>Ga0307517_10006165_pt1 | contig 17858 bp, 15 predicted proteins | sample 23_EM_MG_FD_194515 | JGI IMG/M metagenome (GOLD analysis project Ga0307517, IMG submission 194515) | Populus trichocarpa ectomycorrhiza microbial communities from riparian zone in the Pacific Northwest, United States - 23_EM | ecosystem: Host-associated > Plants > Roots > Unclassified | place... | reverse complement strand
TACAAACAATAAAATAATTAAATTTTCATTCTACACATCTACACAAATTGATACGAATAATTAAATAATTAAATTTAATTATTTAAAAAACATTCGTCAGCACCTCCCCTATATTAGAGACTACCCACAGTTTTCATACTTACAAATATTGATAATATCCACAAGCCAATTGACTCCATTGCAAAATCTTATATACAATCTAACATCTATAGAAATTTAACATCTATATATTTTCAACTAACATCTATATAAATTCATAAATAACAATTAAAATTAATCGAAATAATACAAAACATAACAAACAATAATATAATAAAATTAAGATAAAATAATTAAATTTAATTCTATATTTCAATTAACATTTTAAAGGTAAATTCAACAATAACGATTCAAATTTAACAAAATTTTCAATTATTATGACAATACAAACAATAAAATAAATTAAACAAATAAAAAGAAAAAACTAAAGACTTTAGTAATGAAAAATGTTTACCTTAATAGCGTGTTGATTTCAAGATTTTATCTACAAACAATACACAAAACAAAAAACACAACAAAAATAATCATAATTAAAATAAAAAAAGTAAAAAAAATACAAAGATAAAGAAAGGAGAATCATACCTTTTAATATATTGAAAACTACAATCAAAACAATAACAATGAAATGAGAAACGCAGAGGAGAAGAGAAGATGAAGGAGGAGGAACAGAGAAAAAATGAACCAGGGAGGGGGGCTGGGTTTTATACTGCAATATTACCGACGGAATTACCGACGGAACTTAAAATAATATTTTCTTGGGCGGAGGCATTCATTTTCGTCGGTAATTGCCGTCAATATTTTTTGAATTTCGCACTAAATTTTTAAAAATCCCTCTAGATTTTTCGAAGTCCATCGGTAAAAAGGTGTCAGAGCATGCTCGCATTGGATTTGCAGCTTCCATCGGTAAATGTGCCGACCGACCTAGTAGTCTGACAGTCGCATGCATTGGAATTTGCACCTTTCGTCGGTGATTGTGGCATGGGCAACAATTTTTTTGCAACTCTCGGTAAAATACCAGCGAGACACTTTCTGTTGGTAGGGTCATCGGTGATGGTGGCAAATGCTGTAATTGTTTTGCAACTCTCGGTGAAATACCGACGAGACACATTCCGTCGGAATGGCCGTTGGTGATGGTGGCAAATGCTGTAAATATTTTTGCAACTCTCGGTGAAATGCCGACGGGACACATGTCGTCGGTAGTTATGTCATACTTTTACATGTTTTGTTTGTATTGCCTATTTATCCTCCTGCACAAACACTTAAATTGCAAAATTACCGCACGCACAGCACAATCACAATAGCAAACAATTATAAAATAAATATTTTATGTTCCTAAATATGATCCATAATATTACATAATAAAAAAAAGGCTTTACACTTTTGTGTTCTGATCATATTTAGTTAGAATTTTCATCTTCGTCCTCAATTGAATTGTTATCAGCTTCATCGCACTTTTCAATGTGGTTATCATCTTCTTCATCAACATTCTCTAGTCCACTAGAGCTCAAAACAACATTCAACTCCTCTGCGTCAACATCAACAAGACTATCATCGAAAACACGAAAATTTGAATTTTCTTCTAAGTCAATTGAAGGAGCAACTCGGTATGGTTCAACCAACTCACTAGCTTGAAAGACTTCATGTATCACACTTGTGTCTTCGTTCTCATCCTGAACAACCTCGACACGACCCCTGGGTTTTGTTTTTAAAACAGATAACCAATCAACTCTTGATCGGTCCTTTCTAAAAGAAGAGGTGTATGTGTAATAAACTTGTTGGCATTGCTTTGCGAAAACTAAGACATCGTTTATGTTGCGGAGTCTAGCTTTTGAGTTGATTTCAACGAGACCATAGTGAGGATCTACTCTGATTTCTCTGTCAGTTGTGTCATACCAATAACATTTGAATAAAAACACTGTATTCTGCTCGCTATGATATTGCAATTCGACGACCTCTTCTAATTTCCCATAATAGTTAATTTCAAACTCACTAGAAGTAAATCCCTTAATACAAACACCGTTGTTGTATGTCTTTCTTTCATGCTCGTATTCTTCAGTATGAAACACATATCCATTAAAAAAATACCCGTTATAGCACTTGACTTTTCTTTCAAGGCCTAGGCTTAGTAAAGACAGTGAAATAACAGCACTACCTCTCATTTGATAAACCTTGTATATCAAATACAACAATAATTAATAAACGGACATTCTTTAATATTGACGTACAGTTACCTTGCAAGAGATAATGAGTTTGTGATAGGACTTACATGTGTTCTAAACCACGTGGTAAATTGTTCATCTTGTAATTGAAAGATTTGGGATTTGGTCAGCTGTGAGTTATTGGACAGTAAATATCATCAATGTTGCCTGCAAGGTTGTTTCAAATCATATGAGTTTATGATATCATAATATATAAATAGTACACTCTTGACAAAGTTTAAGTAGTACATCTACTTACTTAATAAAAGATCTCAGCTCATCACTGTTAAATATGACATAATTGTGTGTTTGTCTGAACTCCATTTCAGACAAATATCTTCCCCTTATGGCATTTTTAGGTGTGGACGACCATGATTGGAGAATATTGACAAGTTCCCATTTGAAGGCACTTCACCACCATCATCATGCCGTGGAACACGACTGATTCTTGTTCTCAAATGAGGTTTGAAATAGTACGAGATAAATATTGAGATCTCCGCAACAATACAGGCCTCACATATTGAAGCCTCAACATACACCTTGTTCTTAACCTTTTTTTTAAGATTGAACAAGTACCTGTATATATAGAATTAAACAAAAATTATCAATTAAAAAAACAATGAAAAAACTTTTAATTATGAATTACATTGCAATTGTAATATCTAACCTCTCGAATGGATACATCCATCTATACTGGACCAGTCCTCCAACTTTTACCTCATACGGTAAATGTATGGGTAGATGTTTCATTGAGTAAAAAAATAATGGAGGGAATATCATCTCAAGTTTGCATATTGTCTCGACGATATTCGTTTTAAGCCTTTCAATGTGATCAACATTCAACTTGCTGGAGCATATATCTCTAAAGAAATGACTGATCTCCGTGAGTGCATCCCATATCCCCTTTGACAACAAATCACGAAAAGCTAATGGAATGAGTGTTTGCATAAACATGTGGCAGTCATGACTCTTCATTCCATATAATCTACATTCATCTATATTAACCAGCCTTGATATGTTCGAGGCATGTCCATTGGGAAAACGCAGACTCTTAAGCCATTTATAGACTAGTAGTTGTGTGTTTTTCTCTAACACGAAGCTTGCTCTTGGTTTTGCGACTCGTGACTCATCATAAACCAAACCCGTGACTCATCCAATCTAGCCTTGATGTTGTCCTTTGTCTTCCCTTTCACATCCACGACGGTGTTGAAAATGTTCTCAAACATGTTCTTTTCAATGTGCATGACGTCAAGGTTATGGCGGAGAAGATTGGTCTTCCAATAAGGAAGCTCCCAAAAGATACTTCACTTTACCCAATTATGGGTCAAACCAAAATCAGGAAACTTCTGCTTACCTGATTGGAGACTAAACACAATGTCACCATACTTTGATACAACATCATGCAATTCTTCACCAGAAAGACACGGGGGTGCAACATCCTTTTGAACTCTGTCAACAAAGAAATCCTTTCTGTTATTTCTGTACCTGTGATTCGGTGGCAAAAAACGACGGTGACAGTAAAAAAAAAGTTTTACCCGTTTGTTAGCGTGAATGACTTGTTGTTTTTCATACAGTATGGACATGCTAGTTTTTTATGCGTGCTCCAACCAGAAACCATTCCATAAGCTGGTAATCATTGAAAGTCCACACCAAAGCCGGTCTCATAACAAAAATCTATTTCCTCGAGATATCATAAGTTAAAGCTCTAGAGGACCACAACTGCGTCAACTCATCAATCAACGGTCGAAGACAAACATCTATATTCCAACCCGGACTGCTCAGACTTGGTATGACCATAAATAAAAATATAAACTCCGACCTCATACACATCTCCGGTGGCAAGTTATAAACCGTCAGTATGACCGGCCAACAAGAATAAGGAGTAACAAATGACCCGAATGGGTTGAATCTGTCTGTACACAACCCAAGACACACGTTTCTTGATTCAGCTGAAAAGTGAGGATGCACACTGTTAAAGTGTTTCCATGCTTCTCCATCAGAAGGATGCACCATCACTCCATCAACCGCATTATGTGATTGGTGCCATGTCATATGCTCAACAGTCCTTGGTGACATGAATAACCTCTGCAGTCTGGGTGTGATTGAGAAGTATCTAAGTTTTTTATGTGCCACAAGAGTCTTCCCCCTGCTAGTTCTGGGTTTGTAACGGGAATGTCCACTGTCATGCACTCGGTCAGCTCAGCATTTTCAAGGTAGTATAAAATACAGAAGTTAGGGCACATGTCAATTAATGGCATCCTAAACCGAGGGGTTTTATCATGGACATTGCAGCATAGAAGTTCTCTTTCAACCTGTTCCCTTCAAGTAAAATGCTTCTCGCCCATTTGATAATTTTATCATAATCGACCTCACTCAACCCATGATCTGACTTGATGGTGAACACCTGTGCTACGACCGATAATTTACTATGGTTCGTGCAGCCATCCCATAATAGTTCGTCAGAATCTTTCAATAGATAAAAAAACCTTGTTGCATCTGCATTAGGTTCTTCTTTTATGATTAGACATTAACTGACATTACCTTTTCATTCTCATTGCATCCATAACCATATTCCTATAAAGATTACTGTTGTCATTTACAACTTCATGCACGTTGCTAGCACTAGAAGTTGACCCAACCACCCTTTCTACCATGCTCTCATTAGGAATAAATAGTTCTCCAAGTGCATACCAACACAGGTAATCCTCCATGAAACCTTTGGTTAGAAGATGCATCGTTACAACATCTTGATGCAGAAACTTTTTATTTTTACATTTCCTACATGGACACATATACCACCATCAGTAAAATTTCTCGAAATAGATGTTGTGAAATTAATAAAACCCTGAACCCCATTATAATAATCCATCCTCCACAATCCTTGGGGTGAGTCTCAATACATTCATGACTTCTATTAAACCTCTATAAAATTATGACGATAACATGTATTAATTAACTATGTTACATAAATAAATTTGCAAAAATATTGGTTTACCTCGACATTATCCAACAAACTAAAAAAACACTTATGTTAAATATTCATTATCAATTATCAATAATCAACGTCCATACAAATTTATACATATATAAATTTACAGAAATCACAACTCCGCAATAAAATTGATAAAAATTAAAACGGACCCGTTAAATAAACTATTATTTATTTCATCACAACACATCTAATTCGGTGTAATTCAAACAAAGTTTTAATAATTTACAAACAAATACAATTTGACAAAATCTAAAACAAACTATAACAATTATAAAATTTTACATTCATACTACAAGTTTCTTTGACAAATAACAATCAAACAAGTACGTACGTTAACAAAATACATATACTAAAAAAAACAATAAAAAACAATAAAATTGACATTTAAATGTTAAAACTAAAAAGGATAGATTTACTTAAAAAAATGATAAAATCCACAATAAATTAATCAGAGAACGGATGTTGTGACCATGTACAAAAGTATAAGAAACTTGAGTGCTTGTGTTGAGAAGAGGGGGAGAGTTTGGGAGGGGAGAGTTGGGATGGGGAAGAAGAAGTAGAAATAGAGGAGGAGAGAGTCGACAGAGTGGGTATATTTTGGCTATTACCGATGGAATCATCAACGAACACGTCCCGTCGGTATACCCGTCGGTCATTCTGACGGTGAATGGGCCACGCCACTGCACGAAGATCCCGGTTTGAATCCCTCGGTCATTTCATCGGTAAAATCGTTTGAAAAAACTCCACGTCATCACACTGTTTCACCTTTTCAAAATTCTATATATTCCATTGGCAATATGATCGGTATATACCGATGAAAGTAGTCCATCAGTATATACCAACCGTCGGCCGGAAGTAGTCTGTCGGTATATATCGACCGTATTGCAGATGGAGTCTATGCCGTCAGTAATTATTATCGACAGCAAAGGTTTGTCGGTATATACCGACAAAATTAGAGATATAATTATATCCGTCGGTAAAAATTACCGACAAAAAAATTCTATCGGTAATTCCGTTGGTTTTCTCTGATTTTCTGGTAGTGGATTGTTTTGAGTCATTGTCAAACCAGTTTCAGTAATCAAATTCACTTTAGAATTTGTTGCTTGCAATTCACGCATACGAGATTGAACCTCAATTTGCAAGTGTGTTTGAAACTATTCAAATGTATAATTGTCTGTAGAATGCAACATCTTCTTCTTATATTCATTCTAGGATGGAGGAAGTTTTGATAAAACAGCCCCCACTTGAAGCGAATCAGGAACTTTGATATCCAAATCACTAAGTTTTGATATCAGCATATGAATTTCATAGACTTGATCCATGATTGGCTTATTGTCAGTAATCTCATACTAAAAAAAATTTAAAGCAACAAAATGATCAGAACCTGATTTTTCCTGCTTTTAGTGTGTCTCCAAGGCAACTTAAATTTATTTTGGCGAATTTAATTTGGAGAAGATGTCATAAAGTCGACTGGTTAGAGTATTCAGTAAATGCCCTCGACAAAGCAATACGTCTTCTTCACGTTTTACTCTTGCAATCTTAATAGTAGCAGATTCATCTTCTTATGGTTCAAGTAGTGTAGATATATTCAGGCAAAAAGTATATTAAATCTTTAATGAAGTAAACAGAAATACCATCTTGTCCATCCATCTTGTGTAATTCGTACCATCGAACCGATCTAGTTTAATTTTGACATCTTTAGCAAATTTGACTTTAGAATTCATATTTGTCTCCATCACATAAACACCTTAAAATTGTTAGAAATATTTAGTATGGAAACAAATATAGAGTTGGCTTAGAGGCGTGAAAACACTATCTTTAAGGTGTTTATTTATCTCACACAGAGGACATAACAATGAAACAATATGACTGTTGATGAAACACTATGACTGTTCATCAAACAATATGACTGTTGATAAAAAACTATGACTATTCATCAAGCAATATGATTGTTCATCAAACAATATGACTGTTGATGAAACACTATGACTATTCATCAAACAATATGACTGTTCATATTAAGTTCCAAGTTCTAAATGCTATCTTTTGATATTATAAATATCCATATAATAGCATTAAGAAGCCAAATAGGTGAGTTTGTCCACCATAACTTAATTTACTACATAATAGAAACCTATACTTTTGAGATTAAGAGGGAGTGTTTCTTTCCAATGTGGGATATACATCTTTTCTTTCTTTATTCATTTACAAACTACACCAATATTTTTGCCTTTCCTTGCATTTCATTGTGCTTTTAACTATATACGTTGCTTTTTTTTTTTGCTTTGGTTTGTTATTTTTTCTTGCTTGCATTGTATTTTCACCATAATTAATTTGTGTGGTACGTTTGTTATCAGCAAATTTGTTGAGCTTTTCTATCTTTCTTTTCGGTTGGGTTGCTGTTTTGTTGGGATTAAGACTTGCTTGCCTTACTCTGCTAGTATGTGTAAGTATTTATGGTTTGGAAGATTAATGGTTGTCTCTTTCTTGTTTTGTTGGACTTTGTTACCAGCTTCTCTATTTTTCCATATGCTTTTTAACCAACCAGCGAAGGCATTGCTTGCTAGGAGTTTGTTTTGAAAAATGTTTGTCCTCTATTTTCTTCCCTTTTGATGGCCGTCAAATTTGTGCTTTAAATTCCCATCTTTATTTATTTGGCCGATTCATATTGTAATTTATGTTTATTCTTTTCATGGCTGACCCTTTTTTATTCCAGTCATTCATTTAGTGCAGCATGAAATGTTTTTTAAGTTTGGCGCATTGCTTTGAATAATTTGTTGGTCAAGTTAAACATTTTGTTATACCCTTGCTCACCAAGATTGCACTTTAGGTACCTTAAAATCTCTTCACCTCGACCAATCCTTTGAGCGTTTATTGTTATCGTCACTTGGATGCTTACCTGCACACGTTTCCTCTTATAATAAACAGTTTAGAAGTCAATGAGCATATTAGGCCAGCCTTTTTAAGTTGGTAAATTAATTAACTTGGTTTTTGCCACCGTTGACATATAATGATAGTGATGACTCAAGTAACTAATTCATTTTTTTTGTTATTTCTTTCTTAACTAAGTCTAATAAACTTTGATTTGCTTCCCTTTCAAGGAAAGTAAATATTCTAGGTTCTATTAAAAAAATACTTTATTGGTCACACAAGTTTCATTTGAATTGATGTTTAGCTGCACACATTTCCTCTTATAAAAAAACAATTTAAAAGTCAATGAGCATTTTAGGCCAACCTTTTTAAGTTGGTAGATTAATTAACTTGGTATTTGCTACCGTATGCCTATAAGTAAGAAATTCAAATTTTTTGTTTGGTTTATTTTTTAGCTAAGTCTAATAAGCTTTGGTTTGTTCCTTTTTGGACAAAAGAAAAAAAAATGGTTGCAAGTTCACCCAGGTAAATAGATATTGTAGGTTTTATTGAAAAATACTTCATTGGCCAAACAAATGCTATTTGAATTGTGGTTGGTGGTTGGAAAACAAAATGAAGAGAAGGATTGTTGCATTTAGAACTTGAAATTTAAGAAACAAGAATGCAAGTTGGTAGTTGCTTTGTTCTGCGCATCCTTAACCAAGATAGGGGTCTGAGAGTTTTTAATGCTTTTTTTTAGGGTGAATATTGTTGCCATAACTGCATGTTGTTGAGCAAAGACTGATGATGATTGTAGATGTGGAATTCACTTCAACAAGAAAAACAGTCTTTAGATGGTTTGTTGAATTACTAGCGCTAAGGATTTTTTTTGATGTGAATAAGGGGTTATTATCATTTAGGTTGTATCTTTGTTTAGGCTACATATTAAGAGCGAAAAAAAAAACATGTGAGCACTTTTGATTGGGTTGTAAAAACAAAGTGTCAGATTTACATTGTTGATCATTGTGGGTAAAGCCATCTATTGTTTTTTAATGCTTTTATCATATGGCTTTAGCAATTATATTCTTTTAATCACATCTATAAAATTTATGTTATGGTAGTTTCAAGTTGTTGTACATTAAAGTTGCCTTAATTAGTTAGATTTTTCAAAGAATTTTTCTTTGCATCTTTAGGATTTATTGTTCTTCAGCTTGATTAATGTCGGGAAAGCATACATTGACATTTTTAGTTTTTTTTTTACTTATTTAATTTTTTGGTTATGTTTCTAACTCTAAGTTCTAAGTGTGGATGTGTTGTTATTTGTTCATAATATAATGATATCATTGAGTTATTTTATTGTTGTGTAACTTTTTATAAAGTTGCTTTCATAAATAAAATAAACATTCTAGGTGGAGAAATAGTATAATTTTTTTTATTATCTACGTTACTTTAAGAAATTAAACAAACATTTTAGGTGGAGCAATTTCATGTTTATAAGTTTCATAGATGGCTCGTTCTATTCATGCCACATGCCCTTCGTTTCTAGAAATAACACAACTATTTAACAACTCTTCACAATTGATACCACACACAAGTTTAGTTATGAAAACCACATGCCCTTCGTTTCTAGCTTCTTCTTTTTTCATAATCGTCTACTATCATTTTAAACTTTACTTTCTTCTTCTTCTTCTTCTTCTTCTTTTACAAATTGACAGCACATTATCTCCACCTTCCTTTTCTTTTCGCAACTTTTTTCTTCATTTGACCACTAATATTGCTATTTGCCTTTTCATTTGCAGGAAATCTCCATCAACAGGATCTCACAATAATTTTGTTTATGTAGCGACTTCACATGCTGTTTTTCTATTAATTTTGCATGCCCCTATGAACTACTTCAGCAACATTTAACTCTCTTAGAAAGCAATGCAACTCTTTAATGCCCCTATTAATTTTGTTTATAATTAGTGATTACATGGTTCCCTAATGTTTTTTTTAATAGATATAATATTATGTGTGTTGTTTAACTTTTAAAATATGATCAATGACACAATCAATCTTCTCAAATCATGTAAGTCTTTGCTCTTCCAATATCTTTACAATATCGATATTTTTCACACAACTCATTCTATTCAGTCTCTAGGTTTTTGATCACCAACACAATTTTTTTTCCCTCATGAAATATTGGCTTCATCACACCTTCAATTTCTATTATTTATCTAGCACTGGTTTGCAATTATAACACCATCAAATATTTTTTTTTCATAAGCCCGCGGTAGTGCGCGGGCATGCCATCTAGTTAGTGTGCATAACTCCTCACCTTGAACTAAATTTTTTCTAGCATAAAAAAATATCCATACAATAATAGTGTTTTCAAATAAGTAAAAAAAACTTTAGACACGATTCATTGATTTGAATGAATTTAATAAACTCAATTAATTTAATAATATAATTAAAAGAAATTGAACATAAATAGAGGAAACAAAAAAATTAGCAATAATTTACTATAAAAAAATAAACTAGTAATATCATACTAAACAAAAAAGCCCATTGAAAACTCATTGTTGCTCCACTGTGGACACCACCTCACTACCAAAAAGAGTTCATCGTGACAATTCTAACATCACAACGAAAAGTTGCACGGTGACATCAAAAGAGGTCGCATGTTTCGTTAGAGCAACGACCGGAAAAGTAAACCAAATAAAATATCATGATGTGAACATCTCATGCTTATATTTAATCAATTAATTTAATTCAAAAACAAAATTTCTTTTTTTAAAAAAGCTAAGTTTAACAATGAACGACAAATAAAAAGACTCGAGATAACCTAAATTATTTTTAAAATTAGTGAAAAATCCTAAAGAAAAAAATAAAAAAATTACAAAGCCTAATCTCCAATTAAATAAATTTTGAATGATAAAATTGAAAAATCATAAGCTTTAAAAAGCAAAAAAAAAAAAAAAAGCAAACCCGGGCAAATATTCTAAACATGGATTAATCTTCCAAACTCGCAACCCGTGAAATCTTAGACCTAAGCTCAATCAAGAAGTTCAATTCCCAAACAATTTAATATTGAAGGATAAAATCAGAAAAAAATTCAATTTTAAAATTTGCCTAGCAAATTCAAGCGAATCTCCTAAACTTGGGTTAATCTCTCAAACTCACCAACTTGTGAAATCTTAGAATCAAACTAAATCAAGAAGCTCAATTCCCCACTAATTTAATAATGAAAGATGAAATAAAAAAATATCAATTTAAATTTTTTATCAAAGTAAAAAAATAGCAATAAAAAGAATGATGATCAAATTTAATAGGAAAAAAATTGAAGAATGATGAAATCATTAAAAAACAAAATTTAAAAAATATCTCAAATGAAACAAATAATAATAAAAAGAATGCAGACCAAATCTAACAGATAAAAAAAATTAAAGGAGATTCGCTTAATTGAAATTGAAAAAAAATCCAATTTTAAAAATTATTTAAGATAGAAGAAATAATAATAAAAAGAAAATGGATCAAATCTGAAAAAAAAAACAAATTGGAAGGCTGCTTTGAAAATTTGAAAGGTCAATCGAGAAAATCAATGAGGAGAAAGAAAAGACAGGAAAAAAAGATCATCAATGCAAAATTAGAGATCCATTGGCCACCGTATTGTCCAGGAATGGAGGGGTAGTCATGAAAATTCAAACACTGCCCCAAAACCATTGTTTGGTTGTCACCCCGTCATATGCCGCATAAAAGGTGTGTGTATGTCCCACATGCTAGCGCATGTATTGTACATGACATGCACTTTTGTTTTTTTAAATAATACTTTATATTTATTAAAAAACCAAGTTGTCGCTTATACAATTTGATTATAATTAAAACATCTATATAAAAATACGAAAAAGCTTATATACGTTAGTTTATAAATTTTTGCTTTTAAGGATAATTGAGACATTTTATTATACTTTAAGAAGTAAATATATAAAAAAACCCCTAAATATTAATATGCTCATATCAATTCAAAAATAACTAATGAGTACTGAGAAAAAAATCGTGTTATTCTTAACAACAAGTTTGAATATTTTTCTTTGAATGATAAAACGAACATTATTATTCAAATTCATAATTATTTGTATTTTCATATACAGTGAAAAATTGAATTCTTTTATGTGTTTGTTAATGGTAATGAAAACTAAGTCTAAACAGATGCATTAACGGATATTTAATAAATTTAAAATCTAAGCATTGCATCTAAGATTTCAACTTAGCTAATAATAAAAACAGCAAGCCTCATTAACCATTTGATAAAATGACATGGTATATTTTCTCACTTGATTACACCAGGAATAGTATTTTATTAAACAAGGAAACATGTAGACACCATTCTCACGTGCACCTCTTAGAAGTATTGCCTCTATGGATTGTTCCTTCACAAGAAAATAAAATGGGTGAAGTTCAAGGAAAATATTATAGTGTTTGGTGAAGTGATGAACTGAAATGAAATTCTTGTGAATATGAGGAACATATAAAGTATCATGTATATGAAAGGTTTTTTTAGGCATGGGTAAAGTTAAAGAGCCAATATGTGTAATCACCAAACCTGTACCATCACTAAAAAGAACTTCATCAGTGCTGTCATATTCAGAGTGAATGGATAAGTTTTGTAGATCACCCGTGATATTATGAGAAGCTGTAAAGTCACTTAACCATTTATTTTCTTGACCATCTGAGGGACCAACACAGTTGGCAGTCATTGTAGAGGATTGGAGTTTCGGAAAGTTCTTTGCTGCGTGACCTGTTTGATCACAATATTGACATTTTAGCTGGAAGCATCTGTGGTTTGAGATAGGGCGGTCTGAATTATTATTATGCTGGCGGCCTCGAGATGAGCCATTTGAAGGACGGTGTTGACCTTGTTGACGTGAAGGTCCATTTCCTCTGTTACATCCCCTCGTTTGCTGGGTTGTAGAGAAACCAAAACGATGGCTAGTGAAATTTGCAGTAGCCACGAGCTGCTGTGTAGGCCATCCTCCTCAAGTAGCTCTCATGCCCAACAAGCAAATCATGAAGCTCTTTAAAAGCAAGGGATTTTTCTCTTGCTCGAATAGGAGCGGCAATCTCACGAAATTCTGGACCTAACCCGTGAAGGACATAGAGGGTTAAGTCATCATCAGAGATGGGGTGATCAATGAGAGCAATCTTATCAACCAAGCTTTTAACCGTATCAAGATACTCTGAGATCGGTCGATTTCCATGCTGAATCAAGGTCAGTTCTTCCTTGAGTTACATTGCCCTTGTACGTGATTTGCTTGCATACAATGTTGATAATTGTTTCCATGCCTCATGTGAGGTTTTGGCTGTGGCAATGGAAGGTGTGATTGAAGGTGAGGTGGATGCAAGAATGGCGCTAAGAATTAGGTTGTCTTGCCTAACCCATCAGTTTTTCATGGCTATAGACGTTGGGTTACCATCGGAGGAGGGGCATTGTGATTCTCCATTAACATAATCCATTAGATCATAGCCAATTAGGAGAGCCTCAAATCGCACTCACCATTAAGGAAAAGATAAGGGTGTGAGTTTCTTATTGATTTGAGTTGTGATGTTGAAAACAACAAGAGGGAGCTTTGAGGAGGAGTTGGACTAATTTGTGGAAAACATGTGTGAAAAGGATCATATTCTCGTTGAAGAGATTCTTTTTGAAGAGATGATGCTCTGATACATATAGGAGTGTAATATTATTCAGAAGCTCACAATGGAATTTTCAACATACTTCATTGATGCTTATGATGTTGTTTTATACTATCTTTACAAATCCATCTAGGAGAAATTACAGCTATCAAAAGTTATTAAAGGACTATATTTTCTTAAATGTATCAATTTACAAGGCATGATTCTAGGCTTGGTTGTTGCTGCAAATCACTCTATATTTCTTGCTGCTGCAAATCACCTCCAGATTTCTTGCACCTTCCTTAATAAGAGGGATCTTGGAGGTGGTTGCACAAATAACCCCCGGGGATTCTTCGCTTGTCCATGCGAAGATTCTCTCTGCATCTCAGCATAAACTTGTGTTGTGTGAGTTTTTCCATATCAGAATCATGAAACCTTGGGGATATGTTCAACTTGGCATGGGTAATATACTTTTTCAGCAAATCTCGAGAAAGAACCTCTGGATCAACTGGCCTGGCAGAGGCTTGATCTTCCTGAGACTCGCTATAGGACCTCCCATCTATATTAGCACCCTTGGCCTATGATTTGAAATGACTATCAATTACAAACTCTGCAAGCATCTCATCTGCTATGGGGTCAACCACATCCTTAACAGCACAAAGGGTGTCAAAACGGGAAACGATAGGACCTATCAACTTGACTTTCTGTGAAAGTGTTTTGGAGGAGTCGTACCTTCCTTCAATAGGATTTACAGCAACAATATCTGAGCACCGAGCATGGAGAGAAGTAATAATACTAGCTATGGATATACTAATACTCTGCTGCTCCATTGCATCGTGGATGCTCACCCTGTCCTGATCATTCATCTTGTCAAACTTATCAATCAGGCAGATCCCTTTATCAGCTAGAACAAGGGCTCCTCCTTCAAGGGTCCCACTTTTATGTCACTGGGTCCTTGTGCACTGCAGTCGTTAGACCAACAATAGAAACCCCTTTACCAGTAGTATACATGGCCCTCTGTCCAGTCCTTTCAACATACTTCAGAAATTGAGATTTTGTAGTGCCAGGATCACCTAGGAGAAGCACATTTATATCTCCTCGCAGCCGGTGTTTCCCCTCAACATTTTTCTCTTGGCCTCGAAACATAGCCAAAGCTAATGCAGTTTTAATGCCCTCGTGTCCATAGATGGATGGGGCAATAGACTTGATAATCCTTTCCTCTATTCTTGGGGTTTTAGACAACCTTTTAATTTCTTCTTTGCCCTCTGGAGCGAGCCTGTACACAGGAAAGAGATCTTGCTTCTTTGTGACATAGTTTGCTTCGATTACAGAGGAAAAGATAGGAAATCCATTCTTTGTGTTCGAACACAAGTCAAAATTATTTGTACATATGCCAGTGACCTCAATTTCTTCCCCAGGGCGTGCACAGTCAATCAAATCATTCAACAATATCACTTCCTTGTATCTTGGAAGCCGACCTGCAGGCGCAATTCCAGGGCTTTCTTGGAGTTTAAGCTTCTGGTAATTCTTGTATATTGTCTGTTCAATGTTAATAGTGAATGATCCTTTTTGATTGGCATTCAGGGCAAGAACCAACCTTGACTTCTGAATAAGAATTCTGAAAGAATGATCCCAAAATCGCTCCACACTTGTTGCAATCATATTTTACCTCTTGCAACTGAGGGAAGACACCGGATCGCCTAGTCACAACTCCTCCAACACAAATCATAGTGTTCAAATGAATCTGCCCAATGTTTCTAATTTGATCATAGACTGGTAAGTTGGTGATGCAGACATCGATCTTTTGATGGAAATTTCTGTAGTTAGGATGTAAATCAAAGACAACTTTCATGGCTACTTCTTCCATGACCTCTAGGACAGATTGAGGGGCATTAGCAAGCCAGATGGCAATATTGGGATGGACAAATATAAATTGTTTGTAATCATTCTCCAAGCTACACTTATTGGTTGACACCATTTCGTTTATCTTTCGAACATATTCAAAATATCCATCTTCATTCTTTGGATTCACATATGTAAGTAAGAATTCCTTAAACTTGGCAATGAAACGACAAACTTCATCTCTGGCAACCTATATATTCCCTGGGAGTTCCTTGGACACGGTACATCTCAAACTCGCCTTCATCACCATCTTCATCCTCATCTTGAAAACCCTTTGTCTGATCAGGCATGGGCACATCTTCCCTTGAATGGCTCCTCTGTGATCTACCTGGTGAGCTCTGCAAATCATCATCAGTATCAACATCATCATAGCTTTTTGGAGGCCTGAAATCAGCTCTAGACCCTTTTGAAGGCCTGTAGCTGTCATCAGCCGTATCATTGTCATGCAGAAGCTGAAGGAGCTTCTGATTTGAAAAGCGAACATCACGAGCCTCAAGCTCCAACTTAGCCGCCCTTCGATCCTGAATCACCTGATCAGTATCCCTGTCATCCTCAAACGATTCCTCCAGCCCCACGAGCTCATACTGATCATGCTCATCCATTCTCCGATAATCATCCATGAAATTGTCGTTGAATAGATCCTCTCCATCATCATCATCATACTCATCTTGCTTAGATTGAGCAGTAGTACTGGAAGTTGTTGTAAGTGCAACAGTTGAAGCAGGGACACTAGGTAGAGACGTGAAACTACTAATGGACAAAGAATTGCCAAAAAAGATGAATCTGTACGTGTTCTTGAAGCCACATTCTTCACAGCATTATTCATATCTGTGATATCCTTTGTTGCCTTATCACCAATCACAGAAGCCTTGTAGGGGTAGTGATCTCCTTCCAACTTCAGCAAAATATATTTGGTTTGATCTATCATTCCACGAAGAAGATCCTTAATCTCCTCAAACGCGCCTCGAGGCTCAGTATTAGTCGTCATGTCCTAGGTTCGAAGATCAACTGCTCTGATACCACTTGTTGCATGCTGAATTGAAATGGTTCCTGCTGGGATTTTTTTCGAGTATTTGAGTGAACTTTTGGAGCTTACTGTCAAGGCCAACCATATATGGATGGTAAGAGTTAGCGTCCATAGAAGAAGAAGAGAGAGAGATTCTCAGAATTCACCATTCATCCATAATAATTTGTTTCCTAACTTCCCTACAAATTCTGTTACAAGATATAAAAAGGACTAAGCCTTTTAGAAAATTTATAACAGATTGTAACTGATTCCCCTCTACAGGCTCCACGTTTTGTCTCATTTAAATCAAACTAAAGCAATTAAAACGTTGCGTATAATTAAAGGGATAAAACGCATTGTATAAGCAATACTATTCTCCAACAACTATTTTATTTAAAAGCTAAAATCCTCTTATCTCTTAATTCCCCAATGTTTCAAGGAAAGAGTAATCTAGAGGCTTACTTGAATTAGGAAAAAAAAAGTGGAGTTTGTGTTTGATTACCATATATATATTTAAAAGAAAAAAAAGGTTAAATTGGCTATGGTTAAACTCATTGATTATGCAATTAGTTGGTGGAATCAACTTGTTATAAATAGAAGGTGCAATGAAGAGAGGACAATAGACACGTGGGAGGAAATGAAGGTAATTATAAGGAAAAGATTTTTACATATTCACTATTATGGAGAGATTTATAATTAATTTGCAAACCTTATCACAAGGTTTTAGGAGTGCGGATGAGTACTTTAAGGAGATGAAAGTAACTATAATTAGAGCTAATATTTCCGAGGATAAAGTAGCTATGATGGTTAGGTTTTTGAATGAATTAAATAAAGAAATTGATAATATTGTGGAATTGTAGCACTATATAGAGATTGATGATATTATACATATGGCTGTAAAAATAGAGAAATAGTTTAGGAGAAAGGGTAGTCCGAAACCAGGTGGATATTCACTACAACATTATCCAGTTTTACCGACGGATTAATTCCGTCGGTGACAGCAATGAAATCCGTTGGTGAAAACAATACCGACAGACTCACCGACGGAAGTGATCCGTCGGTAAAACAGTCGTCGGTAAATCCCATTTCCGTCGCTAATTCTGTCGCAAATAAAAAAAACCACCCACCGACGGAAACACCGACGGTAATACAGACGGATACGCGCGCCAAAAAAAAATTCCTCGCGGGAACATTACCGACGGCCAATCCGTCGGTAATTTTA
>Ga0307517_10006164_pt1 | contig 17860 bp, 4 predicted proteins | sample 23_EM_MG_FD_194515 | JGI IMG/M metagenome (GOLD analysis project Ga0307517, IMG submission 194515) | Populus trichocarpa ectomycorrhiza microbial communities from riparian zone in the Pacific Northwest, United States - 23_EM | ecosystem: Host-associated > Plants > Roots > Unclassified | place... | reverse complement strand
TTAATATCATTGTCATGCATTACATAGAAAAACCCTCCTCTGCTATTGGAAACGACAAAAAGCCATTTAAATAATTAGTTGTTTAATGTGTATTAATGGTAATGAGACACTAAGATAAACAATTAGGAAGAGAAAAAAAAATTGCTCCTTAGGGAGGAACAGTCCATTATACTTAACTAGGGAAATGAAGATCTCCCATGAATTTCATTAAAAACAAATCCAGACCAACCCAACAAATTGAACTGGGGTTCGGCTCAGGCCAGGCTTCATAATTAATAGAAAAAGTTGATTCATGTGACCTGATGTAATCCAATCCATTCAGTCAAAAACTTGTTAGTTTTCTTTTTTAAGTAATAATAATTCAAAAACATCATCATTTTAACTTAGAAGAAATTGGTTTAACCTGTTGATTGGTGACCCGAGCCTTGTCTTCTGTGGAGGTGTAATAATTATGTTAACAACCCATCATTTGAAAATGCATCTTGATCATCAAAACAGAACATTGCCTAGAACATCGTGGAGGATAAGGACTAAGGAGAGACATGAATCACAAAGGATATTTGTTTTCCATAATAAAGATACGTGCATGGATAAGATTATGAGAAAATTATAGGTTGACCCACCGACAATATGTACCAAACTAGGCCAGCACAAAACAAACCAGCAACTCAAGTCACCCTGTCCAGAGATGACAGCATGGCTTCGAGAAAATGTTACTACTAAGTATCAGCACAAAAAGCTTACAAATTTCTTGCAGATTGTTCCATGCCAAACATATAGGAGCAGGTGATAGTCACGTATAGGTGATAGTCACAAGGAGAGCACCATGCTAGAATATGCAGGCAGGTGCGATCAGTTTAGTTATTCAAACCATTTGACATCGTATGAAAAGACTTGGAGCTAAATCCAACTCACATCTATATAACAGGAGGTTAAAGAAAGAGGTAATCTTGAGGGTTGGCCTAGTTGGCAGGAGTTTCTTCCTGGTTCCTGTTATGTAGAATTCAAAATGTTAGGAAAAAATATAGTGGACGATGACAAAAGAAGACCGAATTAGTTGCATGTGGAAGATGAAAGTTAGCCATTGTCATACAGCTTTCCTGTTGGCCAAGAGGAAATTGTTTAAACCAAGTTGGTGATAAGCGAAGTCATTAAAATATATCTCACAAGACAAGATCACATTACCTTGATGGAGAAAGATATGCAATGAGATCTAAGGCCCCAGTATGTAATTCATATTATTGTGATAAATATAACTTGAGGCATCTTTAAAATGATGGGTATCGAGATAAGTGATAGGGGGTTGGGAGACCAAGGGCTGGCAAAGCGTTGCTCCCTTTGAGGAGCCCCACCCAACTTCATATGCTTGTGTCTCCAATGGCTTTGGCTATCAAAGCTGCTCATATTCCAAATGTTCAAATCAAATTCAAGCCTGAGCTCGAATCCCAGGTTCAAATTTAAGATTTAGCACAGTACTCCAAATTATTATCCATTTCCCTTTCCCTGCTTAGCTTTAGGATTTAACCATATCAGTTTGGCCGGAAAAATAAAAATTAAAAACAACTCCATCACTGATGCACTACCATCAGCTAGACACCACGGCAAACTCATTAATCTTACCAATGCAGGATGCAAATGGAAAATAATGTTTGCAATTCAGATCCCAAATTTCAACTGACTTCAGCTTTTTGTCACTCCTAATAATTCCATCATAGGTCGATCGCCTTCAAAAAAGACAGCAACAGACCTACCAATGAACTCCATTCAGATTCGGTCACTGCAGAAAGCATAGAAATGAAGGCAGCAAACGGGCATGATATGACAGGAACAAAGATTCATGAAGTGTATTTATAACAATATTTGCAGAGGCATGAAGAGAACTGGAAAAACAAAACATAATGCTGTCATTAGAAGTGGAAAAAATACAATTTCAAACCAACAATTGTTAAAAAATAAATCTGTTTGCAGTGAGATAGCAGCAAGAAGCCCCTGACCAAAGAGAAAGCGAATCAGTTGCAGGGACAATAACAAGAAGCAGCGGCATAACACAACTTCTCGGACATACAAAGCTTGTGGCTGTAATGTACAGCATGCATGCACTGACAGGCATGAAACTGTATGCATTCTGTTGGAATTTGCAGCTTTAGGATATTGTATGGGATATATTAGCATTACAGCCAGAGCCCAAACTAATTGTGCAGCACTAACAATCACGTTAATAGCTATTGTAATGATCAACAGATATTTCAAATGCAATCAAGAAACTAATAAAAATTCTTCCGATTTAAAGTTGCTCTAAATAAAAACACCAGTTTCTGTTGATTTTTACAGCTATTTGTTTGCGCAAGATAATGCTAATGATGGATCAAAACAAGAAGAAAAAAACATGAATGAAATGCAGTCTGCTAATAATTATTGGGATACGGTCATGTTGGACTGAAATTAAGACAAAACTTAATGAAATTGTTGAATAGAAAGAAAAGCATATATGCAGTATGCAAGAATAACCATTATCGTACATGGATAAATGCTGCGTAACTTTCAGACAATCAAAATCAACTTTCAAACAACATATCAATCAAGACTAAAGAATAAGCATCACAATACATGGATAATTGCAGCCTAAATTCCACACAATCAAAATCGATTTCCTAACATATCAAGCAGAACTATACACTGTTATTAAATATACAGGTGGAACATGGCAGCAGATACATCATAAGAAATCAAACCTAAAAAATTCTATATGTTGGGGATTAGTGTTAGAGAGAAACAAAACCCTTACCAATTAAACAATATTTAGCTATAGTTTGATGATATCGCTGCCCTATCCTGACAAGAAAGGGTAGCTCCCCAACGTAGGAGAAACAGATAACTGCCAACCTGATTCTATATTTTTTACATGAAAAAAGGTTCTGAGTCACCAAAGGTTGAAAAAGAGAGCAGATTGAAGTGTCATCTCTTCTTTTTTGATGCAACAGAACTGCGTCTAGAGAACACTGATAAATTCTTGAAAACTCCATATGTCTTGGGGGATGATTTCTTTTTTATTGTTTCGTGGCTGGCATCTCTATCAGCATCAACAACAGATTTCTTTTCTATTGTTTGGTGGCTGGCATCTCTATCAGCATCAATATCAGAAACAAAACATTCATGCTCATTATCATATTCAGTTATGTCTCTTAACTGCCGGAGCAATTCCAAAGCAATCGCTCTCCCTTTGTCAGTTCCATTGATAGATATATCAACAAGAGAAGGGATAACACCTTCTTCCATGACCAGCTGACAATAATGAAGACGCTGAGAGCACAAGGAAAGCAGAATAGCTGCTGCATGTTCTTGTTCCTCACGACTGCCACTCTCAAGTAGCTCAGCAATGGAGGCAATGCATCCATTTGTTTCAGCAACAGAAACCCTAGCCTCTTCAATATCACACAAATTTCTTAGTAGAACTACAGAATAACTTGAAAGATTGCCATTCTTAAGCAAAGGAACCAATTTTGGGATGCACTCCATCAATACAATTTGGGAACAAATATCATTGTTTGACGACAAATTATGCAGAATTTTAATGGCTTGTTTCTGGAATTCTGTGCTGTGGGAGTCAAGGATCCTTCGGATAGAAACAAGAGCACCAGATGCAGTGATTTTAGATTGGCAATATGGGTGTCCAGACAGCACTTCAAATATGGCAAGAACCTCTTCAATTACTTCAGAATCAGGGAACGATGACAACAGAACATAAACGTCTTCATGTAAGTATGATATTCCACTTCTGCAATAAACAGCACCTAGAAATGAAACTGCTAGCCATAGATCCACATATAAGAGAAACAACAACTAAACTTTTATCAACTAACAGAAGTAGAAGGAACAATCATAGGGTTTAGCTTGTCAAATTTCATGCAATACTTTGGTGGAAACAACTATCGATTTTATGCGCATGAGCAAAGGGCCCAATTTAAAATGAAGTTTTCAAATGCACCCTAGAGCAGATAATTTGTAAATTCAGCTGAAACATAGGATAAAATAGACCAAGAAGTGACTCTTTTCAGCAATTGTCCTGCCATCCCTCAGCTAAGGCTTGGGACATTATAGAGCACCACTTACACAGTGTAAAGGTAGACATCATATAAATAGGCAAAACACTGTAGGCAATTGAAGTATTCCTATAAATTAGAGAAAACATATTACCTGTTTTTGCTGGCAAATGAAAGCAACAATTGATATCCAAATCTCTGAGCTCCTATATCTTGTTGGTCATGTGCATCCCTCAAGAATCTAAATAGAGGTTCAACAAAATTCTCAGATGATAAAGAATGACAAAGTTGATCATTACACTGCAAACAACTCTTGACATCTTCAACCATCTTGCATTGAGATTCCCAGGGAAGCTCAGCAAGTCCAGACAGAGACTTCAAGTCTTGCTGATTGATATTTACATATGAGTGATGTCTATAGGAATCATCATTATTCTGTATCGGCATCAAATTTGACTTAGATTGTGCAGACTCTGAACTGTAACTACCATCTATAGACCCAAGTGATATATTACTAATATCCAGTGGAAGGTGTAGATCACTCATGGAACTGCCTAAACTTGCAATGGAATTAACAGAGATGTCCAATAACTTCGATGCTTGAATACATGGATCAGGAATGGTAATTCCATACTTCACACACCACTTTGATATCAGGTCTTTAATGCATGTGTTTGGAGTCAATGCACGATGAGTCAGTTTCACTTTGGTTTTTGGGCATGTATCATTACCCTCATCAAACCACTTCTGTATCCACATCCTTTCAAATGTTTGTCCAGAAGCAATGACAACAGGATCATACATCACTCTCATAGATATAGGACACTTAAATTCTTCAGGGGGTGTAGCTCTGCTAAACAATTCAGTTTGAGTCTCAGACTTCCCACATCCTATACCAGCTACTTGATTGTATTGCCTATGAAGAAAAGTATCATTAGGGTTCTTAAGCGAAAAGAATCCTTCATGCTGAGATTTGGGAGTCTCTCCTTGCTCTTCAATGAGTAAGTCTCCGTGCTTCTTCAAGAGAAGCATAAGGTAATTTAAGATACTCTTTTTTCTGGGATCGTTGCCACCAACTTTATCTAGCTGATTCTTAATAGATCTTTTTTCTATCAGTATGGCCTTTCGGGATGTAATATGCAGCCTCGAAGCTGCAAGTTGAATAGCTTTGATTTCAGAATTTACCACTGAATCTGATTCTCTGCTCTGCTGAAGCAATTCACGAATGGCTTTACCAGCCTCTTCTTCAGAGGATTCCAGCATAAACATTGCAGCCCTAAGGTCATCAACAACATGAGATATCTGCAAATGGCAACCACTTATCAACCCCAAAGAAGAGCTAAAAGATGAGGAAGAACAAGATTAAAAAATAATGATGAAAATAGAAAATGACAGAAACGAACGAAGGTGGCCTAAAACAGATTTAGGCCCAAGGCAGTTTTAAATATTAATTGTCTGTTTTAAACAAGATACTGGTAGAATCATAGGGGAACTGATAACAAATGAATTCTGAAAATGCAACATGAAATGACCAGGACTCACAATTGTTCACCAGACTATTTGATAATTAATAACTAGATGAAAGCAGGTGACATGGAAATAAATTATGAATTCTTCATCAAGCACTTGCATCTTGAGATTTGAGCAATCACCAGTCAGATCATGCCAAATCACTGTTTAAGGAAAAATTGCATCCATGCTTCCGGAGAGCCACTAATACCAAATAATCAAGTGACCAACTTAGTTATTGACTTGACATTAATATTGAACAGGAGAGAAAAAAACAACAGCGAAAGAAAGGAGACAGCAGCATCAGGGAAACAAGAATAATTACATATTACAGCCAGTATAGCTAAAGAATTGCAGAAGTTTTATATACTTTTCATGGATCATGTTCATCATCCACATCACCATCTAGTGGAGACAGCAGCAAAAAAAAGGAAAAAGAGAAGGAAAGCTCTAGAGACTGTAATGTGACAAACCTCAGCAGCCAATATTACTGGAACCATTGTTTGAATCTGGCCTAAACTCTGTTCCATCAAGTTCCTTGATCTTTGACATCTTGAGACAACCACATCCCCTGTTATTGCCTGAAAGTAATGCAAACCAGAAATAAATCTAAATGGATTGTTTTTTTTGAGGTCTTTCTCTAAATGTATTGTTAATTTAACAGAACTGAACACAGAAAGATTGATAAATTCAGCAACTAGAAAATAAAACTGTTAATGATGAGCTCATCGACAGTAACATTTTCATAACATGGATAATTCAAGTAAAATTTTCAACAAAAAAAAAAGATTCATGCCTTTATATACAAAGATTAAAGCTCACAAGGATATAACAAAATACTGAGACAACCAATCACCAGATACAAAGGATCCTAGACCAAACATTATGCGTGGAAGTGTATGTGTTTGCATTATTGTTGATGATATTCTTATTACATCCACTTTCTTGATTTGAAACCGATAAAGGATACAAACCAAATATAGTTTGCTAGAGTCGCAACAGTACTGAAGATGGTGCTTGGCTTTCTCAAGTGCATTGTTTAACGAGCATAGTGCCTGTATTCCCAATGAGCAACAAGGTCGAGCTGCTTCGATTTTTGGAAATATTTTAGAAACTTTATCAACCAACTTCAGCAACTCTGTACACATAGAGTGATGCACCTGTTAACATAAAACACATTGAGTTATCATGGAAATGATGGAGTTGAATAGTGGAAAAATAAAAAATAACTTAAAAATATAGAAAGACAACATCAACACAACAAGGACTTCTTTGCTAGAACATTAGGATTTTACTAACCAGTGTTGATTATTCTCTTAATAATCACAAAGGCTATTTTCGTATATCTCTCAACTCAATTTAATGAGATTTACCCACTCAAATCACAATGAAAAAGCAATATTGTACTTTCACCACAGAGATGGTGCAAGTGAACTGGCTGTATACATGGTCTAACTTGTGCAATGGAACATGGATGCACATATTTTACATCCTAATTTGTTTATCAGTACATAATTACATGCTAAATATATGACAAGGCAGGAGCGAAGCTGTATGTGGGATATTCAATACAATTTAACTGTGTAATTGAAGCAAAATATTCCAACGGTAGCAGAAAACAAGGCCTGGGCTCATACGTACCTTGAAGGAATAAGGACACGGAAGTGTCTCCACTGCTTCAGCAGCATCAGTCCCCATGCAAAGGGAGTATGCAGGATCTGCACAAAGCACCATACGAGCTTAAGGATCAATTCTACGATGCATGAAAGCTTAAGTATAAATTCTATATGCATAACCAAAAAAATTAGATATTTACAATATCAAGAAACAGCATGTAATCAGCTAAACTATAAACAACAAATATCAACAGCATAAGCCTAGCATTTACAATCAAGGATTCAACACTTATCCGAAACCTAAATGCCCCAATTTAAAAGCAAGTGTGAAGGGTGAAAACATGCAGACTACTTACAGAAACACAACATGCAGAGTTTGGCTTCATTTGTTTGTGCGGTGCACCGTACAAACAAACAGGCACTTCACTAAAGTGGATAGCAAAGCTTAGTTATGATTTACACAAGCATATTTCAACTTGTATATAAAAAACAACCACAATAAAGGAGATGGCAACAAAATAAATTACTGGAAATCTGTAGGCTCTGGCAGAGCTGCACTGGCTTAATCGTCTCAATTTAATAGTGAAGAGTTAAGACGGAAAATTTTATGGTCTACAGGAGTAACCAATGGCATCTATTAGTTACTCCCTATGGTACACTTTGAAAAAAAAAAGGCAAACACTAAGAGGAGAGAGGAGAGAATAAAATCCATGATTAATCAAAAATAATAAGAATATCTCTGCCTAGGATTTCTGTCTCTTACTTGTATCTATCTCTTTTTTAACGCGGGTTCTGGGAAGTAAATAATAGGATCATTGGTTACTCTCTTGGCACCATAAAATTTCTCAAGTTAAGACTGCTTGCAACAGAATAGAATTCTCACATCGCATATGAGTTATGTGATGTCTAGGTTCTAGATTTCTATTTCCACCCCAAAGCTTCATGGGTCAAATTTAGTGAATAAAATATCTGAACAGTCTCATAACTGGAATTGTAACATGTCTATCATCTTCTAGACTCCCCCTTTCTTCCAGAATTTCTGGGAGTTCCAATCACACAAACCCCCACCCCAAATAAATCATATCACTCTTCATAAACCATGTCTTAGGAGTTATTTTTATATCTTGGGTGGGCACGACTCTTTCTCAATAGGTTTTGGTTAGTTATAAGGCTATGAGACACACTTTTCCAACCAACAAGCATCCATTAATCAAATAGTATGCTTGTCCATAGCAAAAAAATTCATCATTAGAATTATAGTTGAATCATGCGTTGTTGTTCTCTTAGGCATACAATTTTGAAGAAAATGGAAGATTTTGTTTAATCCATCATCTTAGCACCACAATAACAATAAACAAAGAGCGAGACTCACCTAGTGATGTGGAAACCACAGCAGAGATAAGAAGCTCCTTCCTTTGCTGAAAAGGAAGCAATTGAACCACCAGAGATTCCCAATAAGTAAAATGGCCAGAACCCAATTCTACTAAACCCCAAAACTCTCCTCCAATCAACTTGTCTTGACAACATACACAATTCTCACTGTATCTTTACAACAACTCAAATTGCAAGCAGAACTCAAGTAGCCAAAGTAAGCTCCTTGAAGCCCTGGAGTAGCTAAGCAAAGTAAAAGGAAAGCTATGGTTTAAAAGCAGCACGCATCTAGAATACTAATCTTCTTTTTCATCAAAACCCACTTCCTTGATAACTACTAGTAATTAAATAAAAACTCAACCCCACAATATTTCCTCGATCAATATATCAGAGAAGACAACATAACTCAGAATTGAAATTCCCTTCAAGAAGCGAAGAAGATAGCAATTCAGTTTTAAAGTTTTAAACTTTCGCTTCAAAACAAGAAGATAGTACAAAAACAAAGAGAACCCCGCAAAGAAAGACAATATAATTACCGGTGAAGAAAGAAAAGGAAAGCTTTTGAACCTTGAGGGGTTATAAATAGTTAGATTCTCGGGGCAACCCAGTTTTTACCACAAGATAAAGATATGAAAGCATTTCCATAGTGACCTCTTTATAGACAGAGTGAGACGTGTCAATTACCACTATTTGCAGGGAAATTTCTGCTACAAGGACAATACTAGAAGCATTAAGTTTTCTTTCCGTGAAGGAAATTCAAAATGTAAACAGCACATTTGATCCCTCTATTCTTTTTTTTCTCATTTTTATCCCATGAGCTTTATTTATCATAATATTGATCTCCGACTGTTTGTTGCAAAACAACTAAAACAGAAGACAAAAACACTAGTCTCCCTCACGTTTTCCTAGTATGGTGACTTTTTGTTTTTCTTGAGAAAAATTGTTTGCCTTTAAACCAAAGACATTTTTGTTTTTCCATGATATTTTTGTTTTTTTCTATGGTACATTAATCATTATGAATTTATTTATAGATATTTTTGTCTATTCAACATATTTATAGATAATATTAGAATTTAAAATACCACTGGAATAAAAAAAACTGACATTGTAGGGCAGGGATGTTGTTGTCTTTTTTTTTAAAAAAATACAGTAAGATTACGTATATGACATTAAGAACAAAAATTAAGCCATTAAATAGGGGTATTGACATCTTTTCTCATGTTTTTTTTTTGTAATTATTAGTTTGGCTGAGAGTTGTAATGTAATTTATCATTTAATTTATTGTTTTTAAATGCAAAAGGCTGCTAGCACTTGTCTAGCACACACCGACACATGGAAGACGCCGCATACCGTGAGCAGTATGTGTGGCGTCTCCTTTGGTGATGCGTGATACATAAAGATAGTCGGTTTGTCACTAATAATCCTTCCTCTTTTCCCCCTTCATTTCTCTCTTATCTCTGAAAATTAACTCTGGTTCTTATTTTTATTAGTGTTTCAGATTCAGTTCTTTTAGTTTTTATTTTTGATTTTTGTTATTTTCTCTTTTGTTAAAGTTTTATTTGTTTTCAATTCTAATTTGTAAATGTAAGTTTTTCAATTCGATCTTTCTACTTTTGATTCCTTAACTTTTTTTTTTCTTTTTTGTCAAAATTTTTATAGTTTTTAATTTTATCCCTCGTATTAGGTTTTTTATTTTTTCAATAAGAATAATACTAATTTTAATTTGGTTCTTTTTCTTTTGATTTCTTTTTTTTTTCTTTGTATTTTGTCAAAGTTCTTATGGTCTTTAATTTTATCCTTCAAATCAAATTTATATTTTTTGTTATTTCAATGATAATAGTAGTAGTAATAATAGTATTAGTAGTAGTAAATCATTCTAAATTCTAATTTAGAATAATAAATTCTAAGACACTCTAAATTACATTTTTAATCAATTCTAAATGAATATAAATTTAAATTCTATTCAAATAAAATGGAATAAAAAATTAAATATATAAAAATATTATATAAATTAAATGTATTATATAAATCTAAATGTATTAGATGCAATCTATTAATTAAATATAATAGAAATATATTAGATAGGTAATAGGAATATAATAGGAAAGGTCATGAAAAGAATACCTGAAATATAATATAATTAAATGTTATCTTAGCCTTAATTAGTGTTGTTATATATTTATCATGACCGGTTTTCTATGCCATTTTTCAACCCCATTTCAATATCTAAATATCATTTTTTATATGAAAAAATTAATTTGGCTCCGCGGAGAAATGCAGTTACCGAGGCTAGTTTCGTAACTATTTGAAATAAGGACCCCTTTATTTCCCGTAAATTATTTTAGAGAAAAATATTTTCTAAATTTTTGTGTGTTTATTTCCGAAAAATATTTTCCCGTGTCTGTTTCCCATAAATAATTTTAGGAAAATTGGTCATTGTAAAACATTTTATAGTCAACCTTCAAACTTAATTTATTTATTAAAAAATATTCTAAACTCATGAAGTCCTGTAAAATATTTTATAAATAATAATTCATTTACAATATCATTCTATTATTCCAATCATCATTGCTATCTCACAACCACCACCATCACCATCTTTTCTTACACCTTCATCATCTCACCGCCACCATCTCTACTTTTTTTTTTTCAAGCTATAAAACATTTTATAAAAAAACAATTTACAAGAAATCTCATCCGTAAAATGTTTTACATGAAACAAATGGATCCTTTATTAACTTCATCCACTTATTTTTTTCTCTCTAGCTTTATTTATTATAATATTGACCTCCAAATGCTTATTTTGTAACTATTTGAAACAATTAATGCAACATAAAATTAAAATTTAACGTAGCGATTGATTATTATTTTAAAGTTAAAAGCTCTATACCTCCTGTTCTAGTTTTAGAATGGACGGTGCTAATGGAAGGACCAAATGATAACAAAGAAGAGAGTAGGTGATGATATCAGGATGAATAAGAGTTAAGGGACCAAAATAATATAAAATTTAAATTAGAGGGACCAGATGGGTACCATTAAACCAAAAGAGATGGTAGCAGGTAAGAGAAAACATGGAGGGATTTGGTACTTTAGTCTCTGTCTCTTTCTAGCACTGTACGTGAGAAAACTACGTCAACAATATTAACAGAAACTGTAGCTTCAACACAGGTCTGTGATGGCTGTGATGATTCCTGACCGTCGGATATAATGATAAGTAATTGAACGATGGCCCCACTTTATAACCTTTGGTGATTAAAGGGGGTTTGTGATGGTGCCAGGAAATTAAAGGGCTCGAGATTCTGGTTCCACGCGCAGGCTCTCTTGAAAATTGAATGTTCTATGCTAGAGTACAATGATTAGTCAAAACACATCTAATTCATTATGTTTTAATTTTTTAGATTTAATTTTTATTATTATTTATTTTATTTAAAATAATTTATAAAATTATATTTTATTATTTTCATTCTCATTCAACTTTTTAATTTGTAAAATTTGTTTCACATTATTTTAATAAACTTGAAAATAATAAAACGTTAATAAGTTATTTTCCTACTCATTTTTAATAATATAATCAAATACCAGAAAAAATTTTCCAACTTATTTTATACGACACTACCAAACATCAAAAAATAATTTATTTTTCAGGAATTTATTTTCTAAGAAAACCACTTTTTTTAAAAAAAATTCTTTCTAGCAAATAAATAGGGTAATAATTAATTTTTTTTAAAAAAACAAAAGTGAGCGAGTAACATTATTAATTTGCATTAATTGTAATAAAAAAAAATCTTCACTAGCTCCTTCCAATTATTTCAAGAAATGTTTTATATTTTTTTTTGAAAATTTTTTTTTAGAACTTATTTGGTATAGTGTCAGCTTTTTTTTCTATTTTTTTATATATAATATCTTTTAATAATATTTTTTATTTAAAAATATATCAAAAAATATTTTATTATTATTTTCACATCAATATATTAAAATCATAGTATTAATAAAATATATCAATTTAATATTTTTTCAAACTAAAATATACCTTAGACTCTCATCTTTTCAAAAAACAAATAAATTACTCACCATAATAAGTTTTATTATTTTTTTAATGTCTTTTATTGCTAGTTTTTCTGTCATTATTGTTTATTTTTTAAAGTTTTTTTTTCATGGATTTAAAAATAAAAAACAAAAAAAAGTAAAAACCCATCCTTAGCTAATGGATATGTTTATTAAGGTACTTGAGATGAATCACTTGTCTTCTTTAAAAAAACAATGGAGGATAAACGCACAATTAAATTAAATAAGATTAGGTGAAACCATATTAAACTCTAATTATAAAACCCCACCTGATTAGGTTAATTTAAATGGTCGTTGGCTTGAGACCGGATTGGTTGAAAGTTTTGATATATTTTTATTTTTTTAAAAAAAAAGAAGCTTGGGCTCAACTAAATTAACCCTATGTATGACCCAGATACGGTACCGAGTCAATCCCGTGATGAAGTCTTGTATAAACTAATATTGTATCAAATTCAAAACAGGGGATGCCCATCAAGCAAGTGACGTCATGGCTCGCCCGCGCATTGAATAGTTTCATGATAAATACGGAGAACCAGCGCCAGCCAATCACGACTTCATGACGATCTCATCTCCTGATGGACGCGTCGGAAACACCAATGACAGCCCCCGCGTTTTCAGGATTTTAAATATAATTGTTTTTTAAGGTGTATTTTTAGTAGAAATTATATTAAAATAATATATGTGTTTTATTTTTAAAAAATTATTTTTTATATTAGTTTATATAAAAATATTAAAAAAAATAAATTTTAAAAAAATAAATTATTTTTAAAACACAAAAATAAGGGGGGTGGCCGTGGTTGCGGCATCCAGTCGGAAATGGCTCCTTTATGCCTCGGTGACCAGCTTATAGCCTTGATCCCATGCCATCTCATACAGCCCAAAGTCGTGAAACGAACACATTGACCGTAAGACTTTGAATTCAACTGAAATAAATTCTAGCTTGTTTCTGTTGTAAAAAATAAAAAAATGTCTATATTGATTTTGAGTTTTCAAGAGGTCCCATGAAGGTCCTTGTGATGCATTGAACAGTTTGACCCTGAGCCCTAAACTAGTCAACTCAATACCCAATTACATCATTGAACTAATTTCTCCCTCTCTAGTTTTAGCATTAATTTTACCATTTTTTTTTGTTTCTAAAATCAACTACAATATTAATGCTGGGCAATGCCCAAGGCGTTTAGTTTTATAAATATGTGTTTAGTATTACGATGTAAAGTATTTTTAAAATAATATTTATTATTAAAAAATATATTAAAATTATATCTTTTTATTTCAGTACATTAAAAATATTAAAAAACATACACTTTTAAAAAGTATTCAAAAACGAAAGCTACTGCACTCTTAAATGGGTTTGTACTAGTAAAAAAACTAATTCAACTCAAAAACTTAAGTTTTTAAATGGAGTCTCAAAATATGATTTATATTATTCTTTAATACATCTCCTCAAGTGAAAGTCCCTTAAATTTAAAACTTATATAAACTCACACTATATCGTGCTTAATTTTTATCAAATAAATAGAGATGATGAGATTTGAACTTATGATCGCTTGGTTATCATGACTTTAATATCATATTAAAGAACCAATTCAGCTAAAAAATTTAAATTTTTAAATGAAATTCTAAATTATAATTCATATTATTTTCTAACACGCACATGTTCCACTACCATAACTTCATTTAATATTCAGTCAAGTTGTTACTTCAGTCACTAATACACGGATTGGTTTGATGATCCAATTATCTAATTCCTTAACAACGGCTATTGCTTGGTCTAAGTTTCGACAACTATGGTTGTTTTTGCTGGTCTCAGCTCAAGATAAACTAAGGATTTGCTTTTCATGAAGTTAAAATAAGTAAATTAAAAGGGAGGAGACATGTTTCCAGCTAGTGATGACCTTGCAAGCCATGGACTTTTTCAGTGATGACATTTTCTAGGAAACAATTGTACGTGTTGATCATGATATAAAACGAACAATACCTCACCAGGAAAGAAGATATGAAAACACTGCTGGATTCTGATTTTGACATTCTCGTTGTTGGTAGCCCTTTGACAACCGCATGGCGTTCTAGAACAAGAGAAAAGCTTGGTGGCCAACTTTCAGTTTGAACAAGACATTATGATCCAAGACAGTAGAGCCATTTGCTACATGTTAAGGCAACCTTCTCCTGTGAAAGTTTTTTTAGAATTATCCTTTTTGATTATCAAATCAACCAACCAATGATAATCCTGCTACAACTATACAAAAAATACAATGATGTAGGCAGCTTTGCTTCTGGGAGCTAGAATGCTCAAGCAATAAGTCAACCATTCCATCATCTCTCTTGTTCCAAAATCCTCCACGGTGAACTCAGCAGCAGATTTCCGTAACCGTGCGAATGCAGTGCGCGGCGGGAACGCTGGCCTGCGCTGTCGAGCCCGCAAGGGCTGTCTCCGCAGCACGCCCCCCTGCGCGGGGCACAGCTTACATAACAACTAGCTCATACAGCTGCAAAACTTTGCTACATTCAGCATATAAAACTACTCATAATTAACTGTTACTTGCATCGAATTTTCTACGAATGTTCACCTTCTTAGGCGTCATGGAAACATCTAAGAGGCAACAAGTAGTGTTAGCCAGCAAATTTGCCATTTTTTTGGAGCCTTTTTTTATTGATATTGATTCCTTCCATTAATGTCAAATAACATAAAGTATATATAGTTTTGAAATCTAACCTGATAAAGTAAATTAATCCAATACCTAATTTGGATTGGATGTGTAATTAGATTAATTAATAATAACTCGATCAAAATTTGATTTTGTTCATTCAGTTAAAATGCAACTAGATTGAAAATTTAATTTTAAAAAAACACCATGGTTACTAAAAGTAGATTCGAAACTTAATCCTTTTTTATGAACTAATTTTTTTTTGTCAACTCTTAGTTTTAATATTATTTACACAATTTTAATGTTATATAGTGTCATAATTGATCAACTAAGTCAACCCACTAACTCAATAAGTTAACCTGCAATTCAGTAATTTAAGGTTTTGGCTTGATCAAGTTTCAAACTGAGTTCGACAACTGTAATACATGCACCAATATGATTATTTAATTTGGATCGAATGTATAATTAGATTGGTTAAAATTTTATTGACCTAGTTAAAATTTAAAATTCTGTTTAATTAAAAGTTTCACTTTGAAAATAAAATAAAATACCTTTAGATTCAAAAATTAATCTTCTTTTATCAACTAAGTTTTTTTTTTGCCAATTATTAGTTTTAATATTATTTATACAATTTAAATACTATATATTATTACAATTGATTAACTAATTCAACCTAGTAAGTTAATAAGTTGATTTAATTACGTGATTTAAGGTGTCGGCTTGGTGAAGTCTTGGAACGAGTTCGGCAATTATAATACACACCAATATAGTAATATACCATGCCAATAACACGACAATATTTTTCTTATTGTATTACGTTGTCTTCGATCCTACTCTCTCTCTGCCATGATTGGCAGATCAGACAGCAAAACATAACCTCACGAGTTGATATGATGTCGGGTGTAGCCGTGTAGGGTCTACCTCGAAGGCCTAGCACCATATGCAAAATTTTAGATCAAACTAGGAAACGTTTATTTACGTGGGTGCTTCTGAACTGAGGAAACGTGATTTATTTTCATGAGAGACCCACCATGTTTCGCGTTTTAACCGTAGGTCAGCAGATAGCAGTTTCACGCTATTTTTCTCTGGCTCCACATAGTGGCTGTTCGCTTTTGTAAGAGTAAACAATCTCCACTGTGTGACAGTGGAAAACGTCTTCCCTGTTCGGGCCGGATCAAATCCAATTTAAATTTTATTTTTTATTATTTTGATGGGACTGGATCAATAAAAAAAATCTAATTTTTTTAGTTGTGTTTTACTTAAAAAACTGGTGTTTAATATTATTTAATTACACTACATAAATTAGAAAGAGATCGCATGGTGACGTAGCATTTGCAGAATTTGATCGCAATTCTAATTTTGTTCATGATAATATTTTACCTGATTTTATTGCACACTCAAAAAACCATGGAACCTGTAATCTTTATCAGATGAATTTCGTATGTAATGGAATTGTAGATAGGTTAATAGAATAATAAAAAATATTTGATATAAAAGTATTATTTATTTAATGATATAATAATAATAGTTAAATCTACAATATTTAAATTAAAAATCTTCAATATTAATATATATATTTTTAGTTATTTTATAATCTTAATTTGAAAAATATTTTTTTATCAAACACATTAAACTATTTATTATTCAACCTCAATTTCAACTATAGTTTTAACCAAACATATATAGATATCAAACCAACCTTAACCAAAAATACTTTTTATAAAACAATTTTTTTCAAATCACAGTCATAAAAACTACCGCAATACCAAACACACTCTAAATTATCTAGACCCACCGGTTCGTGCAAATATCATGTTTTCCTATTTTATGATTCTCTCAATTTCATAGTTTCTTTGCTTAGAAAAAGAAAATAAAAAACGCATGAGTATTTTTTGTTATGAAAAAAACCTCCATATCATCATCGATTACATTTTAAGAGAAACGAATTAAGTTTTTTTTAAAAAAACAAGAAATAATTAATTTAATTAAATCAAAATATCTGATAACACCATTAAAATTTAATTTAGTTTTTTTAATTTTAAAATAAGATTTTAGTTTTTTTTTTAAATAATAGCATTTTAATTCACCCTTGATAAATTTGTGATTGGACCAAACTAAACTATGTTTAAATACTTTTCCAAAACTCGATCTTAAAGAAGCAATTTCTATCAAAATCAAAATGACAATTATTAATTTATATTTTTTAAAAGTTAGTGGTCGTGTTACTTCATTACTGGAGTAAACTCCTTTTTCTTTAGTGAGATTATGATAATTGCTGGAGCTTTCCTCGCATGGAGAACATGGACCCACCAACAATATCATGCGGTCAACACACAAAAACACTACCATTCCGGCCAATAGCCCTGCATCTCCGCCGTGTCTAATATAATAAAACTCACTTTCAGATAACCTACTCGGTAACGTTCTTATTCTCCTTGATTTGACCCCCGACAACGACAGGGATAAAGGTCTAATAAGCCTTTTGACGAGTTCATTAGGCTGTGTTTGAATTTATAATTATAATATTTTTTTTAAAGTGTTTTTTTTATTTAAAATAATATTAAAATAATATTTTTTTTTATTTTTTAAAAATTATTTTTATTATTAACATATT
>Ga0307517_10006163_pt1 | contig 17862 bp, 14 predicted proteins | sample 23_EM_MG_FD_194515 | JGI IMG/M metagenome (GOLD analysis project Ga0307517, IMG submission 194515) | Populus trichocarpa ectomycorrhiza microbial communities from riparian zone in the Pacific Northwest, United States - 23_EM | ecosystem: Host-associated > Plants > Roots > Unclassified | place... | reverse complement strand
TCACGAGTTCTAAGCAGGATAGAGGATCAACAGATGGAGTTGAGTAGGATGGCCAGCATAAAAGATGGCGACTGAATGCGCAGAGGATCCTTTTGCTCCACTGGTTCTTTTCTCTGTTCTAATCTCTCCCTGCTCAACTTCCGTCAAATCATCATGACGTACTACGATGAGTTCTTTTAGAGATGATAATGGGTATATAAACATCATAGGTTTATTCGTATTGAAGGATTTGAATCTCCCGAAAATAATGCAGCAAATAATGATAGAGTAGATATTACAAATAATATCAAGCCAAATTAAGTCGTAAGCACCTCCATCCTCTGTTGATAATTCTGAGATATGTACACCAAGAATCAAGTTGTTAACTGCATATCAAATAGCAGGAAAGGAGTAACGTAATTTAGAGGAACTTTCAAATTTTATAGCATTTCAAATCTCACAAAAATATATCTTCTAAATTGTATTATGACAGTAACGTTTCTGTTACCTGTATGCTAAGAAATAATTTAACGCTTAGTAACTAAATAAATATAAGTAAATAAATAAATTAATTGGTTACCGGGAAAAATCTTTTCAAGAACTTTTCTAAAGATAAAAAACCATCAGTGACAGCAAAACCCAAAATAAACAAATTTCACTAATTTAAAAGATTACAAGAGAAATAATTCCGACTACAAATCTTTTATAAACTACCTTACTTGTCAAGATAAATACTTTAATTTGCCTTCTAACACAGAAAACACCTGATGATCTTCAAATTGTTATCATCCTACCAGAACATCTAGTTGCTAACAATTAACACAGTAACTCTCCATAGGGATTTGCAAGCTCTCCAACTCTGCGAACAATTCTTCTTGAGAATTTTCTTCACACTCCACTCATGTGTCAAGAATATATGCTGTGAAACTCTATGTAACTCCTTAGCTAGTTGGGTACTCTTGCTCCACTGCAAGTGATGCTCTCACAAATGCTTCTAATTGTCATTCCTTATGCAAGTGATGCTCTCACAAATGCTTCTAATTGCCATTCCTTATATAAACATCTATGTGATAAGGATAAGAACATTTAGGAAACATTATCTTCAAGCTTCCTAGTTTGTTATGTTCTTAATAGATTGCTAACATATTTTACAAAATACTTCTCTGACAGTTATCTTAGAATAACTTGTATTTATCTTCTTTCGATAAAACTTATCTGAACTTCTTAAATAATTTATCCAACCAATCTAGATATTTACAAAAATAATCATGTTATATCATATAAGATAAACTTGACTAATTCTTTATCTAATTTGAATAAACTAACAAACTAAACAAATTCATCGTCATCAACGTAAATAATCCTTCACTAATCATTTCGACATTTACAATATCCTTTTTTAGTTGATCTGTGACAAAACATAATAAGGATGAATCAACATGCAAGTAGTTCAAATAGCTTAATCATAAACATATACTTCATTAAAGTATACATGCAAGCACAACTGAAATAATATTATGTAGCATGAGAATAGTTAATAATATTTATGCAATAACATCCTAATAGTTCTTAACATATTTCATACAAACATTACATAACATATTCAAAGAATACTTCATGCAACATGTTGCATCCTAACATTTCATAATATGTTAAAAAACTATAATGCATCAGATATTGTTATGCAACTATATGCATCAAGTTCAAAATGCATCAAGTATTCAACATAGAGGTTCCTATGCTAAAAAAAAAAATCCAAGTTATTACAGACCAGAATATTCAGCATTCAACATTCATTAATGATTAAAAATCAATAAACTTTTAGAAAGGCAAAAAAAAGAAAAGTATGACAGTTGCTAGTCTTGTTACTTGCTTCCTCCTCCTTCTACTTTGCATCCCTTGCATACATCCTTGTCTCCCCCCTTAATTTGGAACCAATCCTAGTCCTCATCTTCACCAATAACAGACTGATGCACTTGTTTGACATCTTAGTCGAGTTGAACAAATCTGTCATTAACCTGCATAATATCTTGTAGCATATCTGTTAGTAACTTGTTAACTACATTAATTTTCTATTTCTATTTACGAGTAAAACTATCAAACTTGTTTGATAGTACTTGCAATTGTTCAATTATAAGAGGGAGTAGAGGGTTGGTTTGAGAAGTTTTAGGCTGAGAGGAGTTAGACTCTTCAAGATGTGATCTTTTTTTACTGACCACAACTTTAAATTTGACAATAGTTATGTCTAAGATCTTTCTAAAAATCTTAATTATTGGCTCACTGTCACATAAGGATACTTTGGTCATGGTTGCTACCTTAGATATTAATCCATTAAAGGGCAGACTCACTTCCTTTTCAGTTGTAGCTTTTTGTATGACATCAATAAAGTGAGTGGCTAGGTTGATAGAAACATCAATAGCAATAACATACATGAACTGATCATTCTCAAATGTCAACTCAGTATGTCTTCTAATAGGCCAGAGGTTTGTTAGCATAATTTTTGCTAACAGTTGGTAAGGAGGGAGCATAGTGTTCATAGACATTTTATGTGTTATGGCAAACCATTTCGGTCTTTTAAAGCCAACACACATATCACTCATACAAGTCTTTGAAGGGGCTTTTATTCCTTTATAAGAAAAGCTAGAATATGTGATTTCAGATAGTTCATATAACTTCCTAATGATAATAGGAGACAACTCAAGAGTTTAACCTCAAACAGTAAAAGTAATGGAGTGGTCATAAATATTAAAATTCTCATAATTGGCATAAAACTCCCTAACTACTTCAATATATAGAGCAATTTCTCCTTCATTCTATTTACTTTATTATCTTTTCTTAAAAATGTCTCCTATGAACGTATATATGGGGTCAGAAAGATCAGTTACCCAAACTTTTTTTTTCACCTAATACGTTCTTTTTGGAGAAGTTGTTTCTGTAAACCATCTCTACACTAAAGGAAATAAAGTGATAAGTTTTTCCAAACTATGTTATATATTTGAAGGAATTAGCCAACGTTTTGCCATCTTCTTCTGTCTTTTGAATCTTAGAGGGCTAGACTAGAGTCTTTTCAAGGAATGAGGTCTAATGTTCTTCCTCATTGAAAGAGCTTAAAATAAGGATTTTAGGTTTCTTCTTAGTATTTACTTTATAATAAATCAAAAGAAGTTTGTGCTTCAAATATAGTGTACGGATTGTTGTAAAGACATTATTTTTAATAATCTTCTCAAGAAATTTCAAATCATGATAGGATATCCTTACCATTTTTGCATAAAGTTAAATGCAAGATGGAGAAGATGAGCATATGCTTTGTCTTATAAATTTCTTTTCTATTTATCAGATGAAGAGATTTTCTTGGAAAATTATGAGATAAGTGCCTTAAAAGAAGAAACAAAGAGAGAAAGAGAGAGATAAGTGCTTTAAAAGAAGAAATAAAGAGAGAAAGAGATAGAGATAATGATGATTGTGTGTTTTAATAAACAAAACCATTAATTCAACTCTAAAAAGCTATTTTTCTCATGTTCCTACTCACATCAAGCTTTGTGATATGCACTTATAGCCTCTCTTAAGGTGATACATCAATATTATGAAAAATATTGTCTTTTTAGACTAACTATTTCTCTTTTTGTTTCATAAATCAGTTAAGCCACGCCATCTTCACATTTTTTTTCTCTCACAAGTGTATCTAATTGTACACTTAGGCAGATATATGGACCTACATAAAGTAACCTAATTTTCTAACCTAAAAAGACTCATAATTGATAATTTGGAATGAGATATTTACCTCACTAGTCAATCTTCATTCATGAATATATATCTTTTTAGCTGACCAAATCATAATTTGAGTGTGTGAGTGAGAAAGACAACAATTCTGCTTTAAAATTTCTTTTTTCATATTCTTCTCTTTGATCTAAAATATGCTAGCAAGGTGTGAGCATACCTTGAAAATCAAACTTTATGTCAAGGCCTAGATACAAAAGATTTTCACTCCTAACATAAGATTTCATGAACTTTATCATTTCTATTATGGAATTACTCATCTATTTCCACGGTGAGCAATTGAGTTTTTCTTCAGAAATTAGAGAGTAGAATGGATCCATACTGAAGTATTCGTCCATTTCCATAATGATGTGAACACTTGACTTTTTCTTAAGAATCTATCAAAAGAGTGTCTTAACAGTTTGTATACTAGGTTCAACTAGTTTTAGTCAATTCAAGTCATATTACTCCCCCTTAACTCTTAGCATACTTGTATTTAAATCAATTTTACTTTTTCTAATAGATAGTAAAACAACTTGAATTCCTCACAATGCTTAAAATAATACATTTATCTGGTCTTCCAAAAGAATAACATTTCAAAAGTGAAGACTATACCAAATAAGATTTTCCTCGATCCCAGTATAATAAAGTTTTTTAGATTTAAAGGTATATATTAGGTATACTTACAAGGTTTGCTTTTAGGCTTCAGTGTTAGCAACCTAGCACTTATGTGAAAAACATATAAAACATAAACAAGACTTTGTACACACTTTTTTTATTTACAAATGTTATCTCTTTTAAAAATTAGAACATGTCACATACACCAATGACTTGTCTAAGAAATCTAAATCTTAGACCATCTAGAGGTTCCGTGAATAAGTCAACTAATTGATGTTCGATGTTCACATGTTCTAATGACACAATCTTCAATTCAACCAAGTCTCTAATGAAGTGATGTTTTATATCTATATGCTTGGTTCTTCAATGTTGTACATGATTTTAAAGATACTAATTACATTAGAATTATCACAATAAACAATCATAGTATTTTGAGAGAAATCATAATCATTCAACATCTTCTTCATCCAAAGAAGTTTTGTACAACAACTGTCTGCTACAATATAATCGACTTATGCAGTGGACATTGAGCAACATTATGTGGAGGTAGAGGATATGGTCTATATGGCGATGAAGGTGGAAAGGCAAATAAAGAAAAGGGGCAGCACATGTTTTCAAACCAATTTGGCTTCATTTTTATCAGCATAGACACCGAATCAAAAGAGAGAGTGGGTTGCCCAACCAAAGCCTTATATGCATACAAAGGTCGAACCACCTAAGACCAAAAAGGAAGCTTCTATGGATAGAAAAGGTAAATCTAAAACTTGGCCTATTCAAGATAGAGAAATTAAATATTTTAAGTGTGTAAGAAAGGGACACATTGCTTCTTAGTGTCCAAAAAGAAGAGTTATGCTAACAAGAGACAATAGGGGAGATAGAATCTGAAAGTGAGAAATCTAAAAGTGATGAGATGCCACCTTTAAAGGATTGTCGTAATGAGGAGCTTACATCTCCTGTTAAGGGGAAGGCCTTGGTTATAAGACATGTATTGAGTGTACAAGTTAAAGAATATGATGTAGATTAGCAACGAGAAACATGTTCTACACTTGTTGTCATATCCGAAACAAGGTTTGTAGTCTGATAATAGATGAAGGTGGTTGTGCTAATGTATCTAGTGATACTCTTGTTATAAAATTGAGTTTAAATCGTGTTAAACATCCTAGACCTTATTGTTTGCAATGGTTGAACGAATATGGTGAGGTGAAGGTAACAAACAAGTATTGATTTCATTTGCTATTAGAAAGTATTCTAATGAGGTTATGTGTGATATGGTTTCAATGCATACTAGTCACTTACTTTTGGGGCGTCCATGACAATCAATTGGAAGGTGATTCGGGAGTCGCCACCTAGTATTTGGTCACTAGGAACCTTAACTGGTCTCAGAGATTGGGTACGAGGACTGGTTGCGTAAAGGGAAGGTATTAGCACCCCAAATACGCCCTACCTAAGGTAAGCTACATTGTTTTATTGTCTGATAAAATCTAAGGTCTTGTCGTGTTTTCTAGTTGTTGATCCGTTTATAGTTTAAGAAAAGTCTACCTCAGTAAGGAGATCCTTATCTTATTGGGTAAAACTTAACCATTCTAACGTCAACAAAAATTTAATATCCGGAATACGTCTTACGTATAAGGTCATAACCCTAGATACTAAAACAAAAAAATATTTTTTTTGGTATTTTTGAAATATTGGTCTAGTTCTCGTGACTTTAATAAACTGGTTATTAAAGCCAAAATGCATGTTAATACATATTTTTGAGTTTTTGTTTTATGAAAATATGATATGATTTTTTTTTAGATACTTGGCCATATACATGAAAAAAAAACATGTTTTTTTTAATTGTTTAATGTTCTGACAAAAACTAGATATTTTAATACCAGATTTGTATCTTTACGGTATAAAAATACAAACCAATATTATGCAGAATTGATAGAAAAATATACGGGAAAATCACAAACTTTTTTAAAAAGATTTTTGAAATTTTTTATTTTTTTTGGGCTGGGTCCAGGTCGGCCCATATGGCTGGGCTAGACCCAGCAGGCATAACCAGGTCACTAGCCCAAGCCAGTGACCCGGCTGGGTGACAAGAGGCATGCGTGAGCTTTCTCACACGTGCATGCTCACTGTTCAAGTGAATTATAATTCACTTAAACAATAATTAGCAACAATTACTTTTCAAGTTAATTATAATTCACTTTAAAAATTAAACACCAAATGAAAAAAAAAAAACCAAATGCATACAATGAAAGAACAAATTCAACGTGAAGAGAATGTATGAAGCTTACCTGGTAACTGAGACAAACAAAGACGATGGCGATGAAACTTCTGTGCAGGATCGGTGGTGACTAGTTCTGGAGACGATGAAGACGATGATGGTGCTAACCTCCTCTGCTATCCGTGTTCTCTGTTTCGCCGTCCGATTTTCTTTTGTTTATGTTCCTTTGCTCCTGTTCTTATCTCCTTATTCGGCTTTCCTTTGCGTTTCCTTCTGTGCTATCTACTCTCCTTCCTCTTCTCTCCCTTATATTTTCTCCCTCCCTATTTTTTTCTCCTTTTTCTTTCTGCCTCCCCGTTTTTCTTTCTCCTTCTTTTCTCTTAGCTTTTATTTCTTTTCCCCTCTGTTCCCACCCTCTCTCTTTTTTCTACCCCTCCTCTGCCTAGTGTCGCCTGTCTCTCTCTTTTTTCATTTATTTTTTCTGTCCCTTTTTAGGTCAGTAGAGGAGGTATATATATAGCCTATACATAAGTCTATTTAGGAAAGATTCAATGCATTAATTCTAGGATGTAAATCTCGGCTGATTTACAATCAAATAATGCAAATGAGGAAACTAAAATATTATCATTGATTCTGTGGTGATTCCAGTGATTTCTTTCCAGTAATTTGAGGATGGTGCGACTCCTTTCTGACCTTCCATAGCTAGGACCGTGAGGTACTAACTATTTCCTTTGGACTGAGGCAGAAAAAACATGGTCTGCAACTCCAAAAATCAAGCGTCATGATAAAGGAAACCGTCAGAAATTTGCAGAGAAAAGGAAATAATTGCATACGGGGAGGGGTACTGTTCAAAACATAAATGAACAGTACCATGCTAATCAACTCCTTTGTTGTTTCATGCTGAAAAATCTCAAACGGTGGCGTTTTTCCTGTGAAGAGAAGCATAATATAATCCAACGTGGCGGTCAGTAACAGAAATTATTATGATGTTTTCTGATCCAGTCCATGTTTTTTTTTTAATTTCCTCCAACAAAACTGATTCACTTTCCCAAGTTTGAAATTTGTCTTTAATTAATCCGATAAATCCTTAAAACATTAAATCGGGTCCCTCAAATCAAGACCTCCTGATCTGATTCTCTACTTTTCCACTAGATGTTCAAATGAGATTATCTTGAGCTTATGATATCGAAATCAAGCGATTCGAAAGCCTAAATTCATCTACACCTACAGAACTACAACTTTCACGAAGGATTCAAAGTGAGATAAATTCTTTTTGAAGAACAGAATCTGGTTGCATTCTAGTTGGTCAAAAAGATCTCCTGATCTGATTCGGAAAATTCACAATGCCGAGCATCCCCATATGACTGAGAGTCTAACATAAGAACCGTGGGCCCTAGGACCCAATAAAGGTGCAGATATATTCTTTAACATGTCATGAATGACAGAATATAGCTGGGATGGTCAGATATTGCGCAAAACCAAATCAGAATCAAAGTCTAAGTTGGAACAAAATTGGTTTTACAGCAGAATTGTGATAGCAGTAGAATTATTTTTTAGTGCAAATTCTATGGGATTTATCTAAACTTAAAGAACAGATAAAGAAGGGACAAGTTTAGCATCACGAAGACTCCTAATTAATTTAAGAATCCTGACGATTTCGACAACGAAGGGGAAGGATCAAGAAAGCAGAAAATAGCTGAAACAGGGTTTGAAAAACATTCATTTCTTCTCTGTTTTTGTCAATTTTTCATCAACCATGAACTAAACTCCTGCATTTGGTTCAAGAGGGATACACACCATCTTCAGCACGTGGGGCCCAAAAATGAGTAACAACAAAGGGAATTGAACATCAAATTGATCTTATGTCTGGATCTTCGATTCCTGATCGACTAGCCTATGAAAGCAATCATGAGGAGATGAAGGAGCTTCATAGGCAAGTAGATGAGTTGGTGAAGAAGGGGTACATTCATAAGAGTATGGGTCCTTGTGTTGTGCTAGTGTTACTTGTGCCTAAGAAGGATGGAACTTGAAAGATATACGTGAACTGTCGTGCCATCAATAACATCATGGTAAAGTATAGACAACATATCCCTAGGCTTGATGACATGTTGGATGAGTTGCTTGAAGCATGTATTTTCTCTAAAATTGACTTAAAAAGTGGTTATCATCAGATTATCATGAAAGAAGGTGAAGAATGAAAAATAGTGTTTAAGACTGAACATGATTTGTATGAATAGTTAGTCATGTTGTTTGGACTTACAAACACACCTAGTACAATTATGAGATTGATGAATCATGTTTTGCTTGTATTTATAGGTAGATTTGTGGTTATGTACTTTGATGACATCCTAATATATAACAAGTACTTGAATGAACATCTTGATCATTTGTGTAATGTGTTTAGTGTATTATGTAATGAAAAATTATATGTTAATCTTATGAAATGTACCTTTTGCATGTAGAAGATTGTGTTTCTTGGATATATAGTAACTGCACAGGATATCAATATGGATGAGGAGAAAGTTAAGGTCATCCAGGATTAGCCTACACCTATGTACATGACTGAGGTAAGGTGTTTTCATGAACTTATTAGTTTTTGTAGATGATTTATGAAGGACTTTAGTACTATTATAGCACCTTTAACTAAATTGGTTAAAAAGTATATTGGATTTAAATGGGATGATGAACAGGATAAAACTTTTAACATATTGAAAGATAAATTATGTTCTGCACCTATTTTAGCTTTGCCAAACTTTACAAAAGCTTTTGAAGTTGAATATGATGCTTTAGGTATAGGTATAAAAGCTATGTTAATGCAGGATATAAGGCTCATTGTATATTTCAATAAGAAACTTAATGGGGCGGCCTTGAACTACCCTACTTATGAAAAAAAAATTATGTCTTGGTAAGAACGTCGGAGACATGGCAGCATTATCTTTGGCCGAATGAGTTCGTGATATATTCTGATTATGAGTTGTTGAAGCACTTGAAATGGCAAGGTAAGTTAATTAGAAGGCATGTTAAATGAGTTTAATATATTGAAACCTTTTCGCATGTGATCAAGTATAAGTAAGGGAAATAAAACATTGTGGATGATGCACTTTCATGCAAGTATGTTCTTTTATCTATTTTAGATGCTAGATTTCTACGATTTGAACACATAAAAGAATTGTACAAGGATGATAGTGATTTTGCTACTATTTATGATGCATGGTACTTTAGACTTGATGGAAATTTGTTTAAAGAAAATTGTTTGTGTCCCATTGAGTTTATGCGTGAATTGCTTGTACGTGAAGCACATGGGGTTGGTTGATAGGGTGTTTAAGACTTTAGATGTGTTGCATGAGCATTTTAATTGGCCAAAAATGAAAAAGAATGTGCAGCACATATGTGATAGATGCATAACATGTAGAAAAGAAAAGTTTAAGATTCAACCACATAGCTTGTATACTCCTTTATCTGTACCTAAGAAACCATAAGTAGATATTTCAATGGATTTTGTATTAGAGTTACCTATGTCAAAACAGGGTAGGGACTCACTCTTTGTAGTTGTTGATAAGCTTTTGAAGATGATGTATTTTATACCTTGTCATAAAACCGATGATGCAATTAATATTGTTGATTTGTTCTTTAAGGAGATAATACAACTTCATGGGGTTCTTGAGAGCATTTCCTATTATAGAAATGTTAAGTTCCTTAGTTACTTTTGAAAGGTGTTATGGGAAAAATTGGATGTTAAGTTGTTGTTTTTAACTACATATTATCCCCAAACAGATGGTCAAACCAAAGTAGTTAATAGGACTTTAACACAACCTTTGTGTGTTGTCATTCAAAAGAACTTAAAGAATTTGGAAGACTGTTTGTCATTCATAAAGTTTGCATATAATTGTAGTGTGCATTCTACTACTGAGTTTTCACCATTTGAAATTATGTATAGATTTATGTTGTGATGTTGCAGTTACATAAATTAATTATCCTAGCTTAAACAAATAAGATACTATAAAACAAGTAAGGGGTCGATCCTATAAGGAAGATCTAGTTTAGGTCTAAGGGGTCGATCCTATAAGGAATATCTAGTTTAGGTCTTTATGCTAAATGATTCAAAGTTTGAGGCTTTTAAGGTTATCTAAGCTATGCTTGGGTAAACGAAATAAAGTAATCAAACTAAATTAAATAAACCAAAACTTATTATGAGAAAAACTTTGGTCTTAAATAAACATTCACCGACAGAAATCAAAACTGATCATTGAAACGATACGTCAATTTATATTTTGAATATTTATTTTTCCTTAATTTTAGTCAGTTAACCGATATGTAGTATAACTAACCCTAACCATTAAACAACTATAGTGTCCGCACCAGTAATTTAATTCAATGATAGCCTTAAAAACTAGATAGGTTGATAAATCTAGACAACATAATTGTCTGCAATATATGTTTAATTTAATTGAATGTTTTCCCTAAGATTAACAATATAAATCCACCCTATTTAATAAACTTAGTCGTTTCACAAGTTAAATCTCACAACTCTGGTTTTGATAGAAAACTTAGCAATAGATTGGTCAGAATATTAACTTAGAGTTCACTCTAACAATCAAACTAAACAATCATAAAAAATAAGCATAAAAAAACATTCATACTCATCATATAAACTGGAAACAAAAAAGATAAAATAGATCTCACAGCTTTTACTATGAACTTAGTGAAGTTAATTTGCGCAAATAAAGACTTTTTCATACGAAGAAATAATTGTCATGTCGGTTTGGATGTTTAGGGAGTAAGTTGGACTTGTTGCTTCATAAAACCTGAAGAATTTATAGATTGTCTTAGAAAAATTATATCTCTCTCATATGAGATTTTTTCTACTACAATTTGGTAGGTTGATATGTCTTTGAGTCAGGAATCCAAAACAATTGAGTTTGCATCAAATGGACTTCTCTAACTCACAATATTCAAGTTGGAATGGATGAAGGTCAATACTAGCAGAATGCAAGACTTGTCTTTGAAGGCTGTGATTTCCATACTCTCTTTTTTTCTTGCCATATATGTATAGAAAGGTATGTATATTAGCTTTTTAATGCCACTAAAATCACTTCATTTTGACCTCTATAACTCAAGTTCCACGTAAAATATAGATCGAATGTCAAATATGTCAATATTCGACACAAGTTGGAACATGGTCTAAATTCTATCTCTAAATTGTTTCTTTTCAAATCTTACATCCAAAAGTACCTTCAAAAATAAAACAAAGAATATCAAGGCATTTTATATATAAAACATGGGCAAAATACTAGGTAAATATGGGTAAAAGTATCGAATAATATGGTTACATCAATTAAACCCTTTAACTTTCATGGATTTGATTCATTTATCTGTTGATGAAAGGGTTAGTTTGGATGGAAATCATAAATCACAGGTGGTGAAGACACTTCATAAGAATGTATGGCAACATATTGAAAAGAGGAATCGTATATATGCAAATAAAGCCAACAAGGGGTGCAAACAGGTTGTATTTGAATGGGCTAGATTACAAGGGTTAGGGTAAAGAAACTTAAAAGGGCATTGAATGGGCTAGATTAGCACACATGGAGCAAGATAAATATAGAGGAGCAAAAGACATCTAAGAAGCATAATGGGCATTCATTAATTCATATAATCCAAGTCTAACAAGAGCCCAATCTGAGTTCCATAGAGGGCTGATGTGTTCGGCCCCAAGTCAGCCTTGACTTGGCTTCTTTTCCAAGTACAACAAGGAGTCCAAGTCAGCATATTATTCTTCTAAAGAAGCAAGGAGTTTTAGCCAAATATGGTTCCTAAGTTAGGAAGGATTAATTAAGTCAAATAAATTGATTCTCCTAGCTAAGGAAGGAAACCTACAAGTTAGCAACTAAATGAGGAAATTTGCATTATTATTTGTCAAAGTCTTGCAAGGAAATACAAGCTAAACAAGGAAGCATAGAGGCAACAACATTGAAAACCAAATCAGATCACGTTTTCCTAGTTAACAAGGGATCTTTAAAGGCGCTAAACACTCTTACACTTACAAGGAAGTTTATTTCGGCCTTAATGACTTCTAAATTAGGGAAATCATATTATCTTATTTTAATTATCTTTATGTTTGTACGACATCCATCAGACCTCTTAATTTCAGTTTCAGTTTTATGCTTAGGGCTTAAACACTTAGGGTTTTGGGTTTAATTGTAAGTGGACCTCATATAAGTTCACAAAAGGGGTCTATAAGGGTTTATTTTAGATTAGGTCAGTATAAAAACACTTATTCTTAGACGTGATTGAGTTTTGGGGATTATTGAAAAAAATTACTTTGTTTTGCTGCAACTTGTTGTTGTGTGTATGGGTGAGATATTCCCCCTTCCTTTGTTCTTTAAAGGATTGGAAATGTTTTATCAAAGTGCAACTAACTTCATGGGGTCAATCCAATATACTTCTCCTTCGTAAATTGTTATTCATTGGTAGGGGTTTGATTCCAATATTGTCGGTGCCTAGATACAAGTTACCTTTGTGTCACTCTCCAATCAAATCTGATTTACTTAGCTTTCTGGGAGTTGAATCGTTTGTGTGTGGGTTGCTTTATCACGTGATCAAAAGTTTCGCATCACTTTCTCTGATACCACTTGACAGTCCCATTTCTATTCCCTGTATATTAATAAGCAATCTGCTAATACTTTCCAAACACTTATCAATAACCAAATACATATAAGTGAGAAAAACTTAAATGATCAAGTTATTTAGTTACGGAGAGAAAACCTTTTGAATAACTTTTTAAAAGATAAAAAAATCTTATGGGACAACCAAACACATGATAGACAACTTTCACTAGTATAAAAGATTACAAAAGAGATATTTTTTACTACAATAAAAAAAATCAAAACTTGATTTTTGATTTTTTTTTTTTATTATGTCTCTAGTGTCTTTCTACAATTCATGATAATGCTTTCCTTTTTGTATTTAAAAAATCAAATTTTACAATCAAGGCTAGCTTTAAGAATTAATGGAAAAACTAAAATAACATGCACTTAATTTTTTTTGCTTTTCCCCTTTTTTTTTCTTTTTCCTTTCCTTTTTCCCCTCTTCTCCTTCTACTTTTTTATCCTTTCCCTTTCCCTTTTCTCTTCATATCCAAAATAATAAGTGCAATTGTGTTAACAACTTCTTTAATGCAAAAACACCTTATTTCCTCCGTTAGTGTTTTTTTTTTTTAAAAAAGAAAATAAAAAAAATTAGATTTGGACATGGAGAAAGAATAAGATAGAAAGGAGAAATAAGTCTACCTAGAAGGTAAATTAGCTTCGTTTAATAACAAATCCATATCTAAAACTTATTTATGATTTTTGTTTAAGAAATTTGGATTTGGTGAAGAAAGAAAATTTATATATAATTTTGTTGGAGATGACAAAGTTGATGGAAGGAAGGAAATAATTTAGGAGAAGAAGATGCATAAATGGTGTACAATCCATGAATTTGGCTTTATATTTAAAAAAAACAAACATAAAAAAAAAAAAAAAAACAAACAAACATGATTGGGGTAGAAGAAGATGTAGAAATGGTGTTATAAGGATACTTTAGATATTAAACAATTATAATAACAAACCTATAATATTTTAAAACTTTTTCATTAACTAAATTTGTGCGTTCCTAACTAAATATGCGAAGTGTTATGTAAAATTATAAAATATAATTTTTTATATGTGGAAAGAAACGTACAATCATGAACAAAAGTTAAGATATTTATCATAATTGTTTTTTTTTTTTAAATCAAGTATGCAAGAGATCATCTTTAGCTACTAAAAATCTAATTATAGATCATAAGAATCTTTATAAAATAAACAAGATTGAAGTTGAGAAATTACTTAAAAGTGAACCTAAACTACTAATTTTCTTCCCTCTAAAACCCATATATAAACATTACTAAAACATGTACACTAGATATAGTGGATAGTCTTGGATGAACAAAATCCACAACTTGGACAAGTAACAAACTTCCTTTTTTATTATTTATGTATTTATTTTTTCTTATAACATGTCTCTTTTTTTTTTCAAAAATAAGGTTTTGTTAAATCAAAATTATCATATCATCAATAAAAAACAAAAACAAATGCCTTGATTTGTTTTTCGTGACCGTGAAAAATAGAAGAATGATCAATATGTTACAATTACAATGAGTGTAGGAAGTACTCTGAAAAGAATGACAAAAGATTAGATAATTAATATCTTGTCAAATGAGAATATATATGTTAAATGTTGTGCACATATTTGAAAGCTTGAAAGTTATTAATGATTGAATGACTAATATTTATTATACATTTATATTTATAAGATCATATCTTTTTAGAAAGCTTGTATTTGAGAAGTGTATAGAGAGGCTAAAGATAGGAAGTAAATAACCAGTGTATTTTGACATATAACTCGATAGAAATCGATGTATATAATGTTAGAAACTGTTAAAGATTTCAAGAGAATCTTCATGAGGTTAGATGAAACCAATCCTAAGTATTTGAGTTACTTAATGGAGGTTGATTTAAAAGGAGGGTAAAAAAAACATAGGGCATCCTAGTTTTGAGGATCAGAAAAAGGCTAGATTTTTTGTAAAGTTCTTGAAACACTTGTACATGGTTACATTGAGATTTTAATCATTGTCTATCATATCTAATTTTTTCATCAATGAATTGGTTTTCATGCACAAAATATATCTCAACTTTGTAAAAATTGAGATTATCTTTTAGATGAAATGACTTAAAAAAGCATGATAACGATTGAGAAATATTAGAAATCAAGATAATTATAATTTTTTTATTGTATATGACTATTGTTTTAAATCCACGTTTCAAGTCAAAATATGTGAAATTTTGTCCTAATAGCTTGAATGATGTTGAAGAATTAAAAGAGTTAACAAGTAAGATAAATGATACTTTTGTGAGGTTGTCTAAGTAAAAGTTAGTGAGGTTAAGGAGAATTTGCACATTATTAGGACATCTACCACGGGTGAATATTAATAGGATGTTAGTGTAAATGACATATGGTAGATAATATGTCAAATATTTTGGATTTTCAATTCAAAAAAATATTTAAAGGAGAAAGATAATGTGGAGAGAGAAAATAAGGTTGTGAGATATTTAACAATGGTTGTGAGAATTTGAATGATTTTTTTTTAGATATTTTAGGTTAATGAAGGCGTAATACTTTCAAATATAAGATTCTTTTTTAGGTGACATAACATATGTTAGCTATTTTTGTTTCTACAATTATTTCTGAATAAGCCATTAGTACTAGCAGTCATATACTCGACCCATTTTAAAATTCTTTATCTCCAGAAATAGTTCAAACACATGTTTATTATCTAAATTGGTTGTGTTTTGTACTAATTCAATTGACATTAGGATCTTCATAGATGATATTGAAAATTATGAAAATCTTATGCTATGTGATTTGTCTTATAAATTTAAAAGTTGTTTATTTTATATTGTGATTTTTTTAAACACATGAGCAATCTAACATGTTTAATTTATGATTTTATAGGATTTAGTGTAAGGTTAAAAGTCACAACTGATGATAGTTAATATTAAGGGTCTTGTTACAAGATCAGAATATACTTGTTAAAATTTATAAGTAACTGAATAACTTTATGTTGCTCTCCACTTGTTTTTTTTCTTGCTTGAAGAAGTTGTTATTGTCATGCATGCTTTAATTTCTTATTGGTTGCATTTGCAACTTTAATTTTTTATTGGTTTATGTCTTACACCAACTCGTTCTACTTATTTTAAGTTTTTTTTTGTTTTGCTTGCATTTGTAGTTGGTTTTAATTTGAGTTTATTAGATATTGAATAATAAATGATGATGATGATGAGTTAGTTATTGGTGTTCAAGATGTATTTAGAAAATATTTTTAAATCAAAGAAAAAAACATATTTATGATGGTTTTACTGTTTAGAATTATTTAAAACTATGTTTAAAAGAATATATCTACACATATCCATCATATATTCTCCATATATTTAAAATAAGTTTTAGTCTTTGTGATATTTTTAACACACACACACACAGAGATATTTTAGATATATCCATGTTTGCATCCGACATTGATATGAAAATCATATTTGAGTATCCACTAGTTCATTTGTCCACACTTCGCCGTGGGCCAAACCATATTCTTAAAAACATTTAAAAAAAAAAAGGTCATCAAGAGCGCGAGGTTTTTTCACAATGCTATAAATTTGGGAAAGAAGATTAATCTTTAAATCTCTTAACTTGGATCTTTGCCTGGCATGAGTTTCCAATAAAATATATATAAGAGCTAACTCGATGTGAATTGGTTTATTCAATAGTTTTAAAGGAAACTCGGATGATCGTTTTTTATTTTAAAAAAATAATGTTGAACGATAAAATCGGGAAAAAAACAATAAAGTAAAAAATAAAAGAGGACATCGAGCCACGTAAGATTTTTAAATCAGTAATCTAGGATATTAGATCATAGATACCATACATAAAAAAGCGGTGAAACTTAATTTCCGACAAATCTAAAATCGAATGATGAATCATTACTATTATTATTATTATAACTATTATTATTCTCATCGTTGTTATTATCATTGATACTATTGTTATTATCATTACAACTATCATCATTACTATTATTATCAATAAATAATATCATCATCATCATCATTAGTATTATTATCGTAATCATTATCATTATTATCGTTACTATTATTATTATCATCGTTATTATTATTATTATTGTTAATGTTATTGTTATAATTATTATCACCACCACTACAACTAATATTACCTTTATTTTTATTCTTATCATTATTATTATTACTGTTCTAGCCACAATTATTATAATTATTATTATTATTACTACTACTAGTCTACTACTGTTATCACAATCACAACCATTATTATTATTATTATTATTATTATTATTACTATTATTATCATCATCATTGTTATTATTATCATTACTGCTAATATCATTATTATAATTATTTTCATTATCATTAATATTATTATCATAATTATTACTTTTTACTATCATCACCATAATTATTGATATCATAACCACTACAACTATCATAATAAACTGTTGTTGTTGTTGTTCTTGTCATTCCTATTTTTATTATTATTATCACCACCACCTCCACCACCATTATTATTACTACTACTACTACTATTACTACTATCACATTTATCACCATCATTACCATTATTACTATCATAATAAACTATTATTATTACCACTACTATTAACATTATCATTATCATTAGTATTATTATTAATA
>Ga0307517_10006162_pt1 | contig 17863 bp, 8 predicted proteins | sample 23_EM_MG_FD_194515 | JGI IMG/M metagenome (GOLD analysis project Ga0307517, IMG submission 194515) | Populus trichocarpa ectomycorrhiza microbial communities from riparian zone in the Pacific Northwest, United States - 23_EM | ecosystem: Host-associated > Plants > Roots > Unclassified | place... | reverse complement strand
TACTAAAGCATATGTTACCTGCAAAAAAAAAAAAAAAAAAAAGAAGCAGCAGCTTCCTTCAATTTCTGAATTAATACCAAGCAGTAATTTACTTCAACAACTGTCGCCAATAAAAATTCTGGTCAAGAATATGAGCTACCGTTTCTAATCGAGAACTAGGGAGTGCTCCAGTTAATGAGGCAACCAAAATTCTGGTGATAGTGACACCTCGGGGAATGATGACACTGTCTCTGATAGTTAAATATTGTTCTCCCATGGTAGACTTTGCAAGATCAAAGACATCTGACAAGAAAGTTAATATGGAATTGGAGGCCTCTCTGCAAAGATCAAAAAATAAAATAGGTGATGTGAAAAGGCACAATTCACTTTGGAAGCATGGAGTTTCAAAAGAATCAAAACTATAAATTTAAGAGGAAGCATGTTTATTTCTAAAGTTTCGTAAGCCCTACCCAATTACCAAAAAAAAAAAAAAACCTGCACGGGACAAGAAAATGCAGAATAAGGAATAATAAAATGCTAATCTGATACCCAAGGAATGGACTCAGATGCAAGGAGGAAAGCCATGAATACATCACAGACATGATTTGGCACACATTACAATAAATAGCTCCATTTATCACTTATTAATGCAAAAGGTGAAACACAGATCAGTTTGTATTCAACATGCAATTGTGATGTCAAGTATTTTAATCGCATCTTATGAACCTCCTTGGCACTTGTTATATCACAAGGTAATAGAAATTACACGAATTTATAGTAAAAATATGTTCATCTATTAACATATTTATGCCCTATTGTGTCCAAATTTTCAAAAATTGATGCATCAACATATCAGTTCTGTCATATCCTTCTCACTCTGCCTAATATGCCATGACATATGCATTTAGACATGTGCCTAGATGAAATATTAATTGCAATGGCCAGGTGTTCTCGCACAGATATAGAGAGTTATACCTGTGTTGTACTGTGATGCCAATCATTGAGCAATCCACTAATGATGGGAATACAGTGGATGGAATAAATACTTGAGGGCAATAGCGAATGCACCTCGATGCCAACAGAAAACAATCATCTGCTATGTCTGGTCTGGCAGTAAAGTCCTGCACAATAAATGCAAAAATGATTCAATGCCACAAGTGCATGCCCTTGTAGAAAATTCGATCGACATAAGGAAATGCATTGCTGTGGAACCTTGATATTGGTGAGAAGACATGTTGTGCACTTGAAGAGGGTTTCAATCAAAATTTTCAGATAGTACGCACATGATGGGTCAGAACCAAATATCTGCATCCCAAGATAATATGACAGTTGATTTTACAATTAAACAGAAATTTTAAAAAATGCAATACATTTAAGGAAGAAAAGACATGCCTTTATAACTTCACTGGAGAGATAAAGGAAGCATGGCTGGTGGTGCTGCTGGAACAGGCCTTGAATCTCTTCTAGCATATCTCCAATTGTGATTCCCATGAATCTTCCAGATGTTCTCACCTAAAGAAAACTCAAGTTCATTAATATCTCAGGGTATAGATGATTTCTTACTAAACAAAATCACTAACAAAATACTGCATCTTTGTTACTCTACCAATTAAGTGAAAAATAGAAGTTCACATGTATACTTTATCATTATGAGCACACATCTATAGAAAGGAGTCAGTTGTACATTATACAAAAATATTACCCGACATCATCAGAAAGTGACTTTAACATTAATGAACAACAAAGCTATTTTTGAGATGGCTTGAAAAAAATAGTTAGACGCTCTTGACAAGGATTATTTTGACAGTTAAATTATAAAAATTGAATTACCTCTCATATCTAGTTTTCTGAAGTTCATGAGTAAAAGAAGTTAGATACAACTAAGCAAACTCACAGCATATTTACAAGCTCGGCAAAGAGACTCCATTGTCTGCATATCCCAAGCACGACTTCAGAAAAGCACAGATCAGATAAGACAGAAAACCAAGATCAGGTAAGACAGAAAACCAAGGAATATTTAAACATGAATACTGCTTTTCTTATAGTACCCCGCATGTACTTACATGTCAAAGATTGCTTTCAAAATTGGCCAAAGCCTTTGAATTGCATCTGCCACAGCTTCTGGGTGATTTACATACCTGAAATTGTTTTTATTTGAAACTTGTGAATATTGATGAGGTAAATTAAACAAAATAAACAGAGGAAGTCAATCAAACCTAAAGATGTATGCTAGTCGATCAATATGAACTGTTAACTCTCGAGCAGGTTTCTTCTCCAATACTTCTGGACCGTGACTAATAATTTCCTGGTTGTTCACATTATGAACTTGCTAAGTGTTATCAAACAAGAACGGTTCTGAAAAAAATCCATCAGGAATAAAACAACCTAACCTGTAGAGGAGTAACAACTGGCAAGCATAATTTCTCCAACGCCTGCTTAGCCTGGTCAGCTGGAAGTTCTGTAATGACCATGCTGCAAAACAATGCATAAACATCAAAATCAAGTGCTCTGAGCTATTGCACTAATCTCCAGGACTCTCAAATAACAAATATACCTGAAGGCTTCAACCATGTGCAAAGAGTCCTCAGCAGAAACTTTAAAACTACCTCCCTCAATTACAGCACTGTGGTATATGGAAAAGAGTTCATCAAAATATCCACAAAGCTTTCTCCGGCAATCTACAGTCAACATTTGATCCATGCTTGAGAGAGGGTTTTCAAAATACAACACTAAATCACATAATGCAGTATCGATGAGACAATAGAGTGACAGAAAGTAGGATTCACAAGAAAAAGGACCAAATATAACTATCTTCTATGGAGTACAGGGCAAAACCGCTAATAGTAGGAGTAAAAAATGATAAATACTCACAAGGAAGAATAATAATCATTCATGATTTGGAGGATATAAAGCATATACTAAAAAATTTTATCTTCTTCATTTTAGTGGTTTTCTCAACTTCATTTTGCATTTTAGCTGTTGACAAGCTAAAAAAGCTAAACATGATTGTTTAGAATTTGCAATCATTCAGTTTCGTCTTGCTATTGAAAACATAACTCTAATTCTCTTGGAACACAAAAACACTTGAAGCATAAATAGTTTCCCTCAAATCACAGGTTCAACACTAGAATATCTAGTTGAAAAATAAGAAACAATCGTTCACAAGTGATAACCAGCAAAATATGTATTGGTTCAATTCTTTAAATTTGATATGGGTTATGTTTAATGCAACCCCCTATTGATGTGTAAATAGAGTGGGATACAAGCCACGGGTAGAATCCAGGACAGATGGGATACAAAACCAAGGGCAGAGTCCAGGATGCCCTAAAACAACCTGCAGTTACCATATTCAACATAATCAACTACTTTCATTAAGGTTTCTTGAAAGTGGAATTTACCTATCATGTACCAGACAGGAACACCCCCATGTCGCCTTCTTTCGTTTTTTTTTAATATATTATTAATAGTGTCAAGCAATAGCAAGGAGAACAAGCAATCTTCCTTGAATTCCTTCGAATATTGGCTGATTTAACTTCTTAAAAAGCCTCTAAAGCAGGAAGTTATGAAAAAGACAAAATAAATAACTTTAGGACCCAAAACCCCTTTAGAAGATCCTCAAAACAAGATAGAACCCTTAAAACATGCAGAATCAAAATCCATATGCCTTCATCACCACCTTTCACTAATAAGGTTAACACTTCAAAGAATACAATTGGCATTAGTTCATCAAGTATCAAGGGTTTTAATTCCAATGCCATCAACATTCTTTACAGATACAACTAAGACCCATCAAACATGTAGACCTAAAACACAAAGCTTTGTTTAGTAAAGGAGAGAGGATCAGAATATGCTCCACAGAAATTAGAAGGCAGAGTGTTAACAATTGTTATTATATGCACAAGAAACTTGATAACTAAATGTTGCTAACTTACACATACTTCCCTAAATTTAAATGCTCCTAAAGCCAAAAACAAACAGCGGTGAAAATAATTACTCGACTCAAGAGAACAGTACCATCACAGATGTGTCTGAATGCCACTGCCGCAGCTGCTGCAGAATCTTCTGATTTACTCATGCCACTCAGCAGAACTTTAATGACTGAAGACAATAGAGGAAATCCATCTGATGACGCATCAAGCCATTTTGAATATGCCCCAATCGTTAAGCACACTGAAAATTTTGCCATAACTTAGTAACTTCAGATTTCACATCCAGAGACAACTTGCTTGGTGAGGCCAATGCACTGGTGGTTAGGATGTCAAACCAAGTGAATCTGTAACTTGAACAGAGATGGTTCACCATCTCCACTCCACACTAACATCTACAACCACTTGGTAGAAAGCATTAAATTTTTAAAACAAAGAAAATAGAATCTACCAACCATGAAGGTTAATTACCTGTCTGGAGCAATTGGGGCTCATGAGGAAGTTCCAAAAGCAAAGACATAATCTGTTTGAAAAGAATCAGCCAACAAGATTTCTTATGTTCTGAGAGTTCTGAACTAAGACAATCTGAAATCAAGTAAACTATTTACAATCCATAAACTGCTAAATTAAGAATATGGATATAAACAAGGAGTCAATTTCTGGCTATAAGACTAAAGGAGTAATAGGTTTTGTCCACATTATGATTATATATAAATATTATCTATCAACCAAATACACTGCCAAGTGCTGTTTTTCTTTTTCTGCTTTCAAATTCACAACATAAACAATTAATGCACCGATCACAATATTTAAGAGATGCTAAAATTAAGGACCATAGGACATGCCATGCAACTGCGTTACAAAATAAAAGACAAACACAATCAAATAGTAGATATTTGAAGAGTTAAATGATTTCCCAACATAAGAAAGAAACAGCAACATAGCCACACCTGTAAAATAGAAGAGCCCTCAACATAATACAGTGCGAAAAGCAAAAATCCAAGAAAAAAAGGAATATCAGAGATGTATTACCTTGGGCATTACTTCAGCTTCGACTGTTGAAACATAATTTGATATAGCTCTGATGCAAAACAGAGCAGCTTCAGCTGGATGCCATTGATTATGTCCATTCCCCAAGCAGGTTCGGGCCTTCCACCATACAAAAAGATACATGATTCAAACAGATAAACATAATTAAAAAGGATCATTGAAATATTCCTTGAGGGTGTCATGCAAAAAGATTCTCATATAACTCCTAAAAAAATTAATCCATATAAAGCATGTGCCCTTTTTTAGGAAACAAGACGGTTGTTGCACAGCATTACAGCATGGAAGGCAATCTGAGGAAAACACCAGAAGCAACAAGATCTCTATAAATGAGGCTCCAAAAGTTTTAATCACAATGGTAAAATAAAGCATGGTTATTGAAACGCCAGATTTTCTTTGCTGCATTGATATTGTTGAAAGATATGATCACCAAATGGCTTTTCACAAGATTTCTGTTTAAATCAGTGTTATTTCCATATGAAATAGCTAAATTGGTCTGCAAAATGTAGGGTAGTCCTCACCCAATCCAGAGGATTTTCCTCTGGTAGGTTAAATCCCAATCCTTTGCTTTGTAAAAGAACAGTATTGCACTTTGTAAGACAAATAATGTCAACAGATGTCATTATAGTTATCTCTCATTTCCATTTTGAAACTAAAATAATTCTGAATACAATTGAACCAATTCTTGAACAACCAATTTACTACTCAAAAACTAGTACAAATCAGAGGTTTGGTTTATTTGAAAATTAATTCATAAAAAAATTTACACACAATTCCTGGGTGCCACTAAAGCCTCGAGAAAGGATATGGCTTCCATTTGTAATTTGCACGCCCTGTTAGTTAAAATGAAGACTTAAACCTTAGTTTCTGGTTCCCAAGCATCTTTCCACAAAACCAAAGAGAATTGTTATGGATCAAAATATAATACACACCTCATAAAGTTTCACGTAAAGAATTCTCAAAGTTGCATCACCGCCTAAAACTGATGCTGCATCAATTAATACATCCGTGACAGCTAGAAGGGTCACAGATTTTGTTAGTGTTGTAGAATATTATCTCAGGTCTCATAAAGGTCAAATATGAAACAGGCAGATTGAAAAAATTAAAGAGGCATATAACAAACTTAGCAATTGAAAGATATTAACAACAAAAGTGCAAGCAATGAACAGTTTTAAAACTATAGCAACAGAGGAAAATAATTTATCCAAATGAGTGATGGACAAGCAAACAAGTAAATCCAAATTTAAACAATATTTTGATTCGAATCATTGCCAGAAACTAAAACCAAACGTGGATTGTGCCAAGAAACGTTTGTTTGATCAAATAAAGTGAAAGTGACTGATAAAAAGTTAAGAGGTTGAACCGTATCTAAAATTTCAAAAACAAATAAAAACTCAATTTCTATCATTGAACTCATCACATGTAAGTCTCTCTACCAAACTCATTGGCATCAGCTACATAAACCAGCCACCTTGACAATCTGTTTTGGGCTAACTTCTATTATTACCTCACAATTTCTATCACAGAACTCAAAACCTATTTATGTTTCCTTCAAAACTATCTAAAAGTACATTTTTTCCAATAACATAAATCCAATGCCTCAAGATCACCAATACTAGGAAGTTAGCACCTTTTTTTCACACTTCTTTCAAAATAATTGCTTATCAGTAATCTTGTTTGTCATCTGACAGCATAACCTAGTCAGAAAGAACGAAGTACGATGAGATTCTTACAGTTTTATACTATAGTAACCTAAAAGGAACAAGACACTTTGTCTTAAATAATGGCATTTGGAATATGCTCACAATGAAATACAATCAATATTAAATTGCCTTTACATGCCTTTTGTTTGCTTAATGATTTTTGAAATATTCAAAACAGTGCTAAAGTATTCTCCAGAAAGCTTATGACAGGACAAGCAAAGGAATATCCAATATCAAAGAGCCAATCATTACCATATCTTGTCTGTTTGAATTCCTTGAGATCTTCAACTGACAGGGTTTGATAATCTTGAGGATATTTAACTCGAAAGCTAACCTGTGATGACAAACCATATCTCTTTTAAGATCTTTTATGAAACATATAACAAAGGAAAATGGTTATTTTTAATGTGCATGCTTTCACTTAATAAAACTATAAACTAATTCTCCTTCCCTTCAGCGAGCAATTACAGCTTAAGAGAAAAAAAGTCGGCCAATAACTGTTCCATTTCTCATAAGCATATATTTATTGGCAGAGACAAACGAAACTTCACAAACAAAAGGAAATTGATGTGAACTTTTGGTAGGCTAATTATGGAAATTGCAAATTCTGCGGTTGTAAGCAAATAAGTAGGAAACAAAGATGATAAGAACTCTAATAATTAAGCAACCAAAACCAGGGACTGCATTATCAAATCATTACTCTTGATTTATACAAAATTAAGCAGTGCATTCATAGCATAAGATGGATAAGAACTATAATAACCAAGAGACCAAACATGGGGAGGCTAAATACTGCTTTCACTGTAACTGCTGTGTTACATGCTACATTGATAGCTAAAGTGTGAGCAGTGCAGCTTCAGTACTGCATAAATTTCTATGAGCATGCTTTGGCCAACATCAGTAATGCATTTGTTTCTCTCCATTAGATACAACGACATAGAAATAAAGTCAGGACATTCTGTTGCAAGGTATTAACAAAGCAATCCCAACAAATGGATGCAAATAAGAGTGATAATGACAAAGGTGAGCAAACAATAGCAATATCACCAGAGTTGCCTAGCATTATTTGGAGAAAGAATCTTCTAAGGGTATAAAATCACACACTAGTAACCTAAGTTGTTTCCACTTCATGATTGATTTTTGGGATAGAAGCTTCTTATAATATGCAAACATGCACTACTATTTGAAGTTGTTTCACAATTGACAGAACAAATATTGAGTTCCTGCACTTATTAACAAAAAAAACTCACCAGGGACACAAGGGACTCATAGGCTGAGTGAAAAACTTGCAGCCTCCTACTTCTCTCAACTTCAATGGATACTTCATTGCCAAATGAAGTATAGGAATCCCTGGTAGATTAGAATCATTATATTCAGACTTCCTGTAGAAAAGGATGCAGCTAATGCAGTAAAATTCCATATGGATTCACCTCTTAGTCAAGATATGTTGAAGATTGTGCCAGAAATTGAATGTCATTGAAGCAATATCATATTCTGGGTGTGAAGCAACTTCTAATAATGCATTTACAATCATCATTGACTCATCAGAACCTGGAAAAGGGGGGAATTTCCAAAAATGCTAATCAACTGAAAAAGAGAAAGATAACAGTACAAAACTGGCTTCGCTATTCAACCATGAGCACTGTGTTGCTTCAAAGAAAAGTGAACAATAAGAAGCATAACATTTACACCTCAAGGTGAAAAGAACAAACAAAAACTTTGTACTAGTTGCTTCAGGTAGGAAAAGTATATACCAGTTGCAATCAGCTCGACATACGAATCACCCATGTCTGCAAATAATCTAGCAATGGCCTTCACATCTTCTTCATCCTAAAAGAAACATCATGTTAAAATTACAATATCTGATTTGCTATATGGTTCTTGCTATGTCAATGTATGCAAATATGTTGGAAGAGCAACTCCACTAAAAAATTGGATAATGAAAGGACATAAAATTTCAAGCCTAGAACACCGCCATAGTGCAATGGATGGTAGAGCATCTCCAATTAAAAAACAAAATGCTAGGGAGGAATTAAAGCATGAATATTATCCTTCAATCGCTGGCCCGGGCATGCAGCTCCTTTTAATAAGAAATTTCAGGAGCCAACTTCCACCAAAGGCAAAAAATTAGAACCGAGTCAGCTAATGATTGATTCACACCAACTCACATAGAATTCCTTATTCATTACCATCCAGTGAATGTAAAGCCATTATCAATTAGAAAATACAGATCATTTTGGCCATCATCTTCATATTATTCCAAACAAAATGAAATATTACATATGGGGGGCAGACAGATGCTAATTATCTTAATCTTATTATTCATTTGAATAGAACATGCCTCATTCTGACAGTGGAAACCCCCATCAACTTCAGTCAACAATTGATCTCTTTGAAAAGACACATCAGAGGCATAGTTATAAAAATAAAGCGCCCACACACACACACACACATATATATATATATATCGATTCATGTATTATATGCAAATTTTCTTTACATCGTATCATTTCTCTTGCTTAACTGTATATTAACAATAATCTCTATTCCCCTCCCACATTACAGTTTCTTATTGAACAGCACATCCATCATTTCACATAAATCCAAATTTGTCTCATAAATTAATTTATTTTTATCAAATTTGGATGCAGGCTTTGAATAGTAAGTTTTCTTTAAAAGCTGCATAAACTAAATATGAATAACTACTCCATAACCAAGAAATTTTAAAAGCATTTCCATGAAATTCACGAGTAGTCAACCTTGAGGTCTTGAACCCTATTTAGAGTGCATAGGCAGCATCACTATTGCAATTCAAGGTCTACCCACCCCAGCAACAAAACAGAGTGAATGAATTCAAATGAACCACACACCATTTTAACAGGGGCCATTGTTTTAAGTTATTGGTTTAGCAGATCTAATATTATACAGTATCATCACTGATTGGGCTACATAACCACAACAGCAATATGGAACTTTATGAATGCAATACCTTAGAAGAATCTCTGAGTTGCACCTTTAGACTCATGACTTGAGGCACAATCACTTGAATTAAAGGCATCTGCACGGGAATGCCACCAGAGTTTCCAGCTGTTGTGTAATGTATCAATTCTGATATGACTGCAAACATTTAGGAGAGTAGAAGACTAAGTCTAGGACTCCAAACACACCTACAGATCCTATAGTCCTCTACAAATTACAACTGTGTCTGACTGCCATCTACACAATGGTTAAGATGAAGACAAGATGTATGATTGACATGCAAAAAGATTTCATTAATAATAACAGCATCTTCCTGAAACACTGGGAAGAGGAGGAAATCATTGAATATGTTAATCATCCTACTTTAACAGGGGAAGAAAGGTGGGTTGGAAAGAAAAGGAGATACAGATTTAATACACAAAGTTGTTGATATAGTTCCCAAAACGCATAGAAGAATCAAAGATGCAACGGAGTAAATGCAGCAACTTCGTTGTTAGGGATCAAGATCAGGATAACATCAAATAGATTCCTAAATTTTAAAACTTAACAGAAATGAACAAAAATGATGGATCACCAATATGATATTACATAAATTGCCAAAATAATTTTGAGCATATATAGCTGGTTTCAACTACAATACCATTTACAACTGCCTCTGAAAGGGTCTCAGAATTCAAACTTGATAGGGCTGTGTACACCAATGGATGACAAGCAAGCACAGACCCAGGGATCCTGAACCCAACAGAAGTTAACATAAGAACCACAAAATTTTGGGTGCTCTCAGAAGGCCAAATTAGAGAAGACCAACATTGGTAATAATATACTGACACCAAGATGGTGCTAACAAACACAAAACCTAGTGATAAATCAACATTGGAACAAAGGAAGTCGTTGGCAGTTTGTTTATGGAAAAAACATTACAGGAGGAATGAAAGTAAGAAGAAATAAAAAGGGCAGAAAGTCCAAGAGATATCATAATTTTGGTTCCTCTTGTTTGGATTAGATTGAAAATGGGGGAAGAGGAAATCAGAAAGTGACTTTTTGTTATTTGGAACTAAAAATCTGAGAGAAGGCAAGGAGCTAAAATTTTGAATTTCAAAAATACTTCTTCACAGTTCATCAATTGATAAGAGATGAATGAAAGATGATTTTGAATGTGATACTCTAATTCTACAACTATTTGAAGGTGAATAAATAACAAAAATCCAAGCTCTGTAAACTCTTTCCCCACTTTCTTCTCATTTTGGAGACATTGATTGATGTGGCCCTAGGCTAAATTTTTCACCCCTGTTTTCTCCTAAAAGAGAGTTGGATTCCTCCCTCAATTTCATCTCTTTATCCGCTCTCACTCCCCCCACTCCAAACATAAGGTGATTTTGCAGGCTACTTGCAGCGTATGACCTCATATAAAAGCAAAATGGCCTAATGTGCATAACGTTTTCTTGGACATCAAAATGAGGATGTTCTCTTCTTTTCTCATAATAAAAAAATAAAAAGAAAAGACAAGGATGATTTTCCAGGTGGACAATGACATTATTGAAATTCCAAATAATTCGACCACTAGATCCAACTCTTGCTAGAATTTTCTACATCATCATCTCCTGTCAAGCACCACTTTAAACTACCAATCAGGTTTCACAATACAATTTCCCACTACTTCAAATCAATAACAAGATTGCTTAACCAAACATATGCATGCCCAAGAATATAAATAAAAGGAAATGCATACCCATGCCTTAGTCGAATCCAAGAAGAAAATGCCTCAAGAACCTGATGAAAGAAGGACAAAATGACCCCATTTAATGCACCATTTCGAGCAGATCTTTTACATGCCATTAACATACTAAAAATTGCTGACAGGTAAAAAAAAAACTAGATAAGAAACATGCTAATGACAAAATGGAAAGAGGAGAAAAGTCTTTTTCCGCTCTTTTAGGTCTGCTCTTAGAAGCTTATCAGGCATGCTTCTACAAGGAACAATACAAAATCATATGGCCCAATACAGAAAGAATAATGACATGGAATACCCTAAAAAATTACCGATTAATAATTGAAAATCAAATTGAAAAGGCTCAGAGATGATGTAACGATATTGTCAGAAATGAGGTCATGTGTGTTGAAATGAATGAAAACTGATTTCCAAAGGTTGATGTTTACAATTCCATGGGATACAAAATTATTCGCAATAATGTTCCCCATACAAATAACAAGGTCAATCGTGGACAAGAAACCATTTATATCTCACCCATTGTATATCCAATCTTCATGAAAAATGAAATAAAGAAATTTTAAATTTTAAAAAAAAACTAAATGTAACATCTTATTTGCACCAATGCATGGTGGTTAAATGGGGAAGCACAACAGATGTGTTATGCTATCAAAAAATCCCCAATTAAAACTGAAGGGTAAGTTTTAGCCCCTCCCTGAGTCCTTAATTAAGTGTCCTCTACATGTTACAAAACACATATACAGTTATTTATAATTTGTTTTTTAAGTTAGAAAAAGAGTATAACCTTTTCCTAAACTTTTACATTAAAAAATCTACTATTTAAATGAAAAATTTTCATTTCTTCTAATTTTAAATTTAAATTAAAACATTTACACAACTTAAGGAATATAAAATTACAAGTAGACAGGAAATACTCCGAGGTAGTGAACATTGGATGGTAAAGAAACACAAAATATACATAAAATGAACATAATTGAGATGTGGATGTTAAGATGGATGTGTGAAAACCAGAGAATGGAATAGGTTCAAAGACAAGTACATTATGGGAAGGTGAAAGTGGCACCTATTAAGGATAAGGGAGGTCTTTCTGGTATACCTCTCCCCTTCCTCTCTTGGAACATCAATTCCATTGCTCTTCCTAACTAGTGCATCTAACAGAATGAAACTGATTAAACACTTTTGCACATAAATATCAGCAGAAACTTAGTACCATCACCCATCACAAGAAACCCAAAAAAATGTAAGCTGATAAAAATCAGTCCAATTTTGATTTAAATTCTTGATTTCACATCAATACTTGATTCCATCAGAAAGAATTTGCAAGCATGCCTATCAAAAAATTATGAACTTAAGAGGAACCATAAATGAGCAATGCACTTATCCAAAACAGTACCTGACAAGGATGAATTGGCATTATACAATTTGTGTGCCGCTTAATAGAAGTAGATGGGAAGAGAACAACATGAGGACAATTCTCACCTGCTCCTTTAGCTCACTTATTTTCAAGCAAGCTGTCAAAATATTAAGAGCGACCTCTATTTGAGAAGTGAGCTCGTTCTCGAATTGGCGGCGCCTTTCCGGACGAGCAGCTATCTTGTAGTTGAATACTTCCTGGAATGAATGAAAACAAAAACAGGTAACAAGAGGTTTAGCAATGCAATAAATTGCTAAGTCCTATTTTCCCACAAGCTAGGTAATTACAAGTATTCAAAAAGATGTGCACAATAAACATGTTTTCATTGTTTGTAAAGAGTGATACAGAATCCCTCTCCCAATCACAAGGAAGAGCCTAAAGATTCACCAAACAACAAAGAGATATGGTGCATTAAAACAAACAGAATCCCTCCAGGAAGAAGAAAGCTATGCTTCTAAAATCATAACTAGCCAGACATGGAGGTGTGTAGACTGCAATGCTTTACCTTGCAAATCTACCTTTTTCCTCTCTTAAAATATTGTCAATTCCAATAGGAGGAATGGAAATTGAAGACAAACAGATATCCTTTCTCTTGTCTCTTTTCTTGAGCTTGACTCAAATGGTTATGGGTAGGCAAGGCTTCCATGGATCAAGAAATCCCAACTCTTCTCCCTTTCCATCTCCCTTGGCATTCATTGTTATGTAGAAGCAAAGACTTAGAAAATTACTTGTCATTTATCTTCTTCTTTTTCTTTTTTCTTTTTTGCATAGACTTTAATTGTAAGCAGTTAGATACTTGTCATTTATCTGTGTGATGTTGTGTCATGTCAAGTTGATAAGGGTATTTTTGGGGTGAAATCCTGAGTCTGAGAAACTACGAGTGCCATTATGCGTCCCTGAAGCACAGATAAGAAAATAAAATAAAAACAAAAATGTAACTAGAATACCTCTGGTAAAACTGTAAGCAACTCCAGAAATCCTGGTATATATTCTGGATGTGAAGTCATCTCATCCTTGAGCCAATTTACAATACCACCATCCCCCCAATCCTCAGGAGGAACTTGTACAGCCAAGGCAGCCACAGCAATGCTAATCTACAAGCCAAATAAATGAACTCATATCATCTTGGCATCAAAATGTAACATTACAAGGGCATATGTAGAACTTTCATAATAATACCTGAGTCCTCACTTTAGGGGGGCCTCTGTGAAATTTTTTTAACAAGGTCTGCAATTAGATTCCATAGACAATGTAAGCAAACAGTTAACATTACGCCAGCATGAGCATGCATTATGCACAAAACAATGAAAATCATTTCATATGAAATGTGGAACTTAAATGCTAATTTACATGTTACAGGAGTCAAAAAAACAAATCTAAATCTGATATTCAAGAAGAGAAACGGACAGATTGCCAAAACCTACTCAGTAATATCTAATTACTTTTGTTACAAATAAATTCAAATTAACGTCTTCTTCTGCATGTGAATGAAACCAAGTTTCCCCTTGTAAAGTGCAGCTTTCAAACTAAATGACAGAAAAGGTGACCAACCCCTGTACTAATTTAGCTCTCCTCAAACTAATTATAGTTTTCTTAAGCTTGTGGTCGAGTGTCTCAAGTCATCTCCACACACTTCTTGACAAGTACTAAAAAGCATTACAGTAATCAATATCAAAACATTACCCTCTTTCATGCAACATTCAGAAAAGAAATGACTACACTCCTACTGTAGAGAAACTATCATAGTTAGTTTCAAAGGCTTGCGTATTATGTAGAAGTGCATTAATAATTCACAAGAAATTAAAACCAACTTTTATCAGTAATGAGAAGAATGTTAGAAAGCCAACTCACATTTAAGGAACTACGCAATGGTCGAAAGGCTTCAGAGGGCAGTTCTTCAAAATCTCGTTGTACCTAACATCAAATACAAAATGGATTAAAGCTTACAGCATCGCAGAATTACAGGGGGGGGGGAGCTAAAAAGCAGAAAGGAAGGACCCTCCTTATGTTAAAGGAGCACCAAAAATATGGTAATGTTCATAAGAAATTGAGCATACAGTTAAACTTCGTGGAATTAAACGAATATCGAAGTTACCTTGCTTCTAAGAGTTTGAGAACAAAATATTAAGGTTTCCAGATTGCTAGTGGCATCGTGAAGCAAATTATCAGCAACCTAAATGACAAAAAAGACACTGATTAATATTTAATGAAACAAAAGGAAATAAACTAATTTAAACAGGTGGGGATTCAAAAAAAAAAAGAAGCTAATAATTATAAAATTTCTAACAAACTGAAAACACAATAATTAATCTACAATGAATTGAAAAGACATAAATTAACTTGGGTTGGATAGTGGACAAAAAATGGTATTAACTGTAAAATTCCAAATAGAATAATTGCAACATAACATAGCTTCCAAAAATCCAAAGAAAAATGACTAATAGAATAACAAGTACAGCAAGCTTTACAGCCAAAGTAGAGAGCGGAAACCAGACAGTTGGTAAAAGTATTGAGAATAAATTAGGATAGAGACTTCGATATTTATTCCAACACTGGTTAAGCAAAGAGCGAACTTGCTATGATAATAACTTGAGGATCTATAAAATTAATATTCATGTAATGTAATCTATATGAGACTCATCTTTGGTATATATTCTGACTTCCTCGAAGAAAACTGAAAGAAACAGTACAAAGTTTCTAAGCAAGCCAAGCCCAAAACCACCCAACTAATAAAAGCCAGAACCTCAAAACAAAGCCCTAATCTCTTATCCTCGTTACAGAAATTTGCAAAAGCAAACAGATACCAGTTTTGAAATTAGATATGAAAAAAAAAATACCAGAACAAAATGATTGTCCCTGCTCAACAAAATCTTATGGCAACAACCTCTACCTCAAACCAGGTTTATGTACTAAATCTAAATTCTGTAACTGTAGCCATATGTCATTCATCACATCCTAAAATCCCCTTCTCGTGTTAGAAACATTTCTATCCTATTTTCAGCTCTAATGCAGAAACAAAAAGGGTCATATTTCTTCTAGATGGTAAAAATAACTCTAATTCGGAAAGTGAAAAACAAAAGACGAAGAAAAAGGTAAGTAGGTTAGCAATGAGATCCAAAAATTGAAACTTATAATTCTAATTTCTCCTAATTCCAACGTTTCTAGATAATTGAATAACGCTCCAATATCAAAAAAAAAAAAAAAAAACTAATATTACAATCAACTCCTTCCACTGTACACGAAACAATTAAGCACACACAACACTCAAATTCCAAACAAATTCAACACTATAAATTGTAAGAATTTATATAAAATGGAGCTGAGAAAATATTAAAAACAAATCCAGCTCTGTGAATCTGGTAACTACTTCACAAACCTAATTGATAAATCCATTCATAAAAGAAGAGGAAAAATGAAAGCAATAAAAAGTACCTGCCAGGCATCGATTGTGCGTTGAAAGTTTTGTAGCCATCGATCGGCTTCCATACGAAACACATCGTCTGGATGATGGTACAGCGCATTTAGAGCTTCTTTCACTGAATTTTGAAGCTCCATTTCTCAAAACAAAACAAAAACTTTACAGAGAAATCAAACGTTTAATTTATAATAATAATAGAGAGAAAGAGAGCTTCGTTTATTTATTATTTAATTTTCTGATAAAATGAGGGGGGTTTTGGCGCCCCGTCAATAGAAGATTTTATGGGTTTTGGGATTTTTGATCAGAGTAGTAGAGTTAGAGTTTTTGGGCCGTCTGATTTACTTGATGCAATTTAAAAAAGGTCATTGACTTGTCAACGATCATAATGAATGATCCATTCGTACACGTGGCGGGTGACTATACGGATTATTATTGCTAGGGACCCACGACACAGATTGTCAAATGAGGAAAGCTTGAGCGGATAGAGATAGGCGGACATGTGACACATCTTGCACGCATTTTCTCGAGCTGGTTTATTTTTGTATTTTAAAATTATTTTAAAAACTTTTAAATTTTAAATTTTTTATTTTAAATTATTTTTTTATATTTTTAGATTATTTTTATATATAAATTTTAAAAAATAAAAAAATATTATTTCAATATATTTTCATATAAAAAAATATTTTAACAAATTTTTAATCTATAATGATTTATGATTTTATGATGTGTGGAATAAGTTAGTTATTTAGGATTATAATTTAAAAAAAATATTTTTTTAAATAAAAAATTCTAGAATGTCATTTATTATTGGGTCTCATATTAAATCAAATAATAATAATAAATATTAAGAAATATCATTTTAAAAAATATAATCTGTTCTTGAATTTTTTATCTTATCATATTTTTTTTAATATTTAGTTATTTTAATATTACTTATTAAAATCATGATCCACAGAGTTCACAAAGAAGAGTAAAGACAAAAGGTGAAACCAAGACTTCTGGTGTGGTGGAAATACTAGGTGGATCCTAGTATTACTTTAATATTTAGTTACTTTAATATTACTTATTAAAATCATGATCCGCAGACACAGAGAAGAGTAAAGAGAAAAGCGAACCAACACTTCTGGTGGTGATGGAAATACCATGGGATGTTTGATTATGCGATTAAAATATTATTTATCTAAAATTTAAATATTTTTTTAAATTAATTAATTTAAATATTACTAGACGCATACTTAATTTTAGACTGCTTGTGTAATTATTTTTAATACTTAGAAGAAGTTTGTTTTTTAATCTTCAAACGTTTTAGATAATTTCTGTAATTCTTAATATTTTAAAAAAGGACACTAACCTTTTTTAAAATATTTATTTTAATTAGATACATAGTAAAAAAAATGTTTATTTAACAAGGAAAATAAAAAAAAACGCCCACTCATGTTCTTTATCTTTTTAATTTTTGAGTTTTGACTTGTTAAACAATTCAATTTTTACTGGAAAAAGGAATTATGACAACAGAGAATAAGCTGGATAACAAAATAATTAAAAATTATGTATCGAAACTAGACCGTTTTGACAAAAAAAAATTAAAAAATTCTATGACATGCTTCTTTCTCCCTGTAATTGGTCAGTTTTTCCAATTAAAGAGAGACAAAATGAAGGTAAGAAACA
>Ga0307517_10006161_pt1 | contig 17866 bp, 8 predicted proteins | sample 23_EM_MG_FD_194515 | JGI IMG/M metagenome (GOLD analysis project Ga0307517, IMG submission 194515) | Populus trichocarpa ectomycorrhiza microbial communities from riparian zone in the Pacific Northwest, United States - 23_EM | ecosystem: Host-associated > Plants > Roots > Unclassified | place... | reverse complement strand
TAGAGAGCTTGTATCTAGGTGTGATGGTCTGGAAAATTATATGACATAACCTGATCTGACTCTGACTTTGTATGGTTGTGAATGCTTTGGCTTTGTATGGCTAGACTGGCTTTATATGGCCAAGTATGAATTTGGACTTGTATTTGTATTGTGTACCTAGAACTTGTTAGGATTAGCTTAGTTTAGCTTTATATATGGATGGACAAGGATGAACTTGTATGTTACTACCTTTGTGTGTAGCTTTGGCTTGCTTTTTTATGGTTGTTTATGCTCAGGAGTTGTTACACGATGAATGTATGTATTTATGTACCCAAACCTTGAACTTACTTCATAGAGAAAGAGACAGATCATTTGTGAAGACATTAGTGTTGTGGAGTTGGCAATCCATTACAAAAAAACATAATTGTCAGTGTTATTCAATTCTTTTTATGGACAAAAAACCATTAGCTAGCCATAGTGGTGTGTTGTGCACAAGCCTTTGAGGTATGTGCAATGTTTGATGGAGATATTAGCTAGCCATCCATTAAAAGTAAGCATAAAAGACATGCCAACATGCCAAATAGTGTTACAATTGGCATTAAAAGAGTTGTGTGAGCAAGAAAATTATGTGTTGTACAGTCTTGGAAAATATATATAAAAAAATGTATCAAGAAGTATAAGGGCCAGGATTGGACAACCCGAGGTAAAGATGTCTAGGTTGGGTGCTAGTGCCGAAAGGATTAAAATAATCTATTCTTGGGTTGCCTTGGAAGGCACCTAGGTCAGCCCAACATTGCCTAGCTCAAACATCAAATGCCTTCAATGCCCTAGTGCTTGGGCGAGCCCATGCACAATGTCACACGTGGGTGTGACAATGTTATGACTAAGCTTGCTAAAAAATATGGTGTGTGCCTTCAAGAGAGGGGTGTTATTAGGAAGGAAAAAGATTTTAGGTTTAATTATAAAATTATGATTTTAGGTTTTAGGTTTTAGGTTTGATAAAGGTTTTAGGTTTAATAAAGAATCAAAAGTAGAAGGATCGAATTAAAAACATTACATATACAAATTAGAATTGAAGATATAAGTCGAAAACAAAAAAACTTAAACAAAAGGGAAAAGAACAAAGATAAAAACTAAAAGAACTGAATCTGAAACACCAACAACAATAAGGACCAAAGTTGATTTTCTGGGGTAAGAGAAAGAAATGAAGTAGAAAAATAAGAGAACCACTAGTGACAAACCGATCATTTTAGATGCTACATGCTACCAATAAAGAAAGAGGACACGGAAAAGAACCAAATGAAACAGCAAAAGCTTATTTTTCACAAGGAGATATTACACCCGTCATTCAAAGTACATAATGTCTTTCAAGTGCTGGCTCATGCAAGGAACCCAACATATATTGGATTTTGATGTGTTAGATTTTGCCTTTCTAATTTAATGAGAAGCATTTTGACGAGTTGGATTTATTATGAGTACACCCACGTAATTTTGTAAGTGTAAAGCTCATAATGGTTGGTCTCTCATACAATAATTTGGCAAGTGAGGGAGAAGGTGAGGAAGAGAGAGGCTTGGGGGAGCATTAGTTAATTGATGGAGGCACAATGCTCCTTTTTATTTTTCTTTTTTTTCCCCTCCTGGGCCAACATGCTCTATTTGTAATTGGGCATGTACTAAAGGTTGACCATGTGTTCTCTCTCTCTCTTTTTTTGGATTTTTTTTCCCCTTCAAGAGTATCAATGATTTGCCTCTGGTGTACAAGTTGCTGCAAAAATATCCATTTTCCTTGCCTTCTATGGAACAATTAATTATTTACTTGCACTATACTATTAAAGGTTGGATTAATTTTTAAAAAAGTTAATAAAAAATATTTAGGTATTATTAATGTATTTTCAAGAAAGAAAAAAATAAAATGTGCAGATATTAATCTAATATGATTTGATTAATTTGACAGTTCAAAGACAATCTGAACAACTAGAAAAAAAATAAATTCAATATTGAGATGACAACACATTGAATCGACCCAGATCAACCTAGTTAAAGATTTAAAATCTGTGAATCAGGTCATGAGACCATGATAATCTCATAAAAAAATTAAAGAATATATTAAAATCCAATTCTTAAACAAAACAATGTTGAAGAATGAAATTGAAAAAAAAAATCAATTAAAAAAAAGAAAAGAACTGAGTTAACTCGGGTTAGTCCACCAAACCTGGATCATGAGACCTGAATAATCCAATAGAAAGAAAATTAAAATAAATTATGAAACTCAATTCCCAATCAATTTAACATTGAATGATGAAATTGAAAAAAAAATCAATTAAACAACAAAAAAAAAATACCTGAGTCAACCCAGTTTAACCCCCCAAACACTTGACTTGGATCATGAGACTCAGATAATCTCGTAGAAAGCAAATCGAAACAAATTATGAAGCTTAATTCTCAATCAACCCAAACGTTGAAGGATGAAATTGAAAAAAACAATCAATTACAGAAAAAAATAAAAAAAACCTGAGTCGACTAAGTTAACCCGCAAAACTTGTAATTCAGGTTATGAAATTGTGCTAACCGTACAAAAAAAACTAACATAAATTACAAAGCTCAAACCCTAATAAATCTAATATTAAACAATAAAATTTAAAAAAACATTGTTTTAATAAATAATATTTTGTAAGGAGGTATCAATGATTTCCCCTTCTCTGTTAATTCTCCTTATTGTTTTTCTAAAAAACCAGTATAATAATAATAATAATAATTAGGTCAACCTAACATCGTATATCATTTAGATAATATTAAGATGTTCAATTGAAGTTCTCAATTAATGAGTCCCATGTGCTTAGGTATCAATCCTACTCGGGACACTGAATTGCTATAATTAATTGTTGTTGGAAATTAAATATACACTGGGAATGTAAGGCTTTTCCAGCTTGCTTGATTAATTCTATATATAATTCATTTTTGTTTTCACCATAGAAAATGTTGTAGCTTCTTCCATTCGAAAAACAATATTTTCTTAATTAATTTGATGTGTTCCTTTGTCCGTTGAGTAATAAAATCAATTACTTTTTTGGGAAGGTTCTTCTCATTAAACAAGAAAAAAACTCTGCAAAAGATAATTTGGTGCAAAAGTTGGCTAACCCCTCCCTCCCTCATGTGGTCTATTTCCAGCTAGCTGTCTCATGGCTGGCTTTGAGAATATTCATTGTCGGTAAGAAATCTCCCTTTTTTTCTCCACCATTTCACGTGGGAATGGAGGGAGACCTCTCACCTCTCCTTGGCCATCTTTATCTAGTTTAATTTGTTAGATTTTAAATTTATTTTTTAATAATTATAAATTTAAATTCTTTCAGAACTATTAAAATCTTATATGATTATTAATTTTAAATTTCATAAAACTAGTTGAGATATGTATAAACTGATCCGAACATTCACATTAATAATAATAAATAAAAATCTTGATGAACGAGGCTATTGAATTTGTAAATGAAACACTCTTTTGAATCCAAATCAAGGTATAATCAAGGTATAAGTAGTGAGTTGTAAATAACAAATTAAACATGAAAGACAGAATTAAATAAATTCTCTTACAAAGATGGAATTACCCTATTTTATATATATATATTACTGAATGATTGTTGGGTTTTCTAAATCAATCATAATAAGTTGGGAGATCGGTCTAGTATATAAGAACTTGAAGAGAAAAATAAATAATATTACTTTCAATGAATGATGATCTGCTTGCACTTTATTTGATATAAATCAAATTGCTAACTTTTTCCTTTCAAAAAAGAAGAAGAAAAAAGACAAGAATACATACGTGATTAATTTATATACACACTTAGTGGAAAAATATATGTTTCAAATGAACTATTTATCTTAATTATGGTGAAATCATGTTATATTTGATAACTTTTCTCAATTCTTTTTAGAGAAAAAGAAAATTGAAAGATAAAGTTGAAAGTATTAAAATTAATATGTGCGGTGGTTGCAGTGAAGACCAGTACTTTGAACCCTGATATGATTTTCCTTGATGTATTCATGATTATTTTAATTTTTTTTAATGAATAAGTGTAATTGAGCACTGTTGCATATATATATATATATTGTTTTTATTGAAAAAATTGAATTTTGAATTTCAAGTGATTTTATTTTGTTTCTTCTTTTTTTATTGAAAAATTTGATTTTGTTACTTAACTATTTAAAAAAATTGTAAATAAGATAGACTATTATAGAGATAAAATTCAGTAATAAAAATTCTCTGTGTTTGAGACCTTCTGTCTTTGATTTTCTTGGCGGTTGCGTCACCATTGAAAGCATGGCAAAGAGCAAAAGTTTCGTGAATCGTCTTGTCTTTATCGCCTATAGATAAGAAAATGAAGTGCTAACCACTTTATAATGTACTCATTCAATGTGTGTATAATCTCGATTTTTTAAAAAATTAGCAAAGTTTAATAAAATACAATTTGACAAACTAGCACCGGAAAAAATAATATTTACAAAATAGCATAATTTTATTTAAGTCGTGATAAGAACAATGACTCTAACTAGAAAAGTCAAACCGCAAACTAATATTAACTTTAACCCCAAATACAAACTCTAAAAAGACCATGAAGATAAGAAGAATTCTTAAAGTGTGTTTGGGAGTATGGTAGCAGTTGCTTTTCAAAGTGTTTTTCATTTCAAAATAATATTTTTTTTTTATTTTTTAAAAATTATTTTTGACATCATCATATCAAAATGATCTGAAAACATAAAAAAAAATTAATTTCTTTCAAACACAATGCCAAATAATGTTATGGATGGTTAGGCTTTATGCCTACTTCTAATATATAGTTATGATAAATAGGATATGAAACATTTTGTCCAATTATATTGTTAGTACAATTCTTACCCATAGATAATACAAACTTTCTGCTATTTCTAACTAGCTTTGATAAGAAGCAAACAATACAATAACCCTAAATCATAACTCTAAATTCATAAAAAAAAAAATACCCTTAAATACTAACATTAATGGTTAACCCTAAGAACAAACAATAATCAACAACTCTAAAATTAAACCTTAACTAACATTAAACCAAACCCTAAATCCTATAAACTAACTCTAAATCAACAATATGTAGGGTTAGTTAAGGTTTGTTTTTAGAGCTAATGATTGATGTTAATGTTTAGTGTCTATTTTTCAGATTCAGAGTTGTGATTTGGGGTTAGTTTAGGGTTACATTTTTTTTGGTCAAATCATTATTCACATTCACAATTTTTGATCAAAATCATTGTTCTCAATCACAATTTTAACAAAGTTCTCATTTCCAATAATATTTCTATTAAAACTATGTTAGTTTCTAGATATTTTTTTGATGGGCGAGTGTAAATATCCTAAAATTTTCCACTTTGATATATAAATTATCATTGTTCATTAGGAAATTTATTTTTAGGTTTGAAAAATACGTTTTAAATATATATTTGGTTTGAAAAAATAGTGAATTAATTTTTTTATTATTTTTTATGGTTTTAATATACTGATATAAAAAATTATTTTAATATTTTTATAGAGTACTGTGCATTAAAATACCAAATATGCATTCAATTTTTTATTTTTTTTACTATAACACCACTTGTCTGAAAAGGATAAAAAAAAGCTGTGATATCATGGTCAGATTGAGCTGGCAACATGTAAGTTGTAACTATAATTCTCACTGAATTAATTTTTTATCCCCCACGAACTATATTTTAAGATGTGTTTAAGAATGTGTCAATATAATTATTTTTTTGTTTAAAAATATATTAAAAAAATATACTTTTTATAAAATATTTTTGATATTAACATGTTAAAAAAAATAAAAAATAAAATAATTTTTTTTAATCAAACTTTTTAAAAACTTCGTGTTAGCAACACAATTTTAAATTGCCCCTTAATTTAATAGTGATTATTTATCTGATTTAAATTGTCAATAGGGGTAGAATTTGACCGGTCAAAAATAGTGGTTAAATCTCAAACCCTAGCACTCTCTCCGAGAAGAGACAGTACACTGTAGATGTAGACATATCATTATTCACATTCACAATTTTTTCATAAAAAAACCCACATATCTAACTCTCACTTCATATATTTAACTCATTTAGGTTTTAAGGCTTGAAATTTTTTATTTCGGGCTTGCAAATACAAAATATTTAATGGATTTTATGTATATTATATTTTACCCCTACAAAATTATATCTCTATAATATATAATATGTTTACGATTATACTTTATATATAGACACACATATACATGCATCTTGATACCATAAATTTATTTTTTCTTTAAATTAATCATAATGCAAAGATGTATATACAGTTATTTATGTAATTTAATTTAAATATTATAAGTGTGATATCGAATATACAAATTGTATAACAATTTCTATCCAAATCACTAATTAAAACATGTATCTATAAAACTCCAAACTAAAGTTTTTATAACAAAAAAACTCAAATAGATTAATGGTGTTAATTGAGAGTTAGATTTTGGGTTTTTGGTATAAAAATTTTATTTTTGGGTTTTATGGATACAAAAATATTTCAATAGGTTCTTTAAATAGAAAAATATTTATAATAGGATTTTAATAATTATCTTATTTTTTCGGTAAATAAAAATTGAGCAAAGCAAACCTCAACCATCAAAATAAAAATAAAAAAAGTAAAATTGAAGAGATCATAAGATTATCATAATTCAAACATGAATAACATGTTGATGATACCTTGCTTCAACTCCAAATCTTATGGAAAATGATGATAATTACCACCGCATTACCTTTGTTAAACTCAACATGAAGTAGATTTAACTCAAGGTTTATTTATTTATTTTTTAAAAAAATTAAAACAACTTTGAATTTTATTTATTTATTTTTGCTTTAAATTAATTTTTTTGTGTATTCTTATATCATTTTGATATGATAATATCAAAAATAAAATTTATTTTAATATATTTTTAAATAAAAAATACTTTAAAAAACAACAATTATCATCACTAAACAAATCTAAATTTCCATGAAATTCTGAATTAATGTATTCTTTTAGCACCTAACACTGTTTAATCCGGTGGCCGGGCTAGGTTAATAATAGCGGTCTGGTCTGGAATCTGGATGCCCATTATTTGCGGGTTCTTCCCTCCATAGTCAGCCGAAAGATACTCTCTCATCCAATCACTTTTGCATGTGCGAAGCTTCGTCATGTCTTGCTGTCACTCTCTTACATGATCATGTCCAGTTCAGCTTCACCTAAGCTAAGCATATTCAAAGTGCTATAGGCACGTTCAAGTTTCAACAACATGACTACCACTGTTCCTTTGCACTTACATTTCACAAATATTATACCAAGATTTGATTCAAAGAAAGCAACCTCTCTACCCTAACACCATTCTTTCTTTTGATCCAAGACGACCATGCATTCTTTTTGACTTTTCTCAATGGATTCTTCAACTCTTCTTGACTATGCTCTCTTTCAACTCACCCCAACTCGAACCAGGTACAATATCAACATCACTATCACTCTTTACTTTCACTCTCTTTTAACTCTCAATTCACTTAGAGTTGTTGTCTTTGAGGCTAAAAATCTTCTTCTTTCATATATTGTTGTTTTTGTGTGTGAAGGTGTGATCTGGTTCTCTTCTGTGGAGGCAAGAATGAGAAACTGGCTTCTGGGTTATTTGAACCATTCATTTTACACCTTAAATTTATTAAAGATCAGATTTCCAAAGTTGGGTACTCCATCAAACTTTGCCCACCGACCAAAAATGCTCCTTGGTTCACCAAAGGTACTTTTGAGAGGTAATGAATCCGAGACTTAGCTCTCTTTTTTCTTATTGGGAAATTTAGACATTGGGCTTTAATTCCATTGAGCAATTTGATTGAGTTATTGGATATCATGGATTTGTTTTTGAATTTGAAAAAGGGGTGAAATTTAGTTGATTTTGTCGTAATTGTTGCAAATTATTGTTTCCATGTATGTAAATAGTGTGAATGGTTGTAGATTGTTCATCGAATAAACGGAACTGGAATTTTGATTTCTACTCAAATAGATAATTAATCTTGAATTGTGCTCAAAGTTTTTAAATTTACTACAATTTACAATGGGTTATATGCCATAAAAATGGCAAAATTCTATTCTCTTGTTGATTTGCTGAGCAAATAAATTGCCTTGTCAAATTGGTTTGGTCTCTGTCATTTCTTGGTCGTGTTAAAAGTTAAAACATACTATAATTTGCTGTTGGCATTGAATTTAGCATATGTAATTATGCGTAAACTACGTCATGTCTGTGTAAATTTGGAACTTTACCGGTATTAAACCCTGGGTATTATCAGAGAGCTGAGGAGTTCAACCGCTATTTTGTTTTTCTGTTTCTGCAGGGATGCCTGAAAAGATAATTCATCTCTTCTTTTGTGCAGATTTGTTCGTTTTGTTAGTACACCAGCTGTACTTGAGAGATTTGTCAGCCTAGAAAGAGACATCTTGCAGATTGAGGAGAGTGCAGTTCATGCCAATGAATTATCAAACACAAATGTAGCTGGACAACTGGAGGAAGGTATTATCATCAGGACTTAAATCATTATTGGCAATAGTTTCAACCCGTGTTGGAATTGCTTACTTTAATCAATTGTGTAATATGTACCACTTCAAAAAACTGCAACTTTGTGTACTGAATAGCTCTGTTTTACCAGGGAGTGGACTGGCTGCCAATACTATCACAAGGAAGTCAAGTGATTCCTCTAAGGTAGATCACATTTCCATGGATTTTGTTGATTAATTGTGATGCTTAGCTAGAAAATCATATCGATTCTTTGAATGTCTTCACTGGTATTTGTTCCCAGCTAAAAGATGAGCTTGAGAAAAGTGAGCACGCTTCAATGGAAGGAAATTCCAAGTAATCCTTCTTAGTTTTCTTAGCAAACTTGGTGTGTATGTGTGTGTTGTCTTTCCATCAGCGTCATTCATCAATCATTTGTTGTGATATCTAGGATTCAGTTTCAACTGCTTCTAGAAGCACGGAAAACATTGCTTCGCAAAGAGCAAGCTATGGCATATGCACGTGGCCTTGTTGTTGGATTTGAAGTGGACAGCATAAATGATCTCATCTCCTTCGCAGATGCTTTTGGAGCTTCACGGTTAAGGTATGACCTGGGACAAATTATAACTGTCATTCATTGTTTTGGGAACAATTTTCTGACCAGAAAACTAAGAAAAAAAAAGCCAAAACCCTTTTCTGACCAGAAGACTATGAAAATAAAATGCCAAAACCCTTTTTCTAGTATCTGTGTTTTTGTTATAAGTAGTCAATTTTCACCCTGTGTTTCTTATTTGCTTAATTTAAATACAAAAAACCAGCCAAGATTTGAATTGTAAACATGAACCACTTTTATTGGTTGAATTCTGTTGGCTGTAAATATGTGTTTACATGAAGAGAAAAGAACAGTATCAGAGTTATTTGAACTTTGGGATGCCTGCTGAAGTGGCGATTTCTTCCTTGGTTTTTGCCAAATATCGAATTCCACTGGAGTTATAAATTCCATTACAGTTTCGTCTGATGCCAATCATGCAGCCTTGAAATCTGCTGGTGTTTATATGCAGGGAAGCATGCAACAATTTCAAGGAATTATGTAAGAAAAAGCATGGGGATGGTCTCTGGATGGAGGAATTAGCAGCAATGGAGGCATGCCCTCCATCAGAGCTGTCATTTTTGGGAACATCAGGAATTGTACTTGCAAATGAAATTAGTTCCCTTAATCAGAATGTCATGCTAAATTTGACAAACAATGGGGTATCTACTGGTGATTTTATGCCCAATGGATCTACAGATGCATCAAGATCTGATTCAACTGCAGACAGCAGAAAGGGTATTGTTTATTCTTTCCGTGCTCACCCTCTCTTTATTTTGCATTGCGTCGAAGGAGCATCTATGTTGGTTTATTTATGGTTAGATTACTAGATTAGAACCAGGGCTACATTCAATTTGTCACACATTAGTGTTGTTTTCAATCTTCTTGTTTTCCCTCCTGTTACTTGCAGAGTGAATTTTTCACAAACCTGAGGTCCTGCACATTTTTTGGCAAAAAATATAAAGCAATTTCTAGCCTTTTGTCAGACTGTGTTTGGTAATGTGTTTACACTACATTTTAAAGTGTTTTTCGAAGCACATTTGGAGTGAAAAAGCATTGATGCCTTTTCAGGTGCTTTTGGATGGTTTTGATAGGCTGATGCTGAAAATATCAAAAAGCACCTGAAAAGCATCGGATTGGTGTTTTTTTTTTCCAGTCAAAACACACTTTTGCTAAAGCACCTGCAACACATTACCAAACGCATACTGAATATGGTAAAATCAGTAGTGCTTGTTGTATGGTTAGTGCACTTCATGTATGATTTAGCAAGCACAACCAATGACCCCTATTTTGATGCCCAAGCAACAGAAAATGAGTTCAACTATTACTTGCTAATTGTAATTTTTTTAGGAACTTTAATCTTAGAATTATATTGTCCAGATTAACATGATCTGATTTCTTCTTCTTCCTCCTCCTTTTGTTTTGTTGCTGTTTCTGATGAATTAACACGATTGGATTCTTGCTTGTGCAAAAGGCAAAATGTCTCCATATTCCTTTCGGATGAGCAATTTAGTGTTTTCTGATGTCAAATACATTAAAATGCAGATGGTAGCATGGGAACATCTGACCAGATAGCATCATCTAGTGCCAAAGTTCAAGTACCAATGCAGTGGCCAAACCAGATACCTCCATACATGTACAATTTCCAAGGCCCTATTCCTCAGTTTCCTCCGTATCAAGGATATCCTTTCCCTACCATGCAGCCTATCCCTCCTAATTATCCAAGAAATATGCAGTGGCCTTCTAGCATGAAAGAATTTAGTCAAGGAAAAAAGGATAAGTCCCTGAACAAAAAGGGATATAAATATTCAGGAGAAGACAGACAAACAAACTCCAGTGACTCTGAAGGAAGGAGTGATTCAGATTCCCATATAGATCAGGACAAAAAGAACTCCTCTATAGATGTTCCATACAGGAAAAAACACAGGAAGAAGTCCTCTAAGACCGTTGTCATCAGAAATATTAACTACATCACCCCCAAGAGAAGAAATGAAGGAAGTGATAGTTTTTCTGATGAAACTTCTTCAGATGAGGATGAGTACATTGATGAAGATACCATAAAAAAGAAGGTAGATGATGCAGTTGGATCATTGGGAAAATTGTGCAAGTCAAATTCAAGTACACAGAAAAGAAAAGGCTCAAACAAGAGCAACCACAAGTCAAATGGATCAAGTGATGCTCCTGACCAAGATTTTGACAATGGCCCTGTTTCAAATGCATCCAGGGGAGGAAGGACTAGTGAGAACTGGGATGCTTTCCAGAGCCTTCTGATGAAAGATGATGACACAGTTAATGGGGTAGAAAAATTGCAGCCAGTGGATGTTCAGGAAGAGCATTTCATAGTCAAAAGCTCTGGAGATGGAACTTCATTAAGGAGCAATCGTGCTATGGACTTGGGACCAGAGAAATTACTGAACAGAAGGATGGTGACAGGTGATTCTTTTGTTGTGACTCCGAGGGATGGGGAACACGAGGATAGAGTTAGGCTGGAAGATATAGAAAATGCAGAGAGTTTTCGACCAATCATGAAGAGAAGGGACTTGACAGATGAGGATTTGGTAATTTCACAAAGATTAGAAGATTCAGGAAGTGGCCTCAGGGGTATCTTATCTCGTTCCACTGAGCCATCCATAATCAAGCCTGGTAAAGGAGATGATTGGTTTGTTATCGATCACTCAGGGAAACCAGAAAACCAGGATACAGCCAATTACATGCTATCACTAGAGGGTGATTATTCAAATGCCAAGTCAAGTAGAAGAGACGTACTTGTTGACGATTCTTTCATGATTCATGCTCGATCTTCTGTGGATGATTTATATGGTTCTCAATGGAAAACTGACATAAGCATGGCTACGGATCTAACTTTATCTTCCCAGGCAGAAAATGGCATTACAGAACATAATCATGAAGTTATGGATGCCTATGAACCGAATGACCTCTGTGTGGTCCTTGAACGAGATTCTGGATTTGAATCTACAAGGGATTCCTGGGTTACAGACCAGGGAATTGACATATCATTCATGGAAGCTCATAGGAGCTCAAATGCTGAATCTGGTGATCAAACTGAGAAGAAGCTTCCTTCAAACAGTGACAAGACCACTGTCAAGAAAAATGGAATTAATGGGAGAAAAGTTCCAGAAGTGAGGACTAAAATCGTGCAAGGATCCCCCAGTAAGAACAGAACTGAGATGATGTCTAAAAGCAAGAAATCATCAGTTGTTAGTAGGCCCACAGTTCAGAAGAGCAAGCAAGAGAAGGTATTTATTAAGTTGCTTATTCAAGTTGTTTTTCATTATGTTTCCCAAACTTTTCAACTTCTTACGAAACATGCTTGTGAACAGGAAGAAGAGATTAGGAAGAAAATGGAAGAGTTAGCAATTCAACGCCTAAAAAGAATTGCTGAAAGAACTGCAGCAGCTGGTGGTGCTCCGGTGGCAACCAAGAGGGCATCATTGGAGAGCAAATCAGTCAAAGGTTCATCCAAGTCTGACAAAAATAAAATCATTCCTAGACCTGAGAGACAAACAAGATAGGTTACCATCAAAATCAGGCAGCTTAAGAAAGAAAGCTCAGAAGGTGAATGTTTAGATCCTCAGTTGCTGATCTCAATGAGTTGCCTGTTCCTTTTGATTGAGTTGGATGGGACAGACAGTATGCTGCTATCTACAATAAATGATACTAATACACTTGCCATAAAGTGCCTTCATCAACTTCAACAGATACCCTGCCAAGCTCGCAAAATTTTCCTTTGTATGCAAATATCTCCACGGGTTGCTTATATAGTTATAAGATTTCATATAATGAGCCATGATGTATATAGTTCTCATGAGCTATTCTTGAGACTTCGCCTACACAAATTCTTTCACATTATTGTGCATGAAAATAATCTCCAGCTTGTTTCTTGGATTTCACGGGTATGTAATTTGTTTCTTGCACTGTAAAACTACATTATTGGGAAATAGGTTTCTTCTGTAGCAATTCTATTTCTGCAACACTTGTGTTTAATTCGTTGCAAATTGTATCCAGTTTCATTCAATCCAAGTTCAAGGCTTGCAGCGCGTTTGGGAGGACTAAGAAACAACACGAAAATGGGATGAATTGTTGGGAGGATTATATGAGTCACAAATACTCCAATTCACTTTGAAAATCTCATGTACAAATACATTATGTCACTTCTGATTGAGATTCTTCATGTTTCTCATCCTAAAAGTGATAGTAAAAGTGACAGGCAAAATGAAAGAAATGAGCCCACCAGCAATCCTGCCTGTACTAAGAACTTCATTACTGACATGACATCTGCAGACACTATCCAGTATTGATAGTAACAAATTGCCAGAACTGTTGTTACCAAAATTGCAGGAATTGCTGCTGTTACTATTGCAGGAAGGCAGGCAGGCAGGCAACATGGACATTATCCAGAGGCATGTCCTCTCTATTTTTATTGTTTTTATTGTTTTTTAGATGTTAATTTATCAATTTAGTTTAGAAGTGTCAATACAACCTTGCTATCGTGGTTTGAGGATATAAATTCAATCCAGTGAACTCTAAATTAAGGTGCCAGCTTGTAGTAATTTCTTCCTGCAGACAGTGTACAATGAAATACAATATTTTTCATTCGAATTGTATTAAAATAGTATTTTTTTTAAAATAATTTTGATATAAATACATAAAAATCTGAAAATATTAAAAAAAATTAAAAATTAAATTTTTCATAAAACACAATTCACCAATATCTCTAAAAAAGTAATTATAATTTGACAGTTTTACTTAACTGCACACAAAGCCAATACTTGGTCATAGGCTCATATCTCTCTCTCGTACACATACACTTGTATGACTAAACAAACTTTGTTGACACTTATGTAGAATGTTGACATTTGATGTTTTTTTCTTTTAATTAATTTGAGTGGGATGCCTTAAATTTATCAAAACTAATCCGGCCATTAGTTATTTGGAAGATTAATTAAATTTAAACGAGGTCATCGACCTCCAATGGAACAACATGGAGGCTGGCACACGCTTTTGATTTTCAACTGCTAAGTGGCCAAAATCAAATCTAGTATTATATTAGGAATATAGTATTGAAGTGGTATAATTCAACTGATTAGATTTTAAGTTTTTTTTTAAAGGTTATTAATTCGAGTCTCACAAATTTCAGGACAACTAAAAGTTTACATGGTCGTTAACTTCAAGGTTCATGAGATTAGTTAAGGTACGCGCAAGTTAGTCTGGATATCCACGTTAATATATATATATATATATATATATATATATATATATATATGGTATTGGGATAGAAAATCCAAATTCTAATTAATATTACATGAGATACTTTAAAATGTATGAACCCCATGGTCATACGAGAAATATATACCTAGCTGGGGAGCAAAATTTTATGTGATCATCAATGAAATAAGTTTTAGAATTTTCTGTTGGGAGTGCATGCATGCCTATGTACGTAGCTTATAAGTTCCGAAGAGCTCTCCGATTTTTATTTTTCAAAAATAGTAATCAAAATACCACAATTAATTTGAAGAAAATCAAAGATGGAATTGCATATTAAAGCATCCGAGAAAGAGATTCTTGCTGCATAATAACTTGAGTGAAAGAAAGAAAAGAAAAGGCTCAAAATCAAGCAATGCCCTGTAGTTAATTATCTTAGATCTAATATTGTTGATTAAATAAATAGAAAATTTAGAATGTTTCAAGAAATACAAGGGGGATTTAAGTAAATTAAGTTTTCTTTTTTCTTTTCTCTATTTCCAGTAAAAACAATCTTAGTTGGCAAGGTCCAAAATTAGCCCTATCATAGTTAGCCATGGTAGCAGAGCCCCATGATCCTGAAAACTGATCACGAGACAGTGACCTAAAAGAGTGGCACACACAATTTAGGAGAGGAAGCCTACGTTATGAATACAAAGGCCAGCAACTCATCCATTTCTCCTTGGATTTCTCTTTGAGAAAAGTTCCAGAGAATTCATTTTCATTTCTTTTTATCCCATCTGGAACCTTCATGGGCTGCACGTTAATGTTTCATGTTTTAACTCTCTTTGTACTTTGAATATTTCTTCTGTGTTTACACACCAGGAATTTAATTAAAATATTCCCTTAGTCAATTTCTTGATTATTAATATGATTCTTGAGACGTTTTGCCCAAGTTAATTCAGGGGCTGGCAGAAAAGCTATGTCTACTGGTATCTTCTGTCGCATTAAGCCCTTGCTCTTTGGAGGCAGGACTTCTAGATTTGAGGTATAAATTTTTTTCCAGTTTTTCTTTCTTATGTTTTTCACTTGCAATCTCGATAATATGCTAGTAATTATGATTCATACTGTAGAGAAAAATATTTGTTCCAAAGTGAGAGAATGCTTTAGGCACAGGCTAATACCATGAGTTCTCCACTAAATTTTATGTTCATCTTGTCAACTATATTCTGCGTAGTCATATGTGTTTTCATGCCAGGAAGGTTTATGTTCCTCTGACAGCCATTTCATGGCACTTCCCTGCTCCTTGGCTAAGTCCCTATCATTTTTTTTCATTCCTATAGACTTGCTAATGTTAGCTTCGGTTTCTTTTTCCTCGCATTCATCTAAATTTCCAAAATTGAAATAGTTTTTGTATTAGAACCTTGATAATCTAGCATCAAGAGTTTGAATCTCACAACCTTTATTCCATCTAATTGAATTAATAAAATCAAGCATACTGTGGAATTCTTAATGTTTTTCGCTCATGTCAACTTGATTTTAATGTATGATAAATTAGGAACATCTGGTAACAGCATTGGCTTATCAATGTTGACAGAAACAAGAGTACTATTGCAGGTAGTGAAAAGAGCTCACTTGGTCAAGGATAAGAAGAAGGAATCAGAAGAACCGAAGATGGAACGTTCACGTTCACGTGGATCTTCAGGCAACTTCATTTTGATGATGGAGCTTAGGAAGAAAATCATTACCTTCAGAGACATCATTGACCTACCACCTTTTGATGCTTCTCTGAGCATAAACGAGGTACCATAGCACAAAATCGTCTGTTGAATGAAGTTAGAACACAACACCATGCTTTGAATCTCTGAACATTTATCTGTGTTGCAGCTGGTGATGGGAACAATGAGAGATCTGCACAAGTTTTACCCTGAAATCATACCCAGTAGTCAACTGTATGAAATTAAGGGATCATCTATCGATAAGGTTTTCTATTTAGTTCCATCATGACCACTCCATGGCAGTTGTTAGATGCAATTCTTTTAAGATTTCGAAGCTGATCATCTAAATGCATGCTCAAACAGGTTCTGAAATATTTTTGTGAGGCTTTGAGATCAATTGGGGATTCATGGATGATGAATCAAGAGTGGATGGACAAAGCTACATACAACATGTACAATAACAGTGATCAAAGGATCAGTTCGGAACAAGCAGGTATGATACAACTTTTCCAGAATTTAGTCAGCAGTATATTTTTATCCACGTTTTCGGATCTTGTAAGAAACAAAATGGAACAAGTTGTTTGAAAGAATTTTGGAAAGAGTGCATCGTACTGAAGAGCTTGGTTTTTTCCATTTAATATCTCCTTGCACAACTAGTCTGAAGTTTCATGATTGAAGGTGATTACTTCTCTCTATCTTTCTTTTTTTCTGAATTTTTAGTTGAAATTGCTTCGGCAACACTCACCTGCATGATTAAGATAGCAAGAGAAATGTTTGATGTGATGGATGAATATGAGCCAAATAAAGACATTCAACGATCCAACGCCTTCAGCAAAATCTTGATGGAATCCTCTTCAGACAACAACAGCTATAGCCCATGTTGTGCTTCTCCAGAGACTCCTACATCAGTGCTTCCCGAGTTTTCGGGTTCTCCTGCTTCTGGAGAATTTTCAAATTTTTATAGCTCTTCTCCTCTTCTCAGATCTCTGAGAGTTCAAGCACTTGAAAAATTGAACCCCATGGACATAAAACGTCTCTCATTCCACATGCCTTCAAACCTGGAAATTCTAGACGGCAGCAGTTTGAAACGAAAGGACAGAGTGGATGATGAAACAATGACAGAAGTGGAAGCAAAGCGCAAGCCATTGTTCGAAAGGAGCAATTCAGAAGAAAGCAGCAATTGTGAGGAACTGATGTTTGAAATAGAAGCAAGCAGTAATTGTGATGTGAAAAAAGCTGCTGACCTTGAGGATCACAGCGATTACAGCCTCAAACGTGGAATGCCACAGATTGCAGCAGCTGAGACCACTCCAGTGATAGCTGAAGCCATAACGCCACCAGCTGCATTGTCAGTCAATGCATCACCAGTTCCACCAGCACAGCCTCACATATCCTCACCCATGATGGTAGACGTTGTGGCCACACCATCACTACCATCTACTCCTCCACCAATGAAGCTGCAACCAGATGTAGCAACCACACAGCCACCACCTCCAACTCCACCTCCACCACCACCATTCGTGCTGCAGCCAGCGACTTTTACAGTGGCTAGCGTACCACGTCCACCACCTACTATGTCAAGAACTGTAACAGCACCCCCGCTACCACCTCCACCACCACCTATGGCATCTGGAACTGCAGCAGCAGCACCCCCGCTGCCACCCCCGCCCCCGCCCCCACGTATGTTATCAGGAACTGGAACAGCAGCACCAATGCTGCCACCACCACCACCACCACCACCTCAAACATCAACTGCAAGAAACGCACCACCTCCTCCCCCACCACTCATGATGTCTTCAAAAGGAACGATGCCATTGCCGCCGCCGCCACCT
>Ga0307517_10006160_pt1 | contig 17869 bp, 14 predicted proteins | sample 23_EM_MG_FD_194515 | JGI IMG/M metagenome (GOLD analysis project Ga0307517, IMG submission 194515) | Populus trichocarpa ectomycorrhiza microbial communities from riparian zone in the Pacific Northwest, United States - 23_EM | ecosystem: Host-associated > Plants > Roots > Unclassified | place... | reverse complement strand
CCTGTTTTCTTAATTGTTTGTTAATTTACTAATGCTGCCCCTGTTATTGATGGCTGTTATCTTGTTAATCATGATTTTAAAACCTATTTGAATAAAAAATTTAAAATGAAGGTATTTTAATAAAAAAATTATAAAAAATAAAAACTTAACAGGATGATGATTGATTTTTACCGGTTTATGCTTTAGTCAATTTTAGTACTTTTTATATAGATTAATTATTTATTTTTTTATTTTTTAACTCGGATTATTTTGAGTTAACTTCTTATACAGTTTTTAAAATTCTATTTAAAAATATACTTATCTTAAATAAAAAATATCCAATTGATTTTTTATGTTTTTAATATGTTGATATAAAAAATATTATTTAAATATATTTTTAAGTAAAAATTCTTGTGAAAAATATTGGATTATGTTATAATTTGGGTTATTATATAAAAAATGAATCTGGTTAGGGTATAATGGTCCATTGAGGTTTTACAAAACGGCTACTTTCCACTCGATATTCCAGTTTTAGATCATTAAGAATCTTGCCTCCTTTTGAATTTTGAACACCTTTCCTAGAATGCCCATGTTTTGCTACTTTTTTTTTTCACGGTAGTCCCCACTCCACTTTAGATGCTTTTGCTTTGCTTGGACGAAAATATCCCCTCTGTACAAGGATATTACCATTCTAAAAAACATCACAATTCAAATAAAATATCTATTAACTCATTAACGTACTGAAATAATAATATTTGGTATTGTGATCTAAAAAAAACTTTTAACATCAAAATCACAGTTGATTAATATATTATAAATGTATTGATTAGAGTAAAATATTCTATCCGTTTGCATTTTTTCATAATTTTTTTATTATAGTTTTTTTTTTTTAAATATAAGAACGTTTTATATATAAGATAAAAAAATTCACAAGAAAAGCTTAGCAATACATGTAGAAGCACGTAAATCTACTCATTGTCCTATTTATTAACAATATAGCAGGCAAATAAAAGAAGCAAACATGTCTTAAAATTCAATTTTTCACTCTCCAAAATATTACTAACGTTGCTGCAGTCTATAAAATAACAGTAAAATGAAGTAATGCATATTTAATTCTATTTACATTAAGAAATTAGAATATAAATACATTTTTTCCCCACTTCTTATATAATATTATTACCCGATGACATTTGTACTTTTATTTTTTAAATTTAATGCTAGTCCAATTCAAATAAATTTAATTATTTTTTAAAATTAATTTGGGTGTCTGGCTCAGCTTGCGCGCACCTCGACTAATTCCATAGGTCCTTAAATTAACGACCATATAAGCCTCCAGTAATCCTAAAATTTATAAGACCCAAACAAAATAAATTTAATTATTACTTAATACTCACCCAACCTTTATTTTTGTCTAGTCCATTAAGATGAAAAAATAAACAATTTATCTTACAAAATAATTAAAATAATTTTTAAACTTTATATTAATTTTTAAAAAAATCATTGTAATTTCACTATAGTATAAATCTTCATTTTCTCATGCAAATCTTGTGCTAATCACGTCATCCTCATCATAATTATAATCATAATCATAATTTTCTACATCTACCGAGAAAAAAAAAAACTTATTGAAAACTTTCTTATTTCTTTTTTTAAACTATCAGCTCAAAAGAACACAATGGCAATATCGTAATAACCTAATACATTAACCCCGTTTATCATCACAAACCTCAAGAATCTTACCATACCAGTAAAAACAACGGTAACTTTGTTTTACCTCTTTATTTTATTAAGTTACTGTTTATGCTTTTTGAAAAGGATTTTGAAAAACTTAAATTTTTTTTATTTTAAATTAATATTTTTTTAATATTACGTTAATATTAAAAATAATTTTTTAAAAATAAAAAAATAATAATTTAATATATTTTGAAATAAAAAAACTTAAAAAAACAAACTTTAAAAAAACATACTCCCAAACACGCTATAACCCTCTTCTTCCCCACTCAGCTCACTCACTAAAAAACCACTTCACTTCTTAAGCTCCCGTTCTTGCTAAGCAGCTTACACTTGCAGCATCTCTCTCTCTCTCTCTCTCTCTCTCTCTCCCACCCTCTAAAACTTTCTACATTCTCTCTTAGGGTTTCCCTGTAAGCTTCTCATCCTTCACACTGCAAAAATACATGATTATTTTTATTTATTTTATTTTTCATAATAATGTACTTATATATATATATATATATATATATATATTTTTTTTTTTACAGATATGTAAGACTCATAAGCCATTGCTCACTTCTCCTAAGTCTTCTGGTACATCTCTTTCCTTTATTATATTTATCTAATTTGTTTTTTTTTTTAGATTTTTATTATTTATTTATTTTGTTGTTTTGGATTTAGAAGGAAAGAGATGTCGTCGACGTCGAGAGGAGGAGGAATGGGGATGGATCAGGCGGCTGGGGGGCCGTTAGCGACACCACCGCAGACGCAACGGAGGTTAACGAGGACGCAGACAGCTGGGAATCTTGGAGAGTCGATATTTGATAGTGAAGTAGTGCCGTCTTCACTTGTTGAGATCGCGCCGATTCTTCGTGTTGCTAATGAAGTTGAATCTAGCAATCCTAGAGTTGCTTATCTTTGTAAGTTTTTTTTTTTAAATAAAGTTTTGTTTTGTTTTGTTTTTTGGAATTTAAGGCATGTGTTTTTAGTTTTTTTATGCAATGTAGGCTTGATTTATAGCGTTTCTAAGCATAAAGATTATTTTTTTATCTTTGCTTTTCGAAGTAAAAATAAAGTTTTGTTTTTTCGTGATGTTTTTGCTTTTTTTTTTTTTGGAATTTAAAGTTTCTGTTTTTAGTACTTATGCAATGCAGGCTTGATTTATAGTGTTTTCAAGTATAAAGACTTGCTGTTTTTGTTTTTTGAAATTTTTTCTTATCTTTGATTTCAGTAAGTAAAAGATATGGTCTTTGTTATATGCATATCTGATTGTAATGTTCTGTTAATGTAGGTCGATTTTATGCCTTTGAGAAAGCGCATAGGTTGGATCCTACTTCTAGTGGAAGAGGTGTTCGTCAATTTAAAACTGCACTTCTTCAACGTCTCGAAAGGGTAAGAGTCATCATTTGTTCTTTGCTAGAACAAAGTTTTAAGATGTGGCATTTGTGTCCTGGTATTTCTAGATTTACAATGTCGAGCAGTTAGCTGTCGAGGGTAATCATTTATAATGATGAACCGTGGTCTGCATGGAGTTAAGAAATGAATGACTCTGACAACGGCTTATTATTTGTTTCAAAGTTTAAGCCTATTTGTTAGGTCAGTGTGATCAATTACAGTGGAGAAAATATCTGAGGATCTCTTGGAGTGGGCAGAGAGAGGCGGAGAGACTCTGGAATGGGCACCTCAAGTGATACATTGAATGCTTAAATTGATCTTCTGGGAATCAGTGTTCAATCATGACAGTTATAAATCATGAGTGACATCATTTCCATTAGAGTTACACCAGAACATTCTTCAGTTCCCTAGGTAGGGAGAGGAGAGTGTATTCTGTAGTTTTCTCTGATGTATTCTAGGTTAAACATGCTTAATTTATGAGTTTGGCGTGTGTGTTGAAGGCACTGATTGCTGATGTAAAAAAGTTAGAAAGAGTGGCATGCAAGTACCAGAAGAATAACCAATGTTAATTTGTAATATTGTATAAAAAACAACATCGTTTTTCCTTTAGGAAACTTTGTGGCAGTTTTAGTGTTCAATTCTTTCTTCTATGTAATTCAGTTATGCATTTGGTTTTTTTTTGTTCATGCTATTGTTGTTGGTCTTGGCTTTTATGCAAAAAAGCTCTGCTCACATTTTTCAGGAGAACGATCCAACCTTGATGGGAAGGGTTAAAAAAAGTGATGCACGAGAAATGCAGAGTTTTTATCAGCATTACTACAAAAAATACATCCAAGCATTGCATAATGCTGCTGATAAAGCTGACCGGTAAGTTCTTTTAAATGAGAGAGTGAAATAAATTCTTTGAAGCTATATCTTATAACAAGTTTCTTTAGATCAAATGCTTTTAAAGTTGCTGCTCTTGTTACTGTATTTAACTGACTGTATTCTGTTTAAATGCAGCGCCCAGCTTACCAAGGCATACCAGACTGCTAATGTGCTCTTTGAGGTTTTAAAGGCTGTTAATACGACACAATCTATTGAAGTTGATCGTGAGGTGAAACCATGTGACATCTATAATCACCTCTCTAGTTGCTTTATTGTGTGAACGTGCATTCTGACAGTATCTGTTAATGCAAGTTCTATCTGCTAAATTAAGTTAAGAACTTTAATTGATTTGAGGTCTGTTATTAGCACATAAATGATTTGTATCATTGCATCAAATATTTTACAGATTTTAGAAGCTCAAGATAAAGTTGCAGAAAAAACTCAGATCTATCTGCCTTACAATATCCTGCCACTTGATCCAGATAGTGCAAATCAAGCGATTATGAGATATCCTGAGGTATCTTCCCTATATGCACTTTCTCTTTTTACCTACAACCTAGCTGTTTCTCTTTTACCACTTGCTATGTTTATATTTTTTTGGCACACAGATCCAAGCTGCTGTTGTTGCTCTGCGTAACACAAGAGGTCTTCCGTGGCCCAAGGATTACAAGAAGAAAAACGACGAAGATGTTTTGGATTGGCTTCAGGCAATGTTTGGGTTTCAGGTAAAATAAATTGAGAAGGATTATTTTCTTTTCTGCATCTGGCTCTTGCAATTTTTTAGTGTTACAAAACTGTTTTAGCTGAATATAATTCAAAAAAATACCATTTATTAACTCTGCAGAAGGATAATGTGGCAAATCAAAGAGAGCACTTAATCTTATTACTTGCTAATGTGCACATACGGCAATTTCCCAAGCCTGACCAACAACCAAAGGTTTGTTTTCTGACTCGATTTTTGCAAAATCAGTTTTTTTTTTACTCTGTAAATAGTGACTGGTAAAGGTTACATCACCCTTTCTTAGCCAGAAAAGTATAGTGGGCTTTGGGCCCATGTCTTTCTCTATAATTTCTACCGTAAACCAGTTATAGGTGCAGAAGATATCCTTTTCTTCCTTGTTCCTCTTTTCTTTCTATTTGCTTTCAGTCGCGTTTGTGTACCAAAATCTGAATAACCCTGTGCATTTTTCTTTCTTAGTTGGATGAGCGTGCATTGACTGAAGTGATGAAGAAACTTTTTAAGAACTACAAAAAATGGTGCAAGTACTTGGATAGAAAAAGTAGCCTTTGGTAAGAGCACCCAGTTCCTTGTGAATGATATGATAATTTTTCAATAGCTGACTGAACTCCGGTTTAGGATTGATTAGATGGTGTTTGCATTTCATCTTCCAGATGCTTAAATCTTTTAAGGAATGTGCTTAATTGAACTGCTTCAGAAAATTACAAAAAAGATTGAGCTGCTAGCAATTTATATATATTCTAACCACAAAATTGACATCAATATGATTTTATTGACATGGAAATAAGCAGTGCAGATACATCATGCATTGAACTTTTTTGGTTCCTTTGTTGTGGGATGCGAAAAAACAGGGAGGAGGGGGGAGAGGACAATTATGGAAGAAAGGGATTGTAGATTTCCATTCTATGCTTATATTAATGGATTTAATCTGAATTTGCAGGTTACCAACCATACAGCAGGAGGTGCAACAGCGTAAATTATTGTACATGGGTCTGTATCTTTTGATATGGGGGGAAGCTGCAAACCTGAGATTCATGCCAGAATGCATTTGCTATATTTATCATCATGTATGTTTTAAGATAGTTTCATTTTTATCTCATTGCTTTTGTTTGACTTTCCTTTTCATTGGCGGGAAACTGGAAATATGGTTTTAGATTTTTGTCTTCCATCATCTTTAACCCCATCAGATAAAGCATCTGGTTCTGAGAAATTCTGGATAAGTTGAGTGACCCTAGTAGAAATAGCGCAGAGGAGAGAATGAGTCTATTTATGGTGTCAACCTGGATACCCAAATAGAATAGATGGATCTTGTCTCAAGATAACTCATCCAATGCTCTGCCTGCCTTGTATCTTTGGGGCAAGGACACTAACAATAGTTCCAAACTGGCTTTTGCTCATTTGTGGACACACCAGTGAGTGCACGACAATCTTTTGAACTATTTGTGCCATCACCCTTATTTCAGAGCTTTTATGCCTTTGCAATTTCACTGTAGATCTGCAAATATGTATTTTCATCAACTTGGGCTTGTTCATTGACTGTTAAGTGTAATTGATGCTAAATTATTTTGCTATTTGTAGATGGCATTTGAGTTATATGGCATGCTAGCTGGAAATGTCAGTCCTATGACAGGAGAAAATGTAAAGCCTGCCTATGGAGGTGAAGAAGAGGCTTTCTTGAGTAAAGTTGTTACTCCTATCTACAACATGATCGCAAAGGTGCTGAATGCAATAATTGTCCTTTTTTCTTATGTAGTCTAATTAATTTGAGTGTTGTATTTTCTTTTTGGTTAAATTCATCTGTCATCATCATTGCACCACTTGACAGGAAGCTGAAAGGAGTAAAAAAGGGAAGTCAAAGCATTCTCAGTGGAGGAACTACGACGATTTAAATGAGTACTTCTGGTATTGGTCCTGGTTTCCTACTGTTCCTTTGAGATGTCTGTATGTCTTTTTTCAAAATTTCTCCTGATCAGATTACCTATTCATGATTTCTAAAAAAACAAACTTGCCCATGCATCATTTGTAGGTCAGTTGATTGTTTCCGCTTAGGCTGGCCCATGCGTGCAGATGCTGATTTCTTTTGCCTGTCTGATCATCACCATTTTGAAAAAAATGGGGTAAGCAATAACCACTAAAAAAATTTCTCTTCGTTTTCTTTCCCCTTTCCTAGTGTCAATAGCCTAATAATTATATATGACATTGTTTCATATCAATTCACACATGACTTGAACAGACTGAGATTACTGGACTGGTGTTATGACCAAATGCTCCTATCTAATTGAGGGGGTCTTGGTTATCATATGCTTCCTACACTGGAAGTAAATGGAATGGCAGTTGCATTCCTCTTGCCTGGTTTCTTTATTTGGGTTTTTATACTGCAAAAGGGACATTATGTTAATTTGTGTTGAACTGTTATGATATTCAGGATAATAAACCAGCCTATAGAGATCGATGGGTAGGAAAAGTTAATTTCGTGGAGATACGATCATTCTTGCATGTCTTTAGAAGCTTTGATCGAATGTGGAGTTTTTTTATCCTGTGCTTACAGGTACATTTTCTATTATTTCATGCATCTGATTTGCTTTAAATTTATTTAACGACTTTGGCTATGCTGATATGGTGCTGATGCTGTCTGATTTTGAAGGCTATGATTACGGTTGCTTGGCATGGTTCGGGGCAACCAAGTGTTATCTTTAGCGGTGATGTATTTAAGAAAGTATTGAGTGTCTTCATTACTGCTGCGATATTAAAGCTTGGGCAAGGTAATAAAGAGTGCAGCTTACTTCTATCTGTTGTCCTTTCAGTTACTAGTATCTTCTATTTGTTCTTCCATAAGTACAGTGTTGTACCAGTTTAAAATGTTATACAAATGTCAATAAAGTTCAATTAGGCAATGGATAGGCTAGCCTATATGCTTATGTACAAAACAAATTGTAATGGCTTTAATTACTTTAAATTTTAATTGGTTCTTAACTCTATCTAATTACCTTTGTCTGTGTTTTCTTGCTGTGTACACGAGTTCAAATTATTTACTGTTATTTAGTATGTTCTGAACATTCCCAACTTGGTGTTTTGTTTATGGAATGAATAATGCAATGTGCATCATGCTTTCCATTTAATGAAATTTCTAAGGAAGTTCATTTTTTCAAGCTATACCTATTTATCATGCCATGTTTGCTGGATTTGTATGAAGAGGAAGTTGTTATGTGACAAATCTCTGCTAACTGATGCAGCTATCCTTGATGTCATTCTTAATTGGAAGGCACGACAAATAATGTCATTCCATGTCAAGTTGAGATTTATTCTGAAGGTTGTTTCAGCTGCTGCATGGGTGGTAGTTTTACCAGTAACTTATGCTTACACTTGGGATGATAAACCTCCAGGATTTGCTCAAACCATCAAAGGTTGGTTTGGCAATGGTTTCAGCTCGCCTTCCTTGTTTATATTGGCTGTAGTTATCTACCTGGCACCAAATATGCTGGCGGCAGTATTGTTTCTTTTTCCCTTCATACGTCGATTCCTTGAGAGGTCCAACTATAGGATCGTGATGCTTATGATGTGGTGGTCACAGGTATAAAGAAACATTTTTTGCCACTTTCTTCATCCTTCTGTTACTTCCAATGGTTATGCATGGCAATTGCTGTCCATATTTTATCTATTATTCAAATAATTTTAATCTTACTTAACAAGATTCATGCCTGCATTTGACACATTACAGCCTCGGCTCTATGTTGGGAGGGGAATGCATGAGAGTACAATTTCTCTCTTCAAGTAAGGATCATTGTTTGAAAAATAAATCACAGTACAACATTAAATTTGCAATTTTTTGACTGTTGCCTTTATTGAATATTCAGGTATACAATGTTTTGGGTTCTTCTTATTATAACAAAGTTGACATTTAGTTACTATATAGAGGTGTGTCTTTCTTTCATTTTCTTAGATCTCCCATTGCTTATTGAATCTTGACCTGCCATGCTAGATGGAAATTCAATGCTTTTTTACTGCTAACTGTAATTTGTTTTGGTTGCAGATAAGGCCTCTAGTTGTTCCAACAAAAGCCATAATGAGTGTTCATATAACTACTTTCCAATGGCATGAATTCTTTCCACGAGGTAATAGACTTGAAGACATTAGTAGCATCAGATTGTGGTGCACTTTTATTTCTTTTTTGAAGAAAATTCATGGTCTACCTGTTTACTTGCAGCAAAGAACAATATTGGTGTTGTGATTGCACTCTGGGCTCCAATTATTCTTGTATGAGTTGTTTCTGTTAATGTATAAATTCTCATCTGATTCTATTTCAACTGAAAGTGATCTAATATACCAAATTTTGTAGGTATATTTTATGGATTCCCAGATTTGGTATGCCATATTTTCCACCTTCTTTGGAGGTATTTATGGTGCATTTCGACGGCTTGGAGAGGTTAGCAATATCTTTTTCTTTATTCTCTTGATAATACACTGCAATGAAAATCATCCAGCTATGTTTACATGCTTATTTTCCCAACCAATTATAATTAAGAACCTGTTAGCAATATCTTTTTCTTTATTCTCTTGATAATACACTACAATGAAAATCATCTAGCTTTGTTTACATGCTTATTTTCCCAATCAATTATAATTAAGAACCTTTTAGTAAATCTTAGTGCTGAATATATTCCTGGATGTCAATCATGTTGGTTATCTTTCTTATTTATTCATTCAGGGTAGTACCCTTTTGCTTAGAGAATATAATGATGTGGTTTTCTTTTATGCTTTGTAACTTGAAGAACTAGTGTGGTTGCCTTTTTTTATGCTTTCCACTTTGGATATCTTTCAAACCAATTGACATCTTGGTATTTGAGTTTTTGTTGTTTGGTCTGTAACTTATTTTGTTTATTCCAGATTCGAACATTGGGAATGCTTAGATCTCGTTTCCAATCATTGCCTGGTGCTTTCAATGCCTGTTTAATTCCAGGGGATAAGAGTGAGCCAAAGAAGAAAGGCTTTAAGGCAACCCTGTCTCGCAAATTTGCTGAGGTTAGACTTGATTGTTGGTATTTTTTGGGTAAAAAATTGGTGACCTTGGTAAATTTTGTAATGCAATCATTACAGAAAGTAGTCCTTATCTGGAGTTACCAATCTGGGGTTCTTAATGCAGATCCCATCTAACAAAGAAAAGGAGGCAGCAAGATTTGCTCAGTTGTGGAATAAAATCATCAGTAGTTTCAGAGAAGAAGACCTTATAAGCTATAAGTAAGGATGCTACTATGAAGAATAGTGTCTTTTCTAGTTTCTTTAGAGCTTTTTCATTCTTGCTATTACATTTTACTTGAACTGTATGTCTCATTTTCAGGGAGATGGACTTGTTGCTTGTTCCATATTGGGCTGACCGTGATTTGGACCTTATACAGTGGCCTCCATTTCTGCTGGCTAGCAAGGTTTCTTTCAGCACACTTTATTGTAAATTGGTGAAATCTTCATGTGATGATATTAACTCTGTGTCTCCTTTTAGATCCCAATAGCATTAGACATGGCTAAGGACAGTAATGGTAAGGATAAGGAGCTGAAAAAGAGAATCGAGGCTGACAACTACATGTCTTGTGCTGTTCGTGAATGCTATGCTTCTTTCAAGAACATCATCTTGTTTTTGGTTCAAGGGAAACGTGAGAAAGAGTGAGTTCTATTACATTGCAGATGGTTTAGAAAATTTTAGATGAAAATCCAAAAGCATATTTGCTTTCAACTCTCTATGCCACTATTTACTTTCACTAGGATTTGACCTTTAGTAACTTTGACCATTTTGTTGATGTGTTCATGATAATTTTTCAGTGTGATCGATTTCATATTCTCTGAAGTTAACAAACACATAGAAGACGGTGATCTGATAAGTGAATACAAAATGAGTGCTCTTCCTTTCCTCTATGATCACTTTGTGAAGCTTATCAAATACTTGGTAATATTCCACATCCTTTCTAGAGCAAAGTGCTGATACAACTATGATAATGAGAAGCCCTAACCTATGTTTTTGGAATTTGCAGCTGGCTAATAAACCGGAGGACAGGGATCAAGTTGTGATTCTCTTTCAGGACATGCTGGAGGTTGTGACAAGAGACATAATGATGGAGGATCATATATCCAAGTGCGACATATTTGTAATTGGTCTTTTCAAGCATATTTGCATCTGACATCACGTTGTTATGTCTTTTTACATGTTAGCATCCAAGTTTATAATTTATTGTTTTTTCCTTTAAAGTCTGGTGGATTCTATTCATGGCGGATCTGGACATGAGGGAATGACTCTCCATGAACAACAATATCAGTTATTTGCATCTTCTGGAGCTATCAAGTTTCCAATTGAACCAGTCACAGAAGCATGGAAAGAGAAGGTTTGTTTTGTGAATAGAAATTTATTAACCACTATGAAATTGGATAAGCATGCTAATTTAAATAGCTCTTCTTCACCTGTCTTTGCAGATCAAGAGGCTTTTTCTTTTGCTTACCACGAAAGAATCCGCGATGGATGTACCATCCAACTTAGAAGCTAGGAGGCGTATATCTTTCTTCTCAAACTCACTGTTTATGGACATGCCTACTGCACCTAAAGTTCGCAATATGCTTTCTTTCTCGTAAGGCTTGTTCAATGCCATCATGATTGTGGCTTCATCTTTTACTGTCTTTCAACTGATAGTCTCCATGACACAAAACTAAATTAAATATTGCTTCCCACTCCAATCTCTATTGACTAAATGCAATCGTCAATGAATCCGTCTTTCCTCAAGTCCATCTATATAATTTGCATAGTTTGCCTAATCCAAGACCCGGGTCACGGGTTGGTTGGGTCAATCCGGCTCAATCCAAAATGGCATTGTTTCAAGATCTAAAAACAATTTAAAGCGAGTTGTTTTGGAATTTTTTAAAGCCAAACACATGGTTTTTTGACTAAGTAAACTCCGGGCCTGGTTTGACATGAAACCCGGGTTGGGTTTTATAACTATAATAATTTGGCTAGAGTGTAACTAGGATAGCATTACACATAAAATAGAAGGTGAAAAGGATTCGGCACTTGTCTAAAGTGAAGGTTAGACAAAGATGCCAAAACTTTTGCCAGATGAATTGCGCGCCTCATACATTTTATCCATATGATGTAGCATATGTTTCTTTAAGTGATGTTCTATTGTTTTGTTGAAACTTTTGCACCAGAAACAATGATAGTAAAATAATAGACATACTTTGTTGTTAACTAATATGCAGAACTAAACCTTTTCCTAATGTGGTAATTTATCTTGCAGTGTTTTAACTCCTTACTATACAGAGGATGTGCTTTTCTCCTTGCTTGATTTGGAAGTGCCAAATGAAGATGGTGTTTCCATCCTCTTTTACTTGCAAAAGATCTTTCCAGGTTTCTTTCTTTCTTTTCCATTTGGTGCCGTACCAAATTCCAGATCTGCTTCTCTTTGTTTTGACCATAAATCTTCCATTGATACCTGATAGACTTAGAATAATGGACAGATGAGTGGAACAACTTTCTTGAACGAGTGGACTGCAGCAGTGAAGAAGAACTCAAAGGAAGAGACAACTTGGATGAAGAACTTCGTTTATGGGCATCATATAGGGGCCAAACTTTGACTAGAACGGGTACTTACTCAGTTCCTCTTTCTCTTTTCCTGTTTTATTCATTAATTTCTCGTTTGACAATAACATTACCACTGGCAGTGAGAGGTATGATGTACTATCGGCATGCTTTGGAGCTTCAGGCATTCCTTGATATGGCCGGAGATGAAGGTGACTACTCTCTTTAAACTTTTGGATTTATCGATTATTTAGTGTATTGTATGTTTAATATGTTATAATTTTAACGTACACATTATTTTTCCTTCTTGTCCTGTTATTACACTTCTCAGATTTGATGGAGGGCTATAAGGCTATTGAATTGAGTACTGATGATCAGTCAAAGGGGGGAAGGTCACTGTTGGCACAGTGTCAGGCAGTTGCTGATATGAAATTTACGTATGTAGTATCATGCCAGAAATATGGGATTCACAAGCGGTCCGGTGATCCTCGTGCACAGGATATTTTGAGGCTCATGACAACGTAAGTATTAGGTTTGTTTAGCCTTCTTGTCGAGCTTCTGATTTCAATTTTTTAAACTTGCTCGTATGTTTCCAATTGGTAGATATCCATCTCTCCGTGTGGCATACATTGATGAGGTTGAAGAAACTAATCCAGACAGATCCAAGGTCATCCAAAAAGTTTACTATTCATCTCTAGTGAAGGCAGCCTTACCTAAGTCCATTGATTCCTCTGAGCCAGTGCAAAACTTGGACCAGGTAAAGCCAACTATTTCGCAAGTCAGGCATTTCTTAAGAGATTAGGTATTGGTTCTGATTACATTGTAGCAGTTATCAACAAAAAGTATCATAACTCTTCTTCTAAAGAATGATGGCATAAATTTGAGATGAATCTGCTATCTTGAAGAATTGAGTAACCCGGGCAAACTTTCCTTAAGAAAGTGGATTTCCCTTGTTTCATGATACTTTTTCTGGAAAGCAGATATCACGAGTGCACCTTGGTTTCTTAGTGAGCAAAAGAAGTTTTTTTTTTAAAAAAAGGGAAAAAGTAAACTTGGGCAATTTCGTTATCAATTTCTGATATTACAATACTTCAATTGGATTGTCTTGCTGTCCAATTGCAGGTCATTTATCGAATAAAACTTCCAGGACCAGCCATCTTGGGTGAAGGAAAACCAGAAAACCAAAACCATGCTATTATCTTCACACGTGGAGAAGGCTTGCAAACAATAGATATGAACCAGGTATGATAAAAGTGAAATCTAAATAAACATTATCATTAACTTCAGCTGTTGTGCATTGTTTGATGTTTTCAATTCTATAGGATAACTACATGGAAGAAGCCTTGAAAATGAGGAATTTGCTGCAAGAATTTCTTAAAAAGCCTGATGGTGTGAGGAATCCTTCGATACTTGGGCTTAGAGAGCATATATTTACTGGAAGGTGTGTTATTATTTGCGTATGCTACTTTCTCCAGATGTATTTTACTGTGATTATGATCACTGAATTTTCTTTCATTGCTTGGTGCAGTGTTTCATCTCTTGCATGGTTTATGTCAAATCAGGAAACCAGTTTTGTGACTATCGGTCAGAGGCTATTGGCCAACCCTCTTAAGTAAGTTATAAATGCTTGAAGTAACTGTACTCCAAAACTTTCAGTTTCCTGTTCTTGATTGGGGGGGGGGGGAGATTCTATTCTAGATCACATTTAATGCTAGAAATAGGATGATGGAAACTGACCAAAAAAAAAATTATTATTTTTGAAGTAGATTCGATTCTATATCACATTTAATGCTAGAAACAGGAATTATGATCAGTTTTATCATCATGGTGAATGATATATGATATATTTATCGAATAGGATTGATGAAGCATCATGCAAGCAAAAATCCTTGGAGTGGTGCGAACTCCAAGGTTAAAACCATATGGAAAATCTTAAGTGATTTTATAATAAATGTGTCGAGAATAAAAATGATCATGAAAGGTTGGATAATTGGATTTGTTGGCCACTGATGCTGTTGAGCGTGGTAAGAATTTTATGATAATTTGTCCAGAGCAAAAATAAACATGTGATGGCTTATTTCATTACCTGTTCAACAAGGATACCATTCTTCTTTTTTCATATGCTAAGTTTCCTCCATGTCTCTGTTTTCTTCTCATATAGGGTGCGGTTCCACTATGGTCATCCGGATGTATTTGATAGGCTTTTTCACTTGACTAGAGGGGGTGTCAGTAAAGCTTCTAAGGTTATCAATCTGAGTGAAGATATATTTGCCGGTCTGTATTTGCTTTGAACTTTCTGTAGCCATTTTGGTTTTCTATGTGGTCTTTGCTTTAACTGATCATATATATTTCGAATTGCATCCACAGGCTTCAATTCTACACTACGTGAAGGGAATGTTACCCATCATGAATATATACAAGTTGGGAAGGGGAGAGATGTGGGCCTCAATCAGATTTCTATGTTTGAGGCCAAAATAGCTAATGGAAATGGAGAGCAGACTTTGAGTCGTGATATATACCGGCTTGGACACCGCTTTGACTTTTTCCGAATGCTGTCTTGCTACTTCACCACAGTTGGTTTTTACTTCAGCACTCTGGTATATTAAAAATTTCTGTTCATTTGTTCAAAGATGTTATCGTGTTAGTTTTATGGGAAATTCTGAAGGTACTGAACATCTCTTCTCACAGATAACCGTGCTCACGGTGTATGTATTTCTTTATGGCCGCCTCTATCTTGTTCTCAGTGGACTTGAAGAAGGTTTGAGCACACAGAAAGCAATTCGAGACAATAAACCTCTTCAAGTGGCTCTTGCATCTCAATCTTTTGTTCAAATTGGATTTTTGATGGCGTTGCCTATGTTGATGGAAATTGGCTTGGAAAGGGGTTTCCGCACTGCACTAAGTGAATTTATACTGATGCAATTACAACTAGCACCTGTATTTTTCACATTTTCTCTTGGCACAAAGACCCACTACTATGGAAGGACATTGCTCCATGGAGGTGCGAAATATAGGCCCACTGGTAGAGGGTTTGTAGTGTTCCATGCCAAGTTTGCTGACAATTACAGGCTCTATTCCCGCAGTCATTTTGTGAAGGGTATTGAGATGATGATTTTGCTCGTTGTGTATCAAATATTTGGTCAGCCATACAGAAGTGCAGTCGCCTATCTCTTAATAACTATATCTATGTGGTTTATGGTTGGTACCTGGCTTTTTGCTCCATTCCTCTTCAATCCTTCTGGATTTGAGTGGCAGAAGATTGTTGATGATTGGACTGATTGGAACAAGTGGATAAGTAACCGTGGAGGAATAGGTGTTCCATCAGAGAAGAGTTGGGAATCATGGTGGGAAGAAGAACAGGAGCATCTTCGTCACTCTGGAAAGCGTGGTATTCTAGCAGAGATATTGTTATCTCTACGATTCTTTATCTATCAATATGGACTAGTATATCATTTAACAATCACAAAGAAAACCAAAAGTTTTTTGGTATGTCCTCAGCTGCACTCATATTTTACCTTCACCTCCTGCTTTAAAAAAAAAAAAATTAAAACCTGGCATTTCTAAACCAATGTCATATCCTTTGTGCTTGGTCATAGGTCTATGGTGTATCATGGCTGGTCATCTTTCTAATATTGTTCGTGATGAAGGTAAGCTGCTTATTTCTTCAATCTTTCTTGGTTTTTACACATCTTTAGCAATTGTCATTTGCTAATCTTTCTACATTAGTAATGTAGTTTTAAGCTATCAATGCTTTTCTTTTTTTCCTTCTATTTCTCATGTTTCACTAGTACCTTTAGCTGCACAAGATCGTGTTCACAAATGCTATAGATAATAAATCTGATTGTTTTTCAACGAGTCTCATTTTTGGAGAAAGATATAAAAAGATCGTGTATCATGGCTGGTCATCTTTCTAATATTGTTTGTGATGAAGGTAAGCTGCTTATTTCTTCAGTCTTCTAGGTTTCTGCACATCTTTAGCAATAGTCATTTGCTAATCTTTCTACATTAGCAATGTAGTTGTAAGCTATCAATGCTTTTCTTTTTTTCCTTCTATTTCTCATGGTTCACTAGTACCTTTAGCTGCACAAGATCGTGTTCACAAATGCTATAGACGATAAATCTTATTCTTTTTCAACGAGTCTCATTTTTTGAGAAAGATATAAAAATCTCTGGACTATTTGTGAATAGAAGTTGGAGGATAAAATTACTGTCCATAACAACTTTGTATTTCTTTCTGGATCAGATTAACGTTTTCCTTGAAATGTATTTCACGCTTAGTTTTTTGAGATGTGTGTTATATGTATGAATCCACTTACTTCTCTCTTTCTTACTCAGACTGTATCTGTTGGGCGGCGAAAGTTCAGTGCTAACTTCCAGCTTGCGTTCCGTCTAATTAAGGGAATGATATTCCTAACATTTATCTCCATTCTTGTCACTTTGATTGCACTGCCTCATATGACGGTGCGGGACATCTTTGTATGCATTCTTGCTTTCATGCCAACTGGCTGGGGGATGCTTTTGGTGAGTGAATTTCTATCCTGCTCTTTCTATATTTTCTGCCAATGTTCCTGACATCTGGCTCATTTGAGTCTCAAATGCGGTGTAGATGAGCTGAGCACTCTATTTGGCCTTTTTCGTTTCGGTTATTTGAATTATGCTTGACAAATACAATACTTAGCAGAGTTTAGGCTTATTAATTTCAAGTTTGCTTCTCCATAAACATTCAACTAGAGTATAATTCATTTTTTTTTATGATTATTGTATGGTCTGGTAGACCCCCATGGTCATTGAAGCAGATCATACTCTTGTTCTTGGGCCCCTGGGTTTTGTTTTGAAAGTTTGATAAGCTGGATCTTAGCCTTAGCCATGATTGCTACACATCTCTATTATTGTGGTGGTTCAATTGAGCTCAAGCTCAGAGAATTAGAGCTCGAACTTGGTGTCAAATTGGCTTGGCTTCATTTGCATCACTTTTGAACTATATCATAAGCTTCTAACTAAGGAGGCTGCATTGATTAGCCTCTTTCTGTTCTTTTTAGTTGTTCAATTACTAAATCTAACTATGAAGAGTAAAAATTACATTGTTGCCTTTCTAGATTTCGAGATTCAAGATCTTTCTTCATTTTTAAACTACTTCATGTCTTTGTGTATCATTATTTTGTTTTCAGAATAGCCTTTTCAGTTTCCATGCATCATCACCCATGTTAATTTTCCTTCCATTTTTACCAGATTGCACAAGCATGCAAGCCAATCGTTCAACGAGCAGGGTTTTGGGGATCAGTTCAGACGCTTGCTCGTGGTTACGAAATCGTTATGGGCTTGCTCCTGTTCACTCCAGTTGCATTCCTTGCCTGGTTTCCATTTGTGTCTGAATTCCAGACTCGTATGCTGTTCAACCAAGCATTTAGTAGAGGTCTGCAAATTTCTCGAATTCTTGGCGGCCCAAGGAAGGATCGCTCTTCAAGGAACAAGGAGTGATCTTAGTACCACACTAGCAGTATCACACTGGCTTGTGAAAATTCTGTTAATATGTTTGCTAACCATTGTACTTGTGGATGAGTAAGGAATTGCATTTTTCGTACTTGGGATAAAATCAACTTCCAGCCCCCCCCCCCCAGCTTGAA
>Ga0307517_10006159_pt1 | contig 17869 bp, 10 predicted proteins | sample 23_EM_MG_FD_194515 | JGI IMG/M metagenome (GOLD analysis project Ga0307517, IMG submission 194515) | Populus trichocarpa ectomycorrhiza microbial communities from riparian zone in the Pacific Northwest, United States - 23_EM | ecosystem: Host-associated > Plants > Roots > Unclassified | place... | reverse complement strand
AAGAACCAAAGAAATTTTAAAAGACGATTTAATATTCTTCATATCACTTATATCTTTTTTTATGCATGTTCAATTCCCTCTACACTTTATCTAAAAATGAGAACTCATGTGGTGGAATATTTTATTGGTGGTTATCCATCTGATGAGGAATGACATGGATACATAAATAATAATGAAAAAGTGTTTCTTAAGGTCATACTTTACTCATCATTTACATATGTCGAAAAAGAGTACATTGATCCTAATTGTACTTGGGTCGAACAATATGTCTTTAGAATTGGATCTCAAGAGAAAATATACTCCAAACTAGTGTAAAGGGAACAATTGTTACTTGTGGTGGTTTATACCTTTATCTCAATGATCTCATTCGACATTTTGTTATCACACTTGAAATCTATGGCTACAGGGGGTAAAATATTTTTTTGTAAAATATTTTTTTTGGGTGGTGGTTAGGTTTTCTATTACAAGAGAGAATAGTTTATTATCACAGGCTGTGAGTTTGGAGAAGATGAGTTTTATTAACTATGAGTATAGGAGTAACTTTTTAGGAGGGAGGCTGTAATTTTTATAATGAGTTGTGTGGTGATGGTGGTTAGCTTCCATGCTTTAATATATATGAGAGCATTATTATTTTTTCATTGATTTTCAAAATATATTTTGATTAAGCTTGTAAAGTGTAATATTCAACAACTTGGTTACAAATTGAAAAAATAACAAAACTATAAGATGCTAAGAGTAATTTACTCTTTAAAATTTTGACCTAACCTAGAAGAAAATCAAGTTGCCGAACATACCCATGAACCATTACTAACTTTAACATAAAAAATGACCTCATAATGTTTTATTATTCAAAATCCAAAATAGAAAAAACAAGAGGTTATCTCATTTAAGGTATACGACATAATTAATATTTCAAAACAATTATTTTCTTTGACTTGTCTCTAGATTTAGTTGTTCTTTTAAATTCATGGATTTCTTAGTTTTAAAAAATGAAGATTTGCTTTATTATTTTTTATCGAAACAGATTAGTGTTAGTAAGAAAAAAGACTCGAGCTTAACAACACACTCTCTCTGAATAGAAGATTAATTTAGTTTTTAGCATTTGTTAAGAATTGAATTAGTGAAATCTTGATATAAACCAAAAATACACTATCAACGAGGTAGAAAGCTCGCCGGCATTGCCATTACTTCTTTATGTTGTCAAGAGAAACAGCAATCATATTTTCTTTTAAGGTGTTTCACCTTTTTTGGTTGCATGCAATGGATTTGGTATCAAAACTTGAGTGTGCATTAGCCGAAAAGAAGTTCTTTAAGGATTCTACAATCAAAGCACATATTCCCTAACCAAATTTGATATTAAAGCAAACAAAGCCCATCACCTCCCTTGAATCGAAGAAACTCGCCATTGAATTGCTTGCTTGGATTGAGAAATAGGAGAGGACAAAAGAGATGGAGTGGTTCTATCCAAAGAGAAGGGGTCCCGAGTGGAAACAAGGGTGGACAGGCCAGACCGTGGCCTCTATGTCTACTCCTCCCTTCCCGTTGCTAGCCATTTTTGGCATTGTCATTTCCCTGTTATGGCTCTCCCATTACACAGGCTATGAGGCCCAGTTGCGCCACTCTGCAGTCAACCTCCAAATATTCCTTTTCTTGTTGCCTATCCTCCTGATTTTATTCATGGCTTCATATTCTACCAATTGGCTGCTCTATTATCGGCTCAGAGATTCGCCGCCTGATTCAGCTCCACGTTCCACGAGCTCCTTCCCTTGGGGTATTGCCGTTTTCGTGGTGCTGCTTCTAATGTTGCTTTCTTATCAATCTTCATTTCATTCCAAGTGGTTTGGACCTCTTCGGGGGTCGCATTAATTTGTAAATAAATCAGCGAAAAAGAAAAGGAAAAACTCTGCAAAATGTTGATGAACTATATAGTCTTAAAGATAGCTTAAAATCATGGAATCGTTTGAGTTTCTTTGTCAGGCAATACTATCTCTGTGTGATACAAGCACTGTAATGGTGATATGATGCTTTGAAAGAATTTGCTTCGTTTTTGCTCACTGTTGTGAGCAAAATGTTCAGTGTATCTATGAATTCCAGCCCTGCTCGATCTAAATCAAGAGACTGGTCAAGATTACTATGTTCCTTTGGTATAAATGGGAGGCAGCCACTAAATCACCACCTCACCGGCATGGTCAACACCTCGTTCCTTTGCCATGCCCATGCCCATTTATTGCTAAATTTGGCGTGGACAAACACAAGAAAACAGGTGTTTGTCAGTGAGTCCAAGATGATCTCCTGTAGCTATGAAGAATCACAGACAAGCATCAGTACAGCCCATTTTGCTATACATTTGTTCCCATATGAAAGGGTTTTGAATCAAAGTCCTTTGATGCCCTAACTAACTTCCAGGGTTAAAATAGAAGAACATGCTTCATGGCCATTCAATCAAAGCTGATAAATTGACAAGAGCAAAAAATATTGTCATTGCAAAGCTAGACCCCACAAGCATTCTTGATGATTTTCTCTTGCACGAGGCCCGATAAGCATTGGACCACGAAGGCAGTGGTAGGTTTGGATGATTGAATAATGGTTGTTTGTCACTAATAAAGAACTCTTCTCCTCCCACGACAGCATGACCCAAGACAAAGCGTTAGATGGATGAAACTGACCTTCACATATGGCTAAACAGCGAGATAAGCAGGCAGTTTGCTCTCATTATAAAAGTAATTAAAGTGTTGCTTGTAGCTGCCGCTATTTAGGTATAGACAGTGACATCTGCAATTGGGCTTTTGGTCCCTCATTCAATAACTTCTTTTCATGGAAAATTCTTGGATCCTCACAGAATTTATGACTTTTAGATTCAAGAGTACTCAGTGGACACTGAATTACCATGACCATGCCTACTTATAGCTTGGTAGGTTTGTTGGGGATGAGACAAATTTGACTGATGCCCGCTTAACTTGAAATTCAAGTTAGTGTCTTGAGCGATAACTTGTCTTCTGCAACAATTATTAATCTTTATCAATCAAGCAAAGTTAATAACCATAGTCATTAAAATAAACCAATCACTTATCTTCAAGGTTTCCGTTGTTACCGGGAAAATGTCGTACAAGAAAAGAAAAGTCTCAAGTTTTGGGCCAAGACCAATCAAGTTCTATGATTTAATTTTCTTATACGAGCTAGGATGATTTCCTGAATTTTCTCAGCATCCAAACAGGCAGATAGTTCTTTCATCAGGGTGAGTTTTAGTCTTCGGACCATATTAATCAATTCAAGATTAAATTTGAGCCAGATAAAGAGCATATACTAATTTGACATGGCCAGTATAAGCTGATGAAGAAAAATACTTCATTAAGATCTTATCCACCAAAGCAATATTTAACAAACATGAACACTCAAGCCCCGAACACATATCTTAATGCATCATTCTCTACAACATACATATACAATAATTTCATATTTCTGTATGTTCAAACATAAACTAAAGCCACAGAACAAAACTACTTGATCTTCAATCCATATCAATTAGTATAGGCGTAGCATCAAACAAGCCAGCTATCAAGAAAGGTAGATTGAAACTTCACCAAAACAAGAAGCAACACAATGAAAGCAGCCACACCCCAAGGAGAGCTCCCTTCTGATGGCCGGTGGTGTGTCCTCCGGCGCTTGTCCCATGGTGACATAACAAAGATCATGTCAGGATTTTCCATAGATGAAAGCCATCGAACTATGACTATCAGCACTAACGGTACAACCAAAAGAATCCAACCCATTTGTTCCTCAGTAGTCTCCACCATGTCTTCATAGCTAAAGAACCAAGACATGCCAAGAAATATTGATAGTACTGCCAAGATTAAGAGAACTGGATATGGTAGGGGATTTAGAGTGAAAGCATCAAAGATGGAGTCACTTCTTCTCCTATAGTAGTGCATTGCTGCTCTTTTTCTTGGCGTGGAGATGTCTGCAAAGTTATCAAAATTCAAGAGGTCGTCAACAATTCTAGGCCCGGTATATTTATAGCAGAGGAACTGTCTGTAACGGGCTATTGAACTAAGTTGGTATGGGAGTTTCTGGGCCGTTGATTTGATGGATTTGACAATTGGTTAAATGATCAAGGGCTGCTAGCCTTATACTTGTTTAATCAAACTTTATCTATTAAGCAAATCAAGCATATCCCCACCATCAATGAACTCTGTGTCCGCTTTAGAAATTCCGTCAAAGCATATTGCATAATGCTACCCCCTACCTACCTATCTATCTATATACATATATAGAGTCTGTTTGCTACATCAATGCCTCTTAACAGTGTTATATACTCTAACAATAGGCATGGTGATAAAATTCAGTCAGTGATGGTGGTGGACCAACCAATTTCCATGAAAGAAGATGCATATTTTGAGGCTCCAAGGTGGTCCACTAGTTGTCTGTTAGGATCCCACTCTGTCACAGAAATAAAGCTTAAGCGTTGAGACCACCATAAACTCGGGATTAATTAACAAATCACCTTCTTTTCAAAGTTCAAACCCTAATTCTGGTTGATCACCATGCATTCATATCCACACTGTTTTCTTTGGGTATCTCGAGAGTTGCTTTATCGATGCTTAGTGGATAGCGGTTGATATCTGGAACATAAACATCATCCATGTTTGAATCACTTTTCCATAAGCTCTCCGGATTCTGATTGTTATTATTGTTTTCTTGACGAACCAACTAAATTATGAGTGGGAAACAGGCTACCTTCATGTACAAACACAAGGAATAAATATATTCACCAAATGCCACTGCAACCTAACTGAAGTTGCCTGCCAGGTTTTGTCAAGCTTTCAGGGACACGTTGCCATCAACCATTGTAGAATTCAAAGATTTCAGGGTAGGTAACTCAGAGAAAACTTCGATCGGCTAGAAGAACTAGGAAATTCAATTGGAAAATACTCAAAATTCAGGGACATCAGTTTGCCATCAACCATTTCTAAAAACAGCACTAAATACATCTCAGCAATCAAACAATTGATGGCCAGCCGAATGTTGTCATACTCAAACTCTAAGGACGCCTTACTCCAAAACTATTAGAAACCATTATCTTCCATTAAGGTAGAGTGAACTTCTGACGCTGTAACTAGACCTCAAAATGTTTTTGGTACTCCACAAACATGAAACTAATAGCTAGGCTGAATGCAATAAAACTTGGAAGCAGGGAATGGCAAATACAAAAGCCAGCCAAATCGATGACTATTCAACTAGTGCTAAAAACGATGCATGTTTCTTCTTTCACCATAAGGCATGTAATCGACAGACAATTAATGGAAACAATAACACGGGTGCTTTTGTTCTCTAAAATCTGCATGAAGAAGTGGATATTCACATAGAAAAAAAATACAACAACGCCAAGAGAAATATCATTGAAGAATTAACACTCAGGACTCACCGCACCCCTGGACAAAATTGGAGTTTTCTTCAGATATACCTAAAGCTACAAAAATTTAGGAGCCAGTCAATAGCACTTGTGAGGGCTGAATGAAAAACTCATCCTTCGCTGCAGCCGGTGACATTGGATCACATGGAGGCCCCAACACTACATATGGGCAACATCGTTTTTTATGGCCACTAGCACATGGTGTCTGGCTTCCAAAAATGATTACGATCCTGAACTGCTCTTTGGAACTGGAGGATAACATGTCACGGTAATTTTCTCACCATGATTTGAAGAGTTGCTGAATGAAATTTGATAACTGGGATATATATTCACCCTAAGATTAATCAAATCAAACTTTTCCTTCATATTGGAAATTCAGTTTGTAATCATGCTGCAAAGTAGCCAATGTGTTTCTGCAAGGACCCTCTGCAAAGGCGGTGACACCCAAAGAAAAATAAGGTCACAATGCTCATGGAGCCATACTTGAAAAAAAAACTGATTAAAGCATGCAGCATGATGATATTTAGTTCAATTACCCCCAAATACAGAATGCAGATATTGAAGATCATCTGCTGAGCAGGAATCTATTAAAGCATACACACCAGGTCTCAGAGCTTCATCTATCTCCCTGCACATCAATGAAAAGCAAATTGTTTTTGTTAGCACTGCATGAATCCAGTTTGAAATTTGCAATGAGACTACATATGTTAGAACCATGATCACCACTGTGCTTAAAAATTGCAAGGAACATGAAAATGAGATGTTCGAGGACCACCTTCTGATGCCAGTTTTAAGCGGGCCATATCCTGAATAGACCCAAATGTAATTGGATAAAAACTTGAAACAATGCTGGCCAAAGACATCTTTTTGCTGCCTTAACTGTAAAAAATAATAGTAAACAAATTAAAGCACGGTTAATAGAAGCCAAAATGTGTAATTTTTTTTTTAAAAAAAACATACCAATACTTGTAACCACAATGCATAAACCAGAAACATGCTAGATGTGAACTGCCACAGAGGTCTGATTAAACTATCAAGAGTAAACTTGCAATAGATACTTGTTCAGCCGGAAGTTCAGAAATGCCACTTGCTCAAGCTCAAGCATGGTAGCCAAATTTTCTAGACACGTTGTGGAAAAATCCACAATAAGCGTGCTCTTAAGGGTTTTAATTCAAGACAAGATACAGGGGTTCATGCACCAAAAAGTTCACCATCCAAAAGCCTGTAATCAAACCCTATAGTCACTGCAGTTAAGCCTGTATTGTCTGTTTTAAGAACAGAGGTGATGTCAATGGGTCAACAAACAAACCATCGAGAAACTTTTTCAGATAAATTCCCATGTTATGATGTTTCCTTTGCTAATTGTTTATGTGAACAAATAAAAACGCCATCTCATTTTCCCATCAGAAGATGAATAATAATAACTTCAACTTGAAACAACACAGGCTATATATTCATTGCACACTGCAAGCTTAAGATAACATCACATACCTCCTCATAAATCCTCCGGAAAGAACTAGCACATTTTACCCCCTCATGAACTCCCAACGAAAAATAACCTTTTCTGACTGATAAATCAACATCCACCATCTCCAAACAATGAAGAAGAACACGCTCAGATTCTTGAAGTAAAGAAATGCACCTTTCTGACTCACTGGAATTACAAAATAATCGTCATGATTACATATAAAAATTACTTTAAGATAAAACACAGATAAAACCATACCAAGAAGGATATAAATGACAGCTAGGAAACAGAGAATGATATATGAGGATTGCATTATCAAGTAGAGACAACTATAACATAGCATAGAGACACGTTCTGAAATGGCCAAAATGCCTAAGCACTGTATACAATTGTTTTAGCATGTGCTTTATGTTAACGGTTGTCTTTAGGCATCAGCAAAGAAGAAAACAGAAACTATCAAAGTAGGATCAAAGTAGGAAATGCCCATTCCACTGTCCTATTAAAGGACACAATAGATCTAAATCCTTCCACAGAATGCCAATGCTTTCAGTTTTACTTCTTTGCTATGTGTGTATGATGAGTCTGGCCTGATGATAACAAATCTAACTGCAACATTTATGAACATAGCAATCAGGTTCTTCAGGATTGAGCTAAACATCATGATAATGACCTTTTGTGATGCTTCAGAACCGTGTACAGTAACCGGCAGCATGCAGTATATAACTCCACGGAGAATTGTAGATCTACAACACAGGTATCCCTGCCTCCCACAGTATTACAATCTTGGCTGCCCGAGTTCAACAAAGAATTAGATAAAGCTGGACCTTGAGAAATTCTCAGTTGATCAAAATCTTGAAAAAGTGCCGCTGGTATATGTAAAGACTGTGCTACATGCCAGGAATCCATTTGAAATAAAGCATGTTTTCCAGAAACTCTTGTTAGCACCTCAACACACATAAGAATGACTGCTCCTGGATCTGGTCCATTATACCTTTCACTATCCATTGCTATCCGATAGAAAATTAATGGACTTTGCACGTGCAGAATTATGTTGAACAAGGCAGCAACTAAACTCTGAATGTTCCTTTTAACAACATTTAAACGTTTACGACCTGTAAAGCAAGTAGATGGTTAGCACAACAATTTGCAATTACAAGAGAATAAATTTTGAACATCATTATGCACTGTACCAATCCCTGTTGGTGGATTGGTAGCTGCCTGTTTGTCGAGTAGGGAGAATCAGGTTTGACTTGCCCCTTCCTCCTCCAAAAAGCAAAAAGTAAAAGAAATTACTACACATTGTACAGCAGTGAAATCAGAATTTTACCTGAAACATATTCCAGAACCAGATCCAAGCAGTCAATGCCAGCTGCAACAGTTGAAGAAACCTTTCCACCATCCACATTCCCAGTAGTAATCTCATAAATTATTGGGCAGCCTTCGTACACTCCTACCAGTGCTCTCTCTATAGCCTGTATTGCAGACAAAAGATGCAACTCTGATGGTTTTCTTATCAAACTTTTGAATGACATCCTCAACCTTGCTTTAAATTCATCTAAATAGTATGGATGAGAAAGAGAAGCTGATCCTATATGACTGTGGAGTGTATTAGTGCTCAATTCTTTATCATGAGAAGTCAGAGTAGCTTCTTTCCCCTGTAAAGATATGCATTTTCCCAAAGCCTTCAAGTGTAACTCTAATAGCTTTGAAAACACGTTTCTAGTCGAGGTAGGATTAGTTATGGGAAAATGACTCCCTAGCTCTTGCAGATACTTCAGAACACCATCTAACCAAACAAAAGAGAATGGTTTTGGTACCTCGGTACCATCTGCTAACTTCAAGAGCAAGACTTGAGATATGCCAGTAAAACTTGGCACCAAACTAGACAACAAAGGAGTGCATTTAGTCTCCAAATTGAGCTTCACAATAGCTGACGCCGCAATTAATAGCTGCCTGATTAATACCGCTGCTTTAGGATGATCACCTTCAAGAAAACTTTGCAACCACTCCTTATTTAATGGTAGGCATTCATATGAGTCAAGCTTACTTAGAATACCAGCAATAGAGGTAACGTTTTCTGACTGTGAACCATGTTTATTCACGGTGACTTTCCAAGAGTCACCTGAAACCAGTGAACTGTCTCTATCATCAGACTTTACAAAATTTCCAGTAGCAGATAAATGATTAGGTTGGAGATCATCCTTGACAAACAGCATGTGGAAAGAAAAACAAATAAAATCAGCAAATGCATTTATACAATGACTAATTTTTGAGATGACTTCACATTTCCATCTCAACAGCTTCGCCTTATAATCACTATCTGTTGCATTGGAGTGGTCCAATGCAGATGCTAGGCCCCACATGAACCCACTGAAGCAAGAGACCATTGAAGATAATTTGTTCCAGTCAACATCGATTTCATCACTTGATTTCTCATTGCAATGAGCATCTTTCAAAGAAATAATTAAGTCCTGTGCCTGTTCCTTCAAACTTTCAGCAATGAGGATAACACTTTTACAGCTTTCAACGTCGTTTGAGGTATCCAAACATGGCAGAGACTCGTTTACACTGCTCTGTTCCTGGGTAACATCAGAATTGAGTTGCTCTGTATAAGGTTTTTCAGCAATTATGGAGACAGCAGAAGGACATTGATATTTGCTTAGTGTCAGGAACACATATGATGTGTGATCCATCAATGAAAAGATCATATCTGCAACTTCACAAGCTTTATCTTCTGACAGTGTCTCTTGAAGCCTAAACACCACAGACACTGATCTGGAAAGCCATAATACAGAATGTACATCCTCAAACAGAACAGGAATGAGTGCAGGATGAGTAGTTCTAACTTTCTCCTCACAATATGCCATAATTAGACATTTCAGAGCCCTCCGGCAGGCCACCAGCAACCTTAAAAGCTCATACTGCTTATGTGAGAAGAATGAGTCCCCACATTCTAACAGGTGGCCAATCACAAGCCTGAAATAAAGATAGTGCGGGTGAAACTTAAGCAGATGTTACATCATCCTAGGTATATGTATCACAAGAACATCAAGTGAAAGCAAGACTAATAACAGCAAGCACGTATCGTTATGTAATCGAGGACACAGAGAGGGTAATTGTGGGGGTGGGGGGGGGTTATTTTGCATACATGTAGACACCATGCTTAGATGAAACTTAAGCATACATTATATCACACTAGGTATATGTATCAACAGAAACTTCAAGTGAAGGACAAATTACTGCAAGCGGCCAAGCACATATAATTTCATATACTTCCAAGGATACAGAAAACTAGTGGACGTCACAATTTTTACATGTACCATGTGGCAAGACTTTAACTGGGAACGTTTTTATTCATCTATTGTGCAGAACCTACATAAGCAATCTGCATTTGCTTGCTTAAAAGTAAACATAAAATGATGACATGTTGAAGCATAATGGATTTGAAATGATGAGAAATACAAATTTACCTTTCAAGGTTGAGTGTGCTAGTAACATAAAGTGAGAATGATTTTGAATTGATATATCCTTTTGGCATCCAGCACAAAAGCCTAAGCAAACTTTGACAAGCTGTAAATTTCACAGCAGTTGATTCTCTGGAAATATCTGCAGCCATCTCAGACAATAAATGGGAGGCTGGTTTACCCCCTGTCAACTCATCACATGTAGAGGATTTTCTGCTTAAAACAACATATGAGTTCTCAAGTGCACTTAAACCCTCTTTCCATTTAGGTGACATGTTCAGTTTGACGTCTCCAAATAGTGGTAGGATTGACTTCTCCAATAAATTGCAAAACCTGGATGCCAAATGCCTGCGAACAAACTAGGAAAAGAGGCAGTATCAACATTATGCAATACGACAGTTCACTTCAGAACTGAATATTTGAATTATGATGTGTGCATGCAAGCAAGGGATGGGGGTGGGGGATTGCATGTAAATTGCATCTTACTTTATGTTCATACAGAACAGAATCAGCCAGAAGTTCTGCTGAGATTTGATGCACAGAAATTTTATCAAGGAAATGGGCTTCATTTGTGTGATGCCTTTCCACCTGTGTACAGCCTTTTGTTATATATGGAAGAGAAGTAAGGATCACATGCTTGATGAACATCTTCAACTTCTTCTTACTAGCATGAGGGGACCATATATCGATATTTTGGCAAATAATCCACCAAATTGCAGCAGGCAATGACTTCTCATTCACAGAACTGACACCAAAAACCCATTTATCACTTCCATGTAGAGCTTGGTTGCAGGTATCTACAAAAGTTGCAGCATTAGAAGAGTTGACTGGAAGTCGTTCATTATCCAAAAAGGAGAGGTAACTCATCAGGAACTCAGTAAGATCAGTTGCCTCCTGCTTAAAAACAGCAATGCGTTTGCCACACTTTCTGCTCCTTTTGGAGTACAGTGATGAGCCAGCATCATCAAGCAGCTTAAATTGAATGATATTATCATTGCTTTGCTGCAGATACTCAAAAGATTTTATCTGCCTGTTCAAATCAACAAGCCTCTGAAGAGCCATAGTAAGCAATACGTAAATCAGAGGACAACAATCTGCAACATATCCCTGAAGATAAATGTCAGAAACAGATTGTATAATGACAGGCAGAGAGGCTGATGGTTGGAGAATCCAAGAAAAATAACCCCCATCTGTCCAGTCAGTTTTATTCATCCAATCCCTTGCAGAATATGCTGTAAATGGATCCCCCATTACTGCTGACATCTTTCTTGATACATCTGGAGGCATAAGGCTGACTGCTTGCCTGTATAAACTTCGGCATGACATGTACATGCGAGAAAAGAACACAAGGACCCAGTGGGTGGACACTCCAAATTTCAGCATATCATGCGTGTTTCCAGCAAGCCTGACATCAGAAGTTCTTCCTGTCACGGAAGAGATGAACTCATTGACACTTTCTGACTCTGGTCCTACCAGAATACTCATGTATGGACGAATTACAGCCATCAAGTCCTTCATAGTTCGTCCAACAATGCTGCTGTTCCCAGCTGTGACATTCAATGAATCTAGCACCAGAGCATATACTTCAGACAATCCTCTTCCGAAAAGTTCCACTTGCAGATCAAAACCATGCATGCTGGAATTTGCATTTGATTCACCAAACACCTCCTCGTCTGCCAATGAGCAAGTAGTCTTCATCCATTCCATGGATTCTGATAGATCTGCAGTTAAGTGCTGAATGCACTCACTTGCCTGCCCTTCTGGTATGGAGTATATATCATTACGAATGGCTAGTTTAAATTCATGCGAGCAAAACAACATTTCCACTGCTTTTGCATATGATGCATGTGGTAAAGAAATTTTGCAGAATCCCAAACTATCATAATTCAGCCCAGCATCACCACCTTTGTCATATACTATTATAAGCCTTGTCGCTTTGCAGATTGCAAAGATAGTACTTTTCACCTGCAGCAATTAAAAGAAAAAACATCAGGACATGAAAACCATCTAACATGAAACAAGACACAGATAAAATTTCAAAAACTCAACGTGATGCCAAACTTATTTGGCAGATTTAAAGCAAGCATGTGCTATTAGATAAGGAATGATTCAACTAACCTGTCGAAGTTCACTGTAAAGCTTGACCAGCTGACATCCAAGTCCTAGTATCTGAGATGTCATCGAGCATTCATTTGGTGCATCCTTAAATGAATAGCCAAAGGCCAAGCAGGAAAGCATGATAAACCATAACCTGGTTAAATCATTCTCGATAACCTCATACTCGATATCCAATAGGTGCCCAACAGCAGCAAGTAGCTCCCTTGCTAATAAAGTAAAGGTCTCTTGTGTTCGTGAATCTACATTATATGTTGGCAAACAAAGTAAATTGGCCATGAATGGCAATATAGCATTGTAAACCTTCTTCAAGAAATTAAGGCAAGCCCCTTCAGATATATCCTCTGTTTTTATATACAGTTTTTCACGCAAAAAGCAGGCTAGTAAATTATTAATAGATTTGATTGTGTAGTGAACATCCAATAATAGAGGCCGTACTTCCAATTTAGATTGAAGGTAGCCATTTATCTCAAGCAAAAGAGGGTCTGTAATCTGTACAAAGAAATTGAAAAGTGATTTTCTTTTTTCTGCACTCAAAATACTGGGTCCATAACTAGTGTCTAGAGGAGTACTGCTACCATATAACGTTTTAGATAGTTGACCAGACAAGTGCCGTGAACCTTCAGTTCTCTCCACTATCTTCATACCATCGGACAGAACTAAAGTTTCTTTTTGCTTTTTCACACGATCAACAAGCAAATAGAACAGTTCTCCTAAGCCACTCATAGCAGATTCCTTCTTTGCAAGAATAATTCTTTCAAGTTTATCAAAGAAATGTCTGTGGTAACTTTGAATGACAGTTTTTGACTCCTTCGTTTCTCCATCATTGGATGCAGAATACTTCTCTGCAACACGTAGGCTCAGAAATCCATCAATGTGGGTTGGATGAAATAACCCTTGTGATAAAACCTCTTCAACAGCAACTAGCAAGTTTCTTGTCCAGCCAGGATTGCTTTCATCACTCTGAAGATGCAAGACACCCAACAAATGCAACAATGGCTCAAGGAGTTTATCCACAAAATCACGAAATCCATTTTTCCTTGTTGGATGAACCCTCAAGAACTTGGCAAATGGCTCAAGCACCAAGCAAGAGAACCGCAAAGCAAAAACACCCACATTGCCACCCTCGAGCTTCTCACCATACACTTTGCGAACAAATTCAAGAACCGGAAGAATTGACAAAATCCACAAGTCCAAATTCTCGTTCGACAAGCCACCATGAGATAAGAACACCAGAGAAACACAATCAAGCACAACACTGTACAATTCAAACCCGGAACCAGTAAAAAATGATTCTTTCAAACGAACTGATGGGACTGTCAGTACAGAAAGCACATTTCTCGCAACACACCCTATAGCCCTCAAAAGGTTCCTTGAAAAGCTCAAAGAAACCTGCAATCTCAAAGACTCCTCCAAGCAAAACTTGAAAATCACCCAGCACCTATAATCCAAACACGCCTCAATAACTCCCTCTCCATCAACTTCGATTTTCTTATCTGTAGAAATCAAAAGTGACTGTACCCAATCATTAAGAAAAGCTACAGCTCGTGATACTTTCACCGTTTCACGATCTACATCGGCGTCTTTTCCTCCTCCTTTCTCTCTCGAGTTCACAAAATCATAAGCTAGTTCAACCTTCCTGCATTACAATTCTCTCAACAGTCAAGACAAAACCCTAAATAATTCCTTGAAACTCTAAAATTTAACAGCGAAAGAACAATTACAGAGAGAGAGAGAGAGAGAGAGAGAGAGAAAGGGTCTAACTTTTGAAGATGAATTTCTCTGTTTTGAATCGATAAAATCAGCTGCAAATTCCTCCATGGACTCGCAACTTCTTCAGTTTCTTGCTTCGAGTCCTTCTCTTTCGCTGAATCATGATCAATCCGGTTTATTTTGGAAGGTTTTTGTCGTTTCTCTTCATGGCTACTAAGCGTTCGCTTCTTCTTAACCTTTTTTGCTGATAACTCAGAAGAATCAACCATTGTTGAGTTATTTTTTAGGGCCTGTGGAACTTAGGGTTTAGGGTTTTTGTAGTGCTAGCTATCGGGGTTTAATTTAAGGTGATGAAACGACGGTGCGCGCGATTTTAGATTTTTGTGACCGACGAATTGGACACGAACAGATGCATAAAACAAGACTAGAACGTTTATGAATTTACGACCTTTGCCACCGCATCTCTCTTGTCTTATTCGTTACAAAAGGTTCGTGTATTGAAGCTTAACACCTTCCATTATTCCGGTTAATCAAAATATTTTAGCATTTAGCTTCTCTTAAAAAATATATCAAGATTAAGACGGCGTTAATCTTGTATCATTTAGAAAATAATTACTGCAATCATAAAAAATTGATCACGTGTAGCTCAGGACACCTTGTATTAAAAAAAAAATTAAATAAAGAATAAAATTAAAAAAAATCAATTAAAAAAATAAAAAATGATCAAAGTCAATTTACTGAACTCATGATCCGTGTCATGAGATCGAGATGATCTCATAAACACAATTAAAAAAAATAACATAATTTAACTCGGATTAACTTATCAAATTCATAACCCTGATCATGAGACTAAAATAACCTTATAAATAGCAAATAAAAACAAATTATAAAACTCAATTCTCAATTGATCCTATCAGATATTGTGTTAAACAATGAAATTTGTATAAAACAATAATTAAAAAATGACACAAAAAATAAGTTAAATCAATTGGGTTAAACCATTAAGCATTATTCACGGGTCAAGAGACTGAGATAATCTCATAAAAATCAAGCCAAAATAAATCATGAAACCTGATACTCAATCAAACACAATATTAAATGCTGAAATTGGCAAAGAATAAGTCAATTAAGAAAAAAATTTAGTCAACTGGAATAATCTATCAAACCTACAACCTGAGTCATGAGATGGAGACAACCCAATAAAAAACAAATTCAATTTTGAAGGACATGAGATCAAGATAACCTCTTAGAAATAAAAGAAAAAAAATAAGTTAATTTAACCGAGGTTAAAATACCAAAACTCGCAACCCTGATCATAAAAGCAATGTATCTTCATATAAACAAATCAAAATAGATTATGATGCTCAATTCCCCACCAGTCCAATATTGAATGATAAAATTAAAAAACAATCAATTAAAAAAATAACTCGGGTTAACTTAAGTCAACCAGTTAAACATTATTCTCGAGTCATGAAATTAGAATAACCTAATAGAAAGTAAATAAAACAAATCATAAAGTTTAATTCTCAATATTAAAGGATGAAATTGAAAAAAAAATTAAATAAGAAAAAAAAACGTGGTCAACTGGGTTTCCCCACATGTTTTAGTTTAACTTGTAAAACTTGTGACTTAAATCATAAGACTGAGATAACCTCGTGGAAAGAAAATTAAAACAAATCATGAAGTTCAATTCTCACTTCGTCCAATATTGAAAGATGTGACTAAAAAAAGAACTTAAAAAACGATCAAAGTCAATCCACCAAACTCTTGACCCGGGTCACGAGACAAAGATAACCTCATAGAAAAAAATAAAAAAATGATCTGGCTTAACCCATATTAACATGTTAAATATGTGACTTTAGTTATGAGACTAAGATAACCCTATAAAAATAAATAAATAATAAATAATGAAACTCAACTCTCAACCAATCTTGTCGGATCCCATGTTGAACAATGAAATTTATAAAAAAAAAATTAATTAAAAAAATGACATAGAAAATGACCCAAGTCAATATGGGTTAACCCGTTAAGCATTATTCATGGGTCATGAGGGCGAGATAACCTCATAAAAATCAAACCAAAGTAAATTATGAAGCATAATTTTCAATCAAACACGATATTAAATGATGAAATTTTAAAAAAATCAATTAAAAAAAAATGAGTCAACTTGATTAACCTGTCAAACCTGTAACCTGGGTCATGAGACGGGACAACCTAATAAAAAACAAATTCAATGTTGAAAGACATGAGACCGAGATAGCATTTTAGGGGAAAAAATGACTTGAATTAACCAGGGTTAAATACCAAATTCCACGACCGTAATTAAAAGACCAAGATATTCCTATAGAAAATAATTCAAAACAGATTATGAATCTCAATTCCCAACCGATACAATATTGAATGATAAAATTGAAAAAAAAATAAAAAAAATAAAAAACAACTCAAGTCAACTTAAGTTAACCCGTCAAACACTTTTTCCTAGTCACGAGACCGAAATAATCAAATAGAAAGTAAATAACACAAATCATGAAGCCTAATTCTCAATTAGCACAATATTAAAGGATGGAATTGAAAAAATAAATAAATAAATAAATAAATAAATTAGTCAACCGGTTTAACATGTCAAACCTACTATACGTGTCATGAAAGTGGGATAAGCTACTAAAAAATAAATCTAATATTAAAGAATGAAAGTAAAAAAAAAAAACATTGATTAAAAAAACAAACATTGTTTTAAAGCCACACTAAAATATGTGGGGAAAGTACTCTTCATTGCTACAGTACCTACCCGCATGTTTTAGAATACTGTTAATAATTAATATTACAATCATAAAAAAATGATGACGTGTGACTTATAGTTTGTTTGATATTATGGTAGCAATTTTTTTTCAAAGTGTTTTTCTCTTGAAAATATATCGAAATAATATTTTTATTTTTATTTTTAAAAATTTATTTTTTACATCAAAACGATCTAAAAACACTAAAAAAATAATTTGAAGCAAAGAAAAAAAGTTTAAATTTTTTCAAAAGCGCTTTTGAAATGCAAAAATTCAAAACTCACAAACAAGTATATTCTTTTCTATTCTTTTGAATAGCTAAACAAATGCAATTCATGATCAATTTAGATTGCTATTAAATAAAAGTTTATTGATGTTAAGAGCATTTAAGTAAGCGTAGTTTTTTGTAGACCAAACCTACCAGCATATTTGGAATTGTGTGAATTTAATTAGTGGATTGAATAAACCATTCTATTTGAAACTCTTTTTCAAAGTGTTGATTTGAATTATAAATAGATTTTAATTTATTTAAAAAAAGTGCAAGAGTAAATTAAAGGGAAACCTTCTTATTTGTTACAATAGTTTTTATTTAAAATTAGTGTTAAAAACAATATTGCAAAAGCACTCATATGTCAACACAAACCATATTTTTATTCAACCTCTCTTAAATGTCTATTTTTTTCCTCTGAAAAACTAGTGATATCACAATATCATTTCTTTATGTGCATGACATTAATCCTCATTGAGATATTTATGTTCCTCATAAGGTATGTTGTTAATATTTTATTTCATTTTTTGGTTTTCGATCGAATCTTTTCTTTTCTATTTGGTTTTTCTCATCTAATTATGCAGAGATAACAATTTGTTTTGCTGTAGTAATATGCGTGGATGATGGTTTGTTTTTTTTTTTTAATAAATATTT
>Ga0307517_10006158_pt1 | contig 17873 bp, 13 predicted proteins | sample 23_EM_MG_FD_194515 | JGI IMG/M metagenome (GOLD analysis project Ga0307517, IMG submission 194515) | Populus trichocarpa ectomycorrhiza microbial communities from riparian zone in the Pacific Northwest, United States - 23_EM | ecosystem: Host-associated > Plants > Roots > Unclassified | place... | reverse complement strand
CTAACACAGGAGACAGAAAAGAGAATCGTCTGGCTCTCATGCGCAGAGCGCATCGATAAGAATGTACATGCTTGCTCGATAACACTTTGCTGGGTGCCTGGGCAGATTTAACTTTATCAGAACACAAGCGTTTGAATTTATTTGTTTTTTGAAAATTAGCACTATTAATTAAAAAATTAAAAAAAATTAGCAGAATAACACAGTTTATATTTATTGCAATTTTTAAAACATGATATTTAATGAATTTCATGATTATGAATGGATTCGGAATTTATTAAATATTGTGTTTTTTAATCATGATTGTCTAATTGGGAATTGTGTTATTTTATCAATATTTTTTACATGTTTTATTTAACCTAATCTTTTTTTTTTTATTTTCTGTGCTAATAAGTAAACGTATCCTTTGAATTCCCATCTTTCCTTTTTTGGTATCTGAGCTGAAATCCTTGAAAGCTAGGTGACATGAAACATGAGATTATTGGAGGAGTATGTTGATTTCTTAAATTTCTAGATTTAAGTTTTGGTACCAACACTGAGAATAATTTACTACGTCTTTGATATTGGGATGTAAAATATTTTTTTACTTGAAAATATTTATTAATTTTTATATTAGTATATTAAAATCATTAAAAAACATTAAAAAATATTTTTTTAATATTTTTTTCGAGTCAAATGCTATTAAACACATGTAAAGACAAATAATGTCTTAAATTTCTCTGAATAATTATATATTTAAAACTACTTCTAAAAAAATCATTCTTAATTTATTAAATAATGAATATGTAAAAAATACCATGTTTATCCATAATAATAATAAAAAAATAACAGCCATCTTAGTAATTGGTCTCACATGAGACCTTTTTTGAGACCTATCATCAGCTGGTCCACGCGACCGGCTGAAGAGTTTTTGGTGAATTTAACATTATTATATATATAAAAAAGAATAATAGTAGATTTTTTTTAAAATAATCATTAATTAGATGACTCTGTACAAATAGAAGGCCCAGATATTTCAAGTACGTCTGACCCAGCCCATGAATTAATAATGCCCTAAAAACAACAAAACCGAACCGTAGTACGTGGCCAAGTGTCTGAGAGACTCTCTCAACTATGCATGAGCTGACGCGACCACAGCTTAACCTTTCCTCAGCCAACTGTCCTTTCATCGTCCAACTCAAAAAGAAAAAAGAAAAGAAAAAAAGACTGGTCGGAAAATCTTAACACTTAAAACAAAATTAGTCAAAACAAACTCCAATCACGTTTAACTAACGTGCTCCTCACCTCCACTGGCCAGGTCTGTGTAAGTAAATTTCTCAAGCATTTCTGAGAGATTCAACAGCATCTCATGGTTTCGTCCTTTACTATTAAATAAGTAAAAAAAACTTACAAATTTAAATTAGATTAGACTAAATTTTCCTATCTACTTCTTTATTCTTTTTATATTTCTAAAAAATAAAAAAATAAATGAAATTAAAAATTAAAAATAAAATTAACTAGAAATTAAGTTATCAATTGATTTAAAATGACAATATTACATGAACCAAAGTTAATGAGTTTTATTCGAATAGATTCAATGACGAGAATTCTAATATTATATATTTTATTTTATTTTTTATTTATATAAAACTCATTTGTTTGTTTTTATACAATTAAAAAATATAAAAATTAAATAATAGTTTTTAAAATCATAATAAGTGATTTTGTTAGAGTACAATGATTAACCTATAATTTTCCAGGGCTAAAAAAGAAAAAAGAAGCTTGCTCAACTATATATATATATATAAAAAAAAAAAAACATCTCGATTCACGCGCTAAAACCAAAACACGCGTCACTCCTGCAAGCAACTTTACAAACTATAGATACAACAAGAGATAAAAAAAAAAATAGAAAACGGCGTAGAAACGGCAAAGCAAAAGAAAGAAAGAAAAAAAAACAGAGGATCTAGGGTTCCCTGGGATCTCTCTGCGCTCTCTTCTTCGATCGCTGATTATCGTGGAATGGGTAAGTAATTGACAAGGAGAGATATCGATGCAGCTGTAAATCTAGTTTTCTAGGTCTTTGAACTCGGAAGTGGAGTTGATACTCTAATCGAAAATTAATTTTATGGCGAGGGAAATTGGAAATTGAAAGAATCGAAGAATTTTTGTAAAAATGCGAGGGTTGAGGAAATCAAAAAGAGTTTGTTGGGCATCAGATGTTAATCTTTGTCAGGTAAAATTGCAGATTTTCGAAGAAGTTTATAAATTTTAACATAAAGATTTAATTTGTTGAATTCATTGACTAAACAAGAAAGCAAATTAGAATCATGATGAATTTGAATGCATGCAGTTGGAGAATAATCTTTTCTATTTTACTGGAAAGAAATGTGTTTGTGTTTGCTCATTTAGCTTTGCTTCTGGTGTTGTCTGTGCTTGTCTCACTTATTCTGATAGTGAAGAATCCGATTTTATGATGGATTTTCTGATTGCTTCATTGCATTTCCATGTTTTAGGAGGCAAATACTATTAACTGCATTACATGTAATTTGAAATCAGAAAATCAGAAGCTTCTTGTGTTAGGAAAAACACCAGTTGTTTTTATTTTTTGAATTTCCTTTTGAACTGAAAGTGAAAATCTGTGTGTTTTCTTATGTTCTTTTGCATAAAAATGATATCTTTAGTTTGAAAGGCATTAATGAATTTAGAAGAATGCAGTACTGAAAGTGCTTTTGTTTGTCTTTGAGGTTTCTTATAGTTTGTATGATAGATATGGGATATGATGAATTTAAGAATAAATAGAAGCTCTCTTGGAGAAAAATTATTTTTTTCCAATTTGATTTTTTTTAATTACATTCGAGTAAGCAGTTTTATGAAAGCTACTTAAATGCGAGACTGAGATTTATGAAATTTCAGCTTTGAAGTATTTTTGAAAATTGGTGTTTCTTCATTGCATGTTCACATCCAAAGAATCTTGATAGAGATAACAACCATTTATAAATACATAAAAACTAAAGCAGTAGTAGAATGTAATTGCCTGAATATTTTAGCAAATTCAAAGATGCAATGAGTCATTTTGACAACTATAAACAAGAAAATAAGAATTGCATGTGTTTGCGGAGCTTGGACAGCACCAACTAAGTATGGTAGAATAGCAAGAACATACAAGGGGGGGCATATGGTGTGGAAACATACATGGTCTCAAATATGCTTTCTTATAAGATCAAACCATCAAGTTTTAGCAAATTCCAGGAATAGCCATGTCTTTTTATGTTTTAATTTTTGATAATTTGAATGATGAATTTGAATGCCCCATAGGCAAGGTACAGTCGTTAATCCAGCATGTAGCTTGAATTTGAAAAGCGACTATGTTGAATGATATTGTCGTCTTCTAATTCTCATGACTTTGCACAAAGTGATTGCTAACCACAGTATGGTGGAAAATGTGTCATGTTTTGATTTAACTTCTAAAAATTATTGTTATCTCTGCTGGGTAAAGAATTTTTATGTTTTGAGTAATAAAAATGTTTTATCACCAGTTTTGTTTCCCCTTTAGTTCTTAACGCTTTAATTTTGGAAATACAGTTGCCTACAAACTCTTTGCTGCATATGTGGATGTATGATTTGTTGACCTACTTGTTGTTTTGGTAAAATCTACTCACACATTAAGTGCTCCTGGCTGCATCATTTAAAAGTGCTTCTAATTGATGCTGTTATTATGCTTTGGTGGTAACAATTTTGTGATGAGATTTCTGATAAAAGAGATCCTGTCATGAGGCAGAATATATGCACATGCATGTGTTCCTAGGATGATTGAGATAAGAGGGTTTTGCGTTTAGCTGGAACTTATGCTGAAAGTCTGCTTATGTCTATGCCATAGTAGTATAGTAAAGGTGCAACTTAGCAGTGTTTTCTTAACTGGTTTCCTTCTAAATTTGTTTTCATTTTCTCTTTCATCTGGAAGGGGGACTAACTCCAAGATTAGAGCTGCCTTTTAAGAAGGGAGTCAATTATGGTATCCTGATTGGTAAGTTCCACAGAACCACTGGAGAGGCATGCTAGAGGATTGGACTGGATCAGGGAACTGTGTTCTTGGCTGACAGCCAATAACCATGAATATTGTGCTCTTATAGATTGTGGCACATTATGCATCTCTAATCTCTGACTTGATTTAAGTTATCAACAGATTTTAATACACAGCATCCTTAGAGATTAGATCTATTTCCATAATTTGAGTGATCCCTGATCACTGATCCAGGAAGCAGTCTTCTCCATTATTACAAAGACAAAAGTTCAAACACAAATGTTGACAATGTAGGTTTTACCGGGTCTTTCAATGATGCTCCTTGGGGCTCATCGTTCTCTCCTCTGCTTTGATTCTGCCCTTTGTCCCTTTTTCTTTTTCCAAACCATTACTTTTCCAGAAAAGAATCAATCTGCTGAGCATTGTATCCTCTAATTTGACATAAAAATCTGAACCGATGGTTGCCTGGATTTGGATTCTCTGTATACCTAGTTCTGAAGGAATCAAAATGGGTTCAGGAACATAGACTCCTCTCCAAAATTGCCAAGAGATTCAGCAAATATTAAACCAATAGGTTTTTATCTCTACCTGCCAGAGGTAGAGACTTAAGCTGATTTCAGAAACGTTCATGTAAAGAGCAAGTTTGAAGTATATGCACCCTCTTAAACATAGCCACCGTGGTTGCAGCTCCCATTTGAAGCTTTTTAATCCATCTACCTAAAAATTGTCTATTCTTCTTGTCTCTTGCTGCTGAGTCATTGGCTGCTTATATGATTCACCCATATTTATAGTCTTCATATAGACTGACCATTTGCTGGTTGTTTAAAATGGTCCAGCATCATGCTTTCACCTCTAATGGTTGTTTAAAATGGTCTTCGAAATAATCAGTTTACCAATTATGGCCAGTTCAGGATGTGCGTAAAGGAATTGCATGAATGCGTGTTGTTCAACATGGAATTATTTTTCACCTGAAAAGATCTGATTTTTCTGTATAAACTAACACTTGCGTTGTCATTTCTGTGTATGAGCTCCCTTTGTTTCAATTGCTCCATGGAGTTTCTGAAGTATAAAAAGGATGCTGGTTTTCACTTAAGAAGATCTGAGTTCTGTATAAACTAATATTTCTTTTGTCATTTCTGTGTGTGAGTTCCCTTTTTCTCAATTGCTAGATGGACTTTCTGTTGTGTAACCGTAACAAAGGATTCAGACAGTAGCTATAAGGGCCCAGAAATTTGACTTCTGCTTCTCCCTTTACCAGGTAAGGTTGTTCCTGTCAGAGGAATCTCCTTCACTAGTTGGGTCGGGTGCTCAAGATCACCTCCAAGCAAAGTCGTCATGGCCATCTCATTCAGCTGGAACCGATGACTTTCAGCCCCCTGGCTTTGAAGGAGGCCATCCTGCTAGTCAATTGCAGATTAAGGTGTCAGAAATCCCTGTGATAAAATGGAGATGTCCGCCCAGGGTAAGTCACAGTTTTATAGTCTTTAATTGCCCATCCCTTTGGTTTTTAACATCAGTCATGGCATTGAAAGTTTTGAACAATCACAGCTTGTCTTGAACTTGACTTGGCAAGTGGTTTCTGGGGAGGAAAGTAAAGATATGGAGTTTCAAAATCAGAGAGAGATTAGGGTGCTTGAAGCAGTTTATCCTCGACCATCTGCCATTCCTCCAAAGTTTGCTACTTTTCTTTTTGCCTCTCTCACTCTCTTTCTGAGTTCTGCTTGTTGAACTGAAAAGTTGTCTATATGCAGCCCTGCTTTTTCTGTGGACTTGGAAAGCTCTCAGCATAATGATCATCAAATTCCTTTGATTCCTATTACCCCCATTGAAGATGAAGATGCAGCAGAGGAACCATCTGATGTAATGGGACCATCAATGGGTCCAATGAGTTCACAAGCCCAACTATTAGCTTCCGGAGTTCCATCTTCTCAAAGCAGCATTCCCAGCATTCCAAATGAGAAACCGACTGCTGGATTGCTCCCTGGTGTTGAACCTGGTGCAGTGGCTGCTGCATCTGCTGCCTTTGCTGCTGTCAAAAGCAACGAACAGGGAAGTTTGATAGACCATGACCTGCTCATTAAAATTCTCAGCAACCCGAAATTGGTTGAGAAGTTGGTTACTGATTATGGAGCTGTGGCCAACGCACAGAATATTCCCAAGCCGCCTTTGTCAGATCCTCAACCTCCTCATCTAACTTTGCCCAATCCTGCTCATATTCAAACGAAGAGAGCAGAATCCATTACACAAGCATCATTAACTGCGACTCCAAGTGGATCATTCTACACGCAGCCAAATGGAACAGGAATAGGGGTTCTTCCTAGTGCACGGGTTCTTCCACCAGGAGTTCCATCCTCACCTTCTATTGGAGCGACACAAGCAAAGGACATGAGCTATTATAAGAACTTGATTCAGCAGCATGGAGGTGATAGACAAGAAACACCTCAGCAGTTTGGTGGCCGTTACAATCACCAAATAGGTACAAGCCAAGATTTAGTTAATTCCAAGTCGAGGGAATCAAAACACAAGATCATGAAGCCTTGTATTTACTTCAATACTCCAAGAGGATGCCGGAATGGAGCCAATTGTGCATACCAACATGATTCATCGTCCCAGAAAAAAGGCAGTAGCATAGCAGAGGTGCAGAGCGCAAAGAGAATGAAAATGGATAGGGAGATCAGTAGCTAGTGTAATGTTTTATTTAGCTTTCATTTGAAAAGGGAAGAAAAAGCTTAAGCTTATTACCGCTCTACTTTTTATACTTTTTTTATTTCATTTTTGGGTTTATCTTGCAGCAAAGAGTTCCTCTCTAGCGTGGAACATTAAGATTAAATCTATGGGCTGAAACCATTGAGAAGTTGATGCGGGTTCTCTTGTATCTATCATGAGTATACATTGAAGTTGGTGGGGAGTTGATATGTTTGAGCATTGTGTGCTAGCCTTTTGAATGGCACGTGTAAATGAGTGTAGAACCTTGCCACTAGCACCTCATGTCAATGTAACTGCAAGAGGTTGCTTAGTAGTAAAAAACCAGTATCTTAGGTTTAATATTTTTTAATTTTTGTGGCTACCACAAGATCGAGGCTATGCATCTCTGAGGATCTACTTTGAGACGTCCCCATAAAAAATGGTAGGGATTTGAATTAAGAATTTAAGATTTTAAAGGGAGAAAATATTTTGCAACACCAATCTTTGTCGTCAAAATCTAGTTCTCTGTGATCAAGGTCACACCGCTTTGTAATTCGTAGCAGAGTTCACCAGTTTTTTTTTTATAAAAAAAATCTTGACACTAGTTGACAGTAAGAGTATTCTGATTGCTTTGGCATGTTATAACGACCAAATTGTGTTATTTTTTATATTAAAATATTTTTTAAGAATAATACTTGTATAAAAAAAATTTGAACGCCACATTTTGTCAATTGAATATATTCTGTAGTGACCAATTTAAATTATAAAATAATTCTTTTGATAATAAGAAATTTGTTTAAAATCCGTACTTGTACAGTTAATTTTATTTTTAATCAAATACTAATACTAATTTATCTAATCTTGATATTATTAATTAAAAAATGAAAAATAAAAACTCACATCCTATGTGACAACATCAACTTTTAGAAAACAGACACCATGTATGATGCCAAGGACTTTGTGATGGAGATATGACCTAATGGTAATTGTTTAGCAGCGATACTATTAAGAAATTTGGTAGTGACGGGTTAGTGTAGATTTTTTGTCTCGTTTCTTTTATTTTCTTAATTAGTTTGATTTTTAATTCAAAGCTAAATTTCCTTTTCTTTATATTCTTATAATAAGTTACATAGTTAATACATGATGAAATGAAATAAATAACCTTCTTCGATTCTATAAGTATTTAATTGAAGGCGAAACCAAACTTTTAGAAAAACATTTAGCTTTTCTAATATTTATTTGTAATGCTTGAGTTTAGTTTGACAATGGAGGTGCTAAGTGAATGTTTGGATCAGCGCATTAATAATGAAAATAATTTTATTAAAAACTTTTTCATGTCAAAAACGCATTGTTCCCTACTTTATTTTAATAATAATTTGACCTTGATTTATTGTGATAAAATTTCTATATAAATTAAATAAATCAACTTATGCACTTACACCAAATTTTTGTTTTTTAATACAAGCTTTTAAGATTGAATAGCACTATTTATTGACTGAAATAGAAATCAACAGCGTATCGCCGGCCATTAAGTTAGTTTAATTTCTATATGACTGCAACTATTTCAACTCCCATCGAAACATGCATGCTGTACAATTTATTCAGCGGTCTTCCCTTCGAACTCTGTTGGGGTCAGCCATCATATCCGTCATCATCTTCTCAGGTGAATCCTCCCAGCTTGCGAAAGTTTTCATGTCAACCTGCCAAAAGTACAGCGTTTTTTTTCGTATTTAGATTCAAGCATTGCACGTGAATATCAACACATGCCTCACTATGAACTTTGCATGGCAGGTTACCTTGCGTCTTTGTGCAGTGAAAAGATCCTCTCTCTTCTTATATGAAAATTGAATTTCCCTTGCTTTCCTCCCACCTAAACCCCAAACCTCCACCTCTAAAATCAAAGCTTCAGCTGGGAGAAACCCCTGCAATACAGATTTATAAAATAGAAAACAAAGTCATTCAAGCTTTCACAGTGAACATACACTAGCATGGATCTTCTAGTGTTCATATAACGTGAAGTGGCAAAATATATGCTATTGCCACAGAAAATTCAATCCATATATTGTCTAACAGGCAATCTCATATTGACAGCAACATTTCCACAAAGGTGACCAAGGAACAAGATCATAGGTTGCCTCCGGTGAGAAACAAATCTCAGAAAGTCAATGGTGAAAAAAACAAGTCAGAAGTTTAACAAAATTATTAATAAGTAATACTTACTGATGCATGCAACAAGATAAAGGCCAAGACAAATTATTAAAACAGAAATTAAGAAGGAACAAATGATTAGAAACCGCTAAGCGTGCACAGACTACGACCAGACAAAAATCAAGGAAGGTTTTCACTCATTATAATAGCTAACGTCATTACCCTCTACCAAATTAGATTCTTCAAAAACTAAGATTTGAGAACCAAAAGCTCACTATTAGCAGTAATGCTGTTAGCCATTACACATTAGTACCTGATTGGGGAAAAGTGAACCTTGCTGGTAAGTTTTGTCAACTGCATGATGGCGAACTGTAACTCTGGAAAAGTCTCCATCCATATAAACCCTCTCATTCCCAATGGTTCCTCCAAATGCAATGCCCACAGGCTTTGGACGTGCCTCATAAACTCTACCAGTAGGATGCAAGTGGCTGTAAACAAAGTTTTTCTCCTTCCCTGCCAATGGTTTCACAATTTGTCATAGAGGCCCCATAAAGGAAGCATTTCTCACGGATTTCAATTTGGCTCATCAACTTTCATAAAAGAAACGAGCAGCAAAAAACAAGCAAGAAACAATTTGTGACTCTCTCTCTCTCTGCTCACTCATTTGAATCACATACCAGAAGGTGAGTACATGTGGAAGACTGGACTTATAGCATATAGGGTTCCAGAGGTTCCATAGAACATATCCCTATTTTCGAAACCCTGGTGGGTGAGTGCACCTACAATCCATTTCCTACAATTGGTGCTATCCTCACTTGCATCTCCAGAAGTGGCAGAAATCAAAATCAGCATTGGACCAAGATAACCTTCGATGTTAGACCAGAATCTGTTCAAGCCCTTCCCATGGAGAGATGACCTGATAACAAGTGTTTGGTAAAATTAGATGCAGTAGCAAGCAAATAACTTAAACTTACACAATAAACCCTGAAAGAAAGAGAGAGGGAGGGAGGGAGGGAGGGGTTAGGAGTAGCAACTGAAGCATTATGAGCAACTTTATAGGTCACTAAATTTATTTAGGGCACCATCAGGGTCAAGCAGCATAACGTATAAGTAAATAGGTCTAGAAAAATCAAAAGGGAAGATGACACACCGATAAATAAGATTCTCATCTGTTGCATCACTGTTACTAGGAAAGTATGGGTTCAGAATTTCTTGACTTATTGCACTCCTGATTGTAAGGGAAATTGCCCATGCTTTTCCACAGGTTAGAAGACAAGAGTTGCATGCCTTTTCTGAAGAGATTTCTCTTAATGATGAGCTTGAAGATTCCAGTGTATCTTGCTGTTGATTGAGAAGAAAAATCATGTGAGATACAAACTCATATAACTGGTCATACATTTTTCATAGTCGAGTGGGATAGAGGTAGTGAAGACCGAAAGCAAGATCATGGTTTCCTGTTTTATTTTATAACCAAGAACAGGAAAAATTCTAAGCGGATGGCTAACCCTTAATCTTTAACTGACATCAAAGCACCAATTTTTGTGGTTTTGTTAGAATTGGATACCTCCGAACTAGTGCAGTTTTGCAGTCTTGCATTGACAAATTGTGTAAAACACTCTGTGAGGTTTGTCACTGTTGTCAGCATCCATGTAAGAAACTTTCCAGCAGGAAGTTGAACATCTAAAACCGAGACATCACAATCCCACAATTCCAATCCACTACCATCTTCAGCACAAGAAACAACCGCGGATAGCACCAAAGGACTAATATCTGGAAGATACAGACACTCTTTCTCTTTTAAAAAATTCCAAGTTCTTGAATTCCACAACATAGCCCAACACATCCAAAGAAACATAAGCACATCAATAGGCAGAAGCGACCCGCTTATCTTATATTCACCATCATCAATAGCTTCAACCTCCAGTTTCAAAGGAATTCCTGCTTTCACTCCCGTTGCAGAAAATAGTCTCAACAATGTATTAAGCAATACTGAAACAGGCATCCTCCCACAGCATTTCAAATAACCTCTAACAAACTCAATCCAATTGACCCCTCCTTTATCAGTAATGAAAAACAGGTCTACCATTGATGGACCCAGATGATCCAATAATCCCAAAAGGGAATCAGGCATTTTCAATGCTTCGCATTCTGTGCTTTTATAATTCAAAGAGAAGCATTGCTGCAACAATTAAAATTACAAGTCAATTTCAAAAAACAAAATTCAACATCTAAATATAACATGAAAAAAATTCTTAAAAGTTGCAAAAAAAATTTAATTTCTATTCCTTTCATACGGTTATACCTCAAGTAACTTCGAGATTGAAATATTGAGCAAGTAATGGAAATACAGGAAAAAAAAAGGCTTTTAGAGTGAAAAGCTGGATTCTTTTACAAGATAATTAAGAAACCATGATTTACTTTTGGTGGTTTTGCAAGTACCTGAAGAGACTGAAGAGGGATTGCATTTGTTTGAGGATCGGCAAGCTTAGAGAAAGCATTTTGAAGCAAGGAGGTTGATCCAGTGGAAGCTGCTAGACTTTCCACCTCCCTCTGTTCACTTGATACGTTCTGCTCCTTAGAAGACGATGCTCCCATTCTGGCGGCAAGCAAACAACAATTGAGATTTCTTTTTTCCTTAAAAATTAAGTGAATTTTGTCACTTTCCGTTTGATTCCCTAGAAAATTCAGTGAAACTCTCTCTCCCTCTCGGTTTATGATTTAACGGATAAGGGGAAAAAAAAAGTATATTCGTTCTAGTCCTACACATTTTAATATGGTAAATAAATAAATCTAAATAAGTAATATATATAGAAGGAGTCAAAATACTTCAAATATCTTTATTAATAATAAATAATAGCACCCAAAAAAATGAATCGGAACGCAGCGTTTAATGCTCGTGAGGGGTTTGACAACCCGACCCGAAAATAAAGCGCTTCGGGACGGAGATTTGGATACTGGCATTGCGCACGAAGAAAAACCACGAGAATTCCAATTCTTATTTCGAAATACTCCTCACTTAGCTTACTCGGAACTCTGATCTAGGGTTTCGTTGGAGGGCTTTTTTATCAGATCTCTAGGCAATCAAATGACGCTACCTCCAGGTCCTTACTCCGGTGCCAGCGCTCTCGCTCTGGTAAGCAACTCTCTCTACACTTTCCACTATCAAAGAGTATTCATTCTCGTCCTTTCCTCCAAAAATGGAGTTTTTATTTTTTGTGTGTGTAGGTGGCGCGTGCATCAGCATTCAGTTTTGGCTTGGTTTATGGAAGTGTGAAGCTCAAGATTCTCAAGGTAGCATATTCAATTCTTACTTGTTTAACCTTTCTTGATTACCCAGATTTATTTCTGTTATGGGTTTATTTTATATTTTTCAATTTGATTTTTTTATGGAATTATAAATAAATAGATTTTATCACCAACAAACCAATAAGTTAATCATGCTTAAGAATTTGATTAAGGTGACCTTATTATTAGTCTGGCAACTTTTGTTGCATGTTCTTCATGTTTCAGTTCAAATTCGACTCACAATTAAAAATGGTGTTGTTATCTTTAGAATGCATGACACATGGATGCTAAATTTGTTGTTACATTTTATCGATTTCGTTGATAGAATTTATATCATCTTATCTTATGTACTGAAAACATACTCAATTTCTTTTGCCTGCTGGATGAAAGCAAATTCACATAAGAAGGCGGAAGCTAAGGCACATCACTGAGGAGCTAGTCTTAGGATGATGAAATAAATGGCCATCGATCATTCAAATGGTTACCATATGATTACTCTTATGCAAAAGATGACTCTTGGTTTAGAGAATTATGAGTTATTTGAATTTTTGTTTATGAATGTGAATTTCCACATTTATGAAAAAGTGAGACAGTTTTCTATAAATTGAACACTTGGAAGAACAATTATTTTGTGGATTCCTGGGTATTCATACATATACTATACCATTAGGATTTCACGATCTTCTTTATGAATGCTAAGCGATTGTGCATTGCGATTCATACGTGCAGATAATTACTTTTGAGTAGCTTGTCTTTAGTTGTATGGTTATGCTGTTTCAAGGTTTTGTTCTACCAGTTGATGCCCTAGTAAATTGCAGAAATAATTTTTTGTGTGGGGTTTCCTCTTTTCTTTCTCTGTTTTTCTGTTTTTTGAATGTTTACGGGAGGGCATATAGCAAGATTAAAGATTATGTGTATACTGCTCATCCCTGTATGTTTAGCGTTGATCCTTTGATCACCTATTTGTTCATAACCCATGCAATGCTTGATCAAGTGGGCGTCGATGTTCGTGAATCAGGATTTTCATCTCAGGAGTCGAGGAAAAATTTGCTCGAAATCTATTCAAAATGTAAATGATGTTTGTGCGGTATGGCTCTGATGCCTGGTGGTATTGATCCTTTGATTATTTTGTTGTCTATCAATAATCTAGGTGATTCTAGTTAATGGACCTTTCTCATTCATGATTCAGCACTCTCACATTTGCCAAAAATATCCCTTCAGAAATGTGAATCTAGTCCTGTATGTTAGCTTACCATGGTTGTGATGCTCGGTGGAGTTGACGATGTCAAATTGTGATGGTTATTTTCTTTTCATTTGGCTTAGTGCTCACTGCCTGCTATTGAAAGTCCATAGCTTGAATCAAGTAGGGGAATGGGTTTTGTTCACTATATATATTTATACTGATTATTCTCTAATCACATTATATCATTCATGGTTAAACATGTTTGTAAGCTTTGCTACATGCAAACCAGTTCTCTAACCTCTTATTTTGTTTTCCCATGTTTTCTGTGTTGTATGTAGTTGGCATTGCTGGGCTTGTTTTGTCTTCTGTTACTTTACATGCACCTCAGAAACTCGAACATCCTCCGTCATGGTTCTTTTTGTTCTTGACTTTATTTTCTTGTATCCTCTTTACCCGGGGACAGATTGCAGCCTGCTCTCTCTCCCGTGACTCTTTTTTTTTATTATTGTTTTAAATTCTTTGGTTGTTCCAGATTAATTTGTCATGATACAACATCAATCACTATCCATGCCCGTGACTAAGGAATTTAATTTTTCATTTTGTTCGTGCTCTTCATTCTTGACTTAAAATCAGGGTAGAGAAACTTGATCAGACCTCCCCATCTTTAGCAGCCCTGGAAATTCCAATGTCGATTGCAGTCTCTTTTCCCTTCCATAATTTGGGTTCGGCAATTCGAGTGAAATCTCTCCGGTGGTCAAGACCAGAAGATAAATCATATCTGCAGTTAATATGTATGATATCGTGGTAGTACGGTTGCAGTTTGAAAAGGTAGGTTTTAGAAAAGCTAGAAATTATAACCTTTTCTTTACTAAGGTTTCAAAAGAGTTTTTAATAGGTTCATTGTTCAACCATGGAAAAAAAATTAACTAGGGTGACATGTCGTTCTATGATAAGAAGTACACTAATACTTGGCCCTCTTGCTCGGTAAAGAAATAGAGAGTGGGTGCGATGACCTTGACCATGGCCATGGCCATGGGATTATCAAGTTCCTTTACCGAGGCTGTTTTGTGGACCGTGACGAGCCCCTTGGTGAGAGCATTCCATCCTTTGATTTTCACACGTGGAGGGCCCAGATTACCCAGTGGACAAGGAATCTCTTTACAGATCAGCCCCCCTCCTTCCCTTGATGCAGATCCACATCACATTTCATCACAAACATGGTTTTACCCCTCTCCCTGCAGCATTCATTTAACAATAATGTATTTTAACATTTACCAACCACAAAAAAGCATCCAATGATGTATAAGATGATTGCTTTTTGTTGAAAAACATTGCCGGATTCAAATTAGATTAAATCTTAAAATAAAAAAGTTTTTTAAATCTTAAAATAAAAGGTTTTTTTATTTATTAACTCAACTTGTTATTAAATCTCGCCATGAAGCAAGATGCAATTAATAACTTCAGAATAAAGACCGCGTTGATAATAATAGTAAAAAAAAAAAAAAAACTAACAGCTTGACATAACTGCAACCGACAAGTTGCTTTCCAAAGCTACTTTTATCTTTAACTAATCAAGCTTAAGAAATTTCACAACTTGCTTCATCACAAATCTCACTCCCCTAGCACATACACACACACCCGCTCCCACACTCTCTCTGTAAAAAGAAGAGACCGAGATGGGATCAGTGTCCCTGAAAATTGGAGATGGAACAGCCAGATTCAAGAGAGCAAGTTTCTGTTCATCAGCAGTGAACATTCTCATGCTCTTCTCTGTTATAACCACAAATCTTTTTGCATTATATGCCTTCACATCTTCTCCAAAAGATCATCAAGCTCACCTCATTCACAATCCCCATAAAAACATTTCTTTGATCTCCGAGCATGTCTCTTTAATACTAAGAGAGATCGCTTCTTCTCAGAAAAAGCTTGCCAGGATGGAAAAGGAGCTTTTGGGCTATGAAACTATGGATATTTCAAGGCCCAATATTGCAAGTGAGCTCAAATTGTTCTTGCAACACCATCAACTCCCTCTTGGTAAAGATTCAAGAACTGGGATCACTGAGATGGTGGCTTCTGTGGGTCATTCTTGTGAGAAATCTCCAGACTTGTTGTCCCAGTATATGGTTTATAAGATTTCCGGGCCTTGTCCTGATGATTGGAGCCTTGGCCAGAAGCTGATTTTGCGTGGATGTGAGCCTTTGCCCAGAAGGAGATGCTTTGCCAAGTCTGTTCCAAAGGTGGGTCTTTATCGTTTTCCTGTTTCACTTTGGAAACCTGTTAGTGAAAAGATTTTAACTTGGAGTGGTCTTGGTTGCAAGAATTTTGAGTGCTTGAATAAAAAGAAATTGAGTAGGGATTGTGATGGTTGCTTTAATATTACTAGTGGCTATGAGATTCAAAAGTTTGTTAAAGCTAGAGGCAGGAATGATTTTCTTATTGATGATGTGTTAGCTCTAGCAAGTGGAGGAATTAGAATTGGATTTGATATTAGTGGTGGGTCTGGAACTTTTGCTGCTAGAATGGCAGAGAGAAATGTGACTGTGATTACTAATACTTTGAATGTGGATGCTCCATTTAGTGAATTTATTGCAGCAAGAGGGCTTTTCCCTTTGTATTTGAGTTTAGATCACAGGTTCCCTTTCTATGATAATGTGTTTGATTTAATTCATGCTTCTAGTGGATTGGATGGAGGGGACAAACCTGAAGAATTAGAGTTCTTAATGTTTGATATCGATCGAATTCTGAGGGCTGGTGGATTGTTCTGGTTAGATAACTTCTATTGTGCAAATGATGTGAAGAAGACAGCTTTGACTCGATTGATTGAGCGGTTTGGGTATAAGAAGCTGAAATGGGTTGTGGGTGAGAAGGTAGACACAGCTGGGTCAGGGAAATCGGAAGTTTATTTGTCTGCCGTTCTTCAAAAGCCAGCAAGAGTGTGATGATTACTAGAGTTTTCACGTGAAACTGAAGGAGGTGAGAATATTGCTTCCATTTCTAGCTTTGTTCACACAGAATTTCGTGTGAGTTCAGTGCCTCAAACACCCTCATGAATTCATTCCAACATGCAATAAGTACATCAATTATTACTTCTCTCAACTGTAAACCAGCATTAGAAGATGTGATATTTGTGCTTTGTAATCCATCAACTGCTTTATCTTTTACTGTATTTTAGGGGATTTAATTATCCAAGCTAAAAGAAATGTTAGGAAATGGAAAATTCATAGTGTATTTTTGAATCTTTGAAGTGCTTGTTCGTGCCCATGGTGCTTGTTCTAGATCTTAAACCTGCCTTCTTTCCTTCCACATTCATTCTTCGGTTCCAAATTTGAGTTTGATACATGTCCATCTCAAGTAATGCTAGATGTGATGAACTTTCCCCCCTTCCCTCGATGTCCTTCTATAATAAATCTGTTTCCACATAGCATTCAACGAGCCGTGTGCTTCAAGGCTGTGTATTGGTTAACTTATCAGCTAAGAGAAATGATGTCTTTGAACGTGGCATGTACAATTGCCTTTCTTTTTTTCAAAAGAGAATCAAATTTAACAGCCAGGTTGCTGATAATTTCTGGTGTTTTCTTGTCCAAATCAGTGATTTATCTTAAATCAAATACAAAACCTCTGTGACGAATCATTTGTTTGGTTGATGTGTTTCTGAAGGATGCCTGATAGTTGTTATTTTGTACACTTGCTATATATTATCATCAACATTCAAGGGATCTAAATTGGAAACTTAGGTAATGATATAGCAGGGGACCGGTGGTCATCACATATTCTCTGGTCTGTCCTCTACATGCTACTACTTTTCTCTGCTTCAGGCCCTTGATATTTGAGTGCCTCTAGTTCGTTGGGGAAATCAAGAGCATACGAACGTAATGATGGTAGGAACAAGTACTAGTTATAGATTTTAGCTATGGACTAGATTGGGAGCCAGCATTATGCGTGGGCCATACCAATTTTTTTCAACTTGAAAGAAAAAATTTAGAAAAGGGTTGTGTTTTTTAAAAAAGTAAAAACATTCGATAGTTGGATTAAACCTTGAATAATATGATAAAAAATAACAAAAAATAATTTTCAGATGGGAGCCTTCATACAAGTCCATGTGAACGTTACATGAAACCTATTATTTAGAATTAATTAAGATTTTATATATATTTAAATATTAAATTGTCCCTTATCAAACTTGATAATAACAAAAAAAAAAAAACAAACGAAATTGATATAAAAAAATATCTTGATCCAAAGCAAAGACAAATTTAATTCAAGAGAATTGTGGTAATTTTATTGTGTATTTAAAATGAAAAAGCCAAAAATATTTATTGTTGCCCGTTTGGGAGTGTGTTTGCGGTTGTTTTTCAAAGTGTTTTTCGTGTCGAAATGCATCAAAATGATGTCTTTTTATTTTTTAAAAATTATGTTTAAGATCAGCGTATCAAAACGATCCAAAACAAAAAAAAAACAATTAGCTAAAACAAAATTAAATTTTGCCTGAAAAGACCCCTTCACCCTGCTTTCAAGGCCATTTATATTTTGTTATCAGTAATAAAATTGTAATTTTATTGTTTCAATCCACCT
>Ga0307517_10006157_pt1 | contig 17875 bp, 11 predicted proteins | sample 23_EM_MG_FD_194515 | JGI IMG/M metagenome (GOLD analysis project Ga0307517, IMG submission 194515) | Populus trichocarpa ectomycorrhiza microbial communities from riparian zone in the Pacific Northwest, United States - 23_EM | ecosystem: Host-associated > Plants > Roots > Unclassified | place... | reverse complement strand
GTCGGATGAAGGTTATGGTCAAAGGAGGTGTATTGAAGGTGCGTTTCAAGTAGAATTAACTTGTTTGTAATTGTCTCCATAACAATTTGGCGTTAGGATGACTCGTCTTGGAAGAAAATCGGCCCCAAAGAAGTATGCCCCTCCAAAACCCGTCGTCTTCCTTGAAGTTAGGCACCAAAATCAAGCTCTTGCTTGGTGCTCAGTGTTCTGCTACAAATATGGACGACTCAGAACTGGCTAATGCTGTAAGTTTGATGTTCTGGATTCTTCGTAGCCTTAAATGCGCCGGCTGTATTCATCCTTTGCTTTTTTTTCTTTTCTGGCGCTTACGCGGCCACTAAATAGTCTCGGCAACACATGTTACATGAACGCCAGGGTTCAAGCCTTCGCGCCGTGCCAGAGCTTCAAGTTGCTCTAGACACGCCCTCCAGTCAACAACGCCCCTCTCAGCGTACTTCCAAACCTCTATCATAACACGTCGCGGACGACAGATGTTGTTACTCCAATGCAGTTCTTGCAGGTGCTGCGACAGGTTCGTATCATTTGGTTTTGCATTCCAACAATTCCTGATTATTATCTTTAGGTAAATCCACAATTCGCAGGGATGGACCGCAGCGAAAAGCAGTCCGGAGACCTGATGATGGGCAGGCAATCTTCTGCACAACAGGGTACCCAAGTCGATTGTTTACTTGTTTTAGCATGTAGCTCATCACTACAATTGCAGATGCCGATGAATGCTATGCTGCCATCGTCGACAGCCTGCGGAACGTTCCTGGGTTGGACACGGCAAAGGCAAGAGCGTTGGGACAGGCACGGAAGCGGCCGTAGGACGCTCAAAATTCATTCAGCAATTCACGATGGGCGAGATGCGCAGAGAGTGCGTTTCTATATTCGGCCTTAGCTCACACGAAAATCTGAGAATGACCGTAGGTTACGTTGCGATGAGGCCCCGGAAGAACCTGTTACCATTTCCGGTGAATAGGTGCTTAAAATCGAATGTAATATCACGATCACAACCAACTTTATGCTTTCTGGAATTATGAGCGTGCGCGACTTCCTACTCTCTTCTTGCACCTTTCAAAGCTCACGCATATATCTGGTCTCTAGATACCGAAGTCGAAAAAAACTCGCCGTCACTAGGAAGACAGGCCATCTACAGCCAGACCTCGCGTTTCACGTCTTCCTACTTATCTCACTGTGCATATAGTGCGTTTTGCATGGCGTGCAGATATCAGAAAGAAGGCAAAGATCATGGTGTGTCCTTTCATCGCGTAACGCCGTGGATTGAGGCCTTACTTTATCAACAGCGTAAAGTCAAATTCCCACAAGAGTTTCGATGCGCTCGATCCTGCCACAGACGAACTCCGCGCCAAACTCCTGCCTGCGAGTCGCAGGCTAAAGGAGATCGAAAAAGAACGCGGCGAACATCGAAAGGTCCGAAAGAGGACAAAGCAAGCCGCTCCTGCTGCTTCCTGACCTTCATCTTCTGCTGTCGCACCAGCGACAACGGATGTGGAGATGGCTGATACTTCGTCCACACCGGCTGTTAGCACTGAGGGTGGTACTGCTGCCGCTACTGGGGACAGCAAGGACAAGGCAGTTGTCCTCGGCGAACCAGAAGATGAGATTGAGTTGAGGAAGGAGGCCGCTGAGCTCTCCCAGTTGATCGACGATGATACGAAAAATGATGTCGGGTGCAGTGCGACTGGATTGTATGAGCTTGTTGGTGAGTTTTTTCTCTTTCCGATCTTTAATTGATGGGCGAATGGTAACTTGGTACTTGAGCCGATGCCGGACATTATATCGGCTTTGTAAAGAAGAGCGTCTTCCTCGCATACAAGAACAAGGGCGGCCTACCTTCTTCTTCCTCTACTGGTGCCCCCGGGGGGCGTCGCCACCGACCCCGCTGCCAGCCCCGAAATAACCACGGCAGACCTCGATGCACTCGAGGACGACGAGGATTGGTACAAGTTCGACGACGAGAAGGTCTCGCCATTCCCCAAGGAGAAGTTGGCGACACTTGATGGAGGAGGTGAGGATTCGAGTGCTTATGTGTTGCTCTATTGGAGCAAGAGTGTTTTATGAGTGTGATTGGGCTTGAATCATGTAACCGACTTTCAAATGTTCAACGTTCAACTGTTATGTGATCTAGGTAGGAGTTGTACTAGTACCCTAGAAAGAAGAAAAGAACTTTTACTTTTTTTTTGCACTCCGTCTTTTGTAAACTGTTTGATTGTCCAGGGGCCGACCTGGACAGAGTGTATCTATTTCGCAATCAAATTATACATCCAATTATGCCGGAGGATTGCAGCCAAACTACCTTTGTGACCTGAACGCCCAGCAACTTGCGATAAATTCTCAGTAAACCACTACTATGGAGATCAAAGTTAATATTTAGGCCCGCACCAACTTTGCGCGTACACAAAACGCGCAGCATACTCCTTACTTCTTCTCAATCACAACGAGAAAGAAATACCATTGTGTCCGATTGTCATAAGATACAGTGCTCAAATGAGCGACATACTGTACAATTTAGTAGGAATATTCAACTTCACAATGTAATTCGCATCCGGAGGCCCTACACGTATACCGGTTGCATCGGCCACGCCTTCTCAGCAACTCTCCACCGATAAGGGTACCACCTTTGGCAGAGTACTGGGTTCGCAGCAAGGGGTACTCGGTTCTTGGCCCCTGAAGTCGGAAAACCTACCTAGTACATAACTATCCAGTGTCATCACTTGAGTCATGCATTGGTTACACATTTGCGTGCAGAGGTTTATACATGCAGCTATAAGGCTGGATGGAAGATCCATTTGGGCCCCATCCTCAATGGGTTGCACACCACCGACGGTGGTCTTGGCAGTCCTATTAGAAATTTGATAGAAAATGGGTGAGCAACTAGATTGAGAAATACGCGTAAAAATCTCACAGATCTCCATCTCTCCGTTGAAATACACAGGTTTCAAAACCCATACGATACTTCAATCGACGGCCACAAGCCGCACAGTGTCGTCGAAGCCCAATTTGTGATCCAACTCCTTTTCACAACATACAATGTTCAAGCGAACGACGTACTATACAAGTTAGTAAGAACTTCACAACATAATTCAAGTTCGCATCCGGAGTACGTTTCGTAGAGTTGCATTTTCCCTTGGATCACCACATTTTAGTCAAGCATCAGGTTGTAGTCGGGTAGGTGGATTTTCGTGCCTCCCTTGACTAATTTCAGCAACTCTTCAGTGATGGAGGTACCACCTTTGGCAGGGAGTACTGGGTTCGTGGCAGGTGGTACTGGGTTCTGAGCCGCTGAAGTGGGCCTCGAATATATGAGAACCTCCTTCAACTCGGCTGCGTTGCCACCCGTAATCAGACTTTGTTGCTTGCGTTTCTGAATACACGTCAGGAGGACACTGGCGGTGAAGGTTCGCTGGGCGTCCTCTTTGCACACAAGTGACTCTAGTGCTGGGCAGAGGTAACCATGGTTTGGCATATGTGATGTGACCAATGGGGCGTCATTGGGTGTAAGTCGCCGGATTACATCGTTGGTGACGCCTTGATTAGTACCACGGGTAAACATGGTGTGGAGTGCGGGGTATTTGAGGGAAGGTTTAGCGAAAACAAGACGTTTTATCGACGGCGTCAACACCAAAAGTTCTTTGAGATCGACGCCTCCTGGATCTACGCGAAGTGACTCCAAGTCCTGAGCGCTCCGCAGAAGGTGTGGAATGAGACTAGGTCGATTGCGAATAAAAAACCCTTGATATTCGAAGGATTGCAAGTTAGGGACATCAAAGCAGATCGGAAGAAGGGTTTTTTCATAGAGAACTAATGACGTCAAGTGCTTGAGTCGTACTGATCTGAATTGCCCAACGTTGTTCAAGTTAACAACGGAAGTTAGAGAATATCGGTCGCAATTATCGAGAAAGCAAGTTTGTAAATTCTTGCATCCAGATAAGATCTCGTAGCAATCTTCCCCTGCTATATAACAACTTTCGACCCTTAAGTCTGTAATTTGGGACCATTTGTCGCGGAGATTCCGAGTAACGATGCTGTAAAAACAATGGAGCCTTTGCAGGTCTGGCGCCTTGAAAATCGACCAGGAAGGCAGGGTTTGCACGACATGGTTGGTCCAATGGTTGGTCCAATGGGACGCTCCGTCGGAAAGAGTGCCTCGTGAGGGAAAAATTAAAACGCTTCGGAGGATCGGCAGATCCTTCGCCTTAAGGGTAGAGAGGAGGGTCGAGGATAGGTAATCGAGCGGGATTTCGAGGTGGATTGACTCCCAAAACTCAGAAAATTTGATCAACGCTGCAAGTAACGTCGTAACTGTCATATCCGTGGCTCCCGGCGTCGCCATATTTACGACCACTGACACAGATAAAGGGAGGCCACGGGAACGAGAGAGCCAGAGCTCAACAATATCCCCCAGCTCTTGATCCCTATCAATGTCAGAACTGGAGATTGGTATGTGAATTTTTGACCATAGGTAGCGAGTGTTGATCGCCACTTCTCTCCAAAGCCGACTGACAGCTCCCAATGACAGAGGAGAGCCACGGGCGCTTATCGAGGGAGTTTCGTCGATGCATAGAATGAGGATTTGTTCCCATATTTCTCGGGGGATCTGTCGAACGGAAGAGATACATCCCGAGTAAGCTACGATTTTTGCCCGGAGGGAATCTCGTTGGGTGAGGCGCTCGATTTGGTTTGGTGGTGATCCATTGATCATGAATAATCTCGAACTATGAGTGTCAGTGTTGAGCCTGGATAATTCTTCGTTCCATATCCGCAAGTTCTCTTTGACCCTGGCTACTTCCGACTCGGGGAGGACATCGTTGGTGGAAAGATAAGGAAGAATGGGGTCGAGATTCGATTGTTCGCTGACGCTGTGATCCAGGAGAATGTGCTGGATCCCAGACTTCGAGGCAGGCGCAAGGCGCATACGTCTTGTCGCCATTGGGTGGATGACAAGGCAAGCGTGAGTAAAGAGTTACTGTTATGGTATAAACCGAATAAAAGGCGGGATTCGCCAGTTCGGCGAAACAGCAGAACTTAACATGCCGAATCCGGCCCCAGTCTCAACGGGCCGTAAGAGTATTCAAACATTCAACTCAAGGCTTTATACAGTAAATAAAATTTGCCACATTCCAAATCATTTTTGATTAAACTTCTAGGGCTCCGATTCCCGAATAATCAGTTACAACAGCTTTCCAACAAAGGAGGCATATTCTTCCCTAGATATGCTCCACCTCTCTAAGAGTTCCTTTTCACCACGTTTCGATTTCTTGGCTTGTATCCAACCTTCGAGAAGATCTTTCTGCGACTTGGACAGCTCGTTTTGACACGTTAGTGAATATGTTAGCAACAGCCTGCACGCGCGAGTCAGTTATTTACGCAAACTGCCAAGAAACAAATTCACCGGATCGCCTTCTCCTCGTAATCGTCGTCGGCTTCCGTATTTTCACCATCTTCACCATACGGAAGAGGGGAAGTAATGCCGGAGATAATCGCATCTAGAATGTTGTGATCGGAGAATGCAGCCAGTGTCAAGCCGGAGGTGTCGCTTCTTGATGGATTATGTAGGTATGCAGCATGCGAATTTGGATGGATTGGGCCTGAGCTTGGAGTAGGGGCGGGTCGTTGGTCGTGAAGATGGATGCTGGGATTTGCGGGGTTTACATCGGTCGTAGTCAGCGATAGAGCGTTTAGGCTGTTCTCAAGGGTGTTTTGGGGAGCAGAGGCGGTTGTCGTTGGTGATTCTGGGATTAGGAGGGTGCTGAGAAGGAAGATAGCCTTGCGGCGGATAGTAATCACTGGATCTGGAGATGGTTTTTTCAGTGATTGACCAGGATGTGTAACCGCGAATAATCAAACCTTGGAGTGCATTACGCAATTTTGACCAGCCATCCGCCTCCGGCTTTCCCAGTGCTTCTACAGCAGGTCTATTGTGTTTGAGGAGGCCTGATAGACTATATATCGCTTTCGACCGTAATGAGGCAGATGATGATGTCGATGGATCAAGGAAGGAAAGGAGAACGACCATAGGTTTGTATGATAGGTACTACGAATACAATTCAGTATTCAAGAGCTTTGTGAAATAGATAAGAGACCAACCGCATCTTGAGCGGAAGGGTTGTTCTGCAACGCGGTTCCGATAACCCAAAGTGTTTGCGTTTTGATTTCAGGTGTTGAGGATTCGGCGGCGAGTAATGAATGTAATGGTTCCCAGATTTTGAGCTTCTCGAGATCTATTTCCACAAGTTAAGTTCCTTTTCTCCCGATTAGATGGTAAGTATTTACCATTAGAATTATCGATATTCTCGATCAGCTGCACGAAGGCATATAATGAATACAACTTCAAGTGAGTAGGCCTAACAAACTCACCATTTCTAAATGATCCAACGCGCTGATCCTTTCGTCTTCGCTTTTACTGGGATCGACTGCAACAGCCAAATCCTCTTTCATCTGCACAGAATCCGGTTTTCCAAGAATGTAATCGATTATCGCAGGATCCAGGTCTTTACGCTCCGCCGGAGGGCGGTCGCCTGCAGCGTTGTCGAGGGGTGCTGAGTTTTCAAGGGACCATCTGAGGATAGACTGCATCTTGTTGAATTGTATATCTCCAGCAACGAAAGTAAAATAGAAAGGGTTGGCTGCTTTGTAGAGTTGAAACCTATATATTGGGCGAAAATCAATCTCGACACTCCTCGAAATGGGAAGAACGTGCTCGAAATTATCACCGTGACGATCACGGGACTTGGGCCGCTCATGTTTGTATTGGGGGTTGTCGGAGATCCAACGCAGGTAATATTTCAAAAAAATTTCCTTCGACTGACCACAACGACAACGACAACGGCGACGAAGAGCAAAATCGCATCTTTATTGTTTTTGGTGAGTTCTTTGTTCACTTTCTATCAACCAGTGATGATCCAACTATATACCATACTTTACCACATTCCGAATTTTATGTGGAATACCTATATCGATTTCAGCCTTGTCTGATCTTTTTTCGTCTCTTGCTTTCTATGTCTCCTTGCTAACTCCCTCTTCTCAGATTCCGTTTGGTAACTTTCCAGCTGATGGTATTTATTGAATTGTGAGTTATAAGTTTCCCTCTATCATTTTGTACTCTCCACCACGACCACCGTATCTCGTGATGAATTTCTACTCGATGGGCGGACACGAATTTCTTGCCCATACCAAAGTCTCCCGGTGTACAAATGTGGAGGCGGGCAAGGGAGCTGTTGATTTACATCGAAAACCTGACTTTTGATGCCTTACCTTCTTTTAGTCTGCCATGAGCAATTGCTGACGTTTCTTGTCCTTCTAGTTTTCCTACATATTTTATCATGGCTGTCATCGATCTTCTTGTCTTATGAGGGACTATGTTCTGCAACCGTTAATACAATGTATAATCACCTACATCCTCTCGTGGGACCGTCCGATTTCATCTGCAGGTCCAAGTCGCGATCGATCGCCTATAGTTTGTCTTGTTGGGGATTTCGGGTACTGCGACCCGAATTCGACAAGAATTGAGAATGAGAACAGGAGTTTCGGTCGAAGCTTCAACTTGAAATCCCCAACTTCAACATCACATCACAATTTAAGGGAACGCAGGGTTCGTGTATAGCGGATTTGTTTCATTGCCGCGTCATGGGCGACGTCGGGGACGTAGGATTATAATAATAACACGTGAACCAAAATTCATGAATGTGGACTCGGAAACATGAAAAGCAAAACAAAAAACACGACGAAAAAAAGGGCTCGGGGTCGAAAGCGCTATATCAACGCTTCCCATAACCCCAGCCCACCAAAGAAATACCCAAGAGAGACAAGTAAGTTGATGTACACAAATGTATGAATTCCTATCCGAGGCAAGATCCACGGGGTGTGCATCATCGCCAACACCGTTTGGAGCACGAGTATGGGCGGAAGTGTGCACAGTAGTGTCCGATTTGAAGGTTGAAATGGGTGAGACGCGATTGGGATGAGCGAGGGACCTGAGGCGAAGGAGGGTGGGTTATCGCCCAGATCGAAAGGAAAGTGGTAGGCGAGTGTCGATCGCATATAGGCAACTGTAAGTAACAGGGTGATACCCAACGAGGACAAAATAGAGTTTATCCTGTGCAGGCAGGATATGAAAACCGGTATGTTCTGAAAAACATAATTCAGTTTGAGGTGTTAGCACCACGGATTGTATACTGATATCGCACGCACGATTACTGGGATCCCATACACCTCTTCAAGCTCCTCCCTACTTTTGAGTGCCATCAACTCATCTAAGTCTCTTTCGACTGCATCCTCTGCCAATAATCTTTCGCTTTCCTGAGTGTGGCGAGGTGATGGTCGGTTCAAAGGCAACAATGGCTGCCTTTCCCCCATTGTAACCGACCTGCTAAGGTCTTCGAATGGTGAAATCGAGTCAAGAGACGAGAGAGAATTTTGATGCTCTCTTCTTGACGGAAAAGCAATCAGGGGAGGAGGAAGGGTATGGATGTTCTCCGCAGAAGCGGCAGGTACGACAACTTCTGGTGAAGAATTCGATTTTTTCTGTGTCGGTGTAGCGCTCGCCTCGCCCTCGTTTATCCGGCTTAGAGGAGGGGCGTCCTTAATCGCATCGTCAATGTCGACCTGACCCTCTTCATCCGACACATTTGGGCTTCTGGTTGTGATCATCATCTCGTCTTTCGATACCACCCTCTTTACGCTCACGAGCACATCCTTGTAAAGGGATATACTCTCATAGCCTTGCTTGATCCCCACCACGGCCTCCGCGGCCGCCCAACCCAGTGCAACCCACCAGACGCGCCTGAAAGCATCATCTTGCCATGTCGGAAAATGGTGTTCGTGGCCTTCGGAGACGATCAGCCACAACAAGCCCATGCGTTCGGTCGAATGAAATGGAATTAGCAAGATGGGCACGGCAAGTTGACGAAAGAATAACGCGGAGGCGCTCTGCAAAAATGCGGAGACAAGAGAGGTCAAAATAGGGATGAACGAGGGGAATCGTGTGGTTGGGAAGGAGATTAGAGAGGTTCCGGATAGAGAGGTCGCGTACAGAAAATCGCGAACAAGGTAGGATAGGGACCACAGTGCCGCTGCGGTGCAGACTTCTGGAAGTGGGAAGGGTAGATATGGTGGATATGGGAATGGCGAAGGCGAAGAGCTGGGAAATGCGAGAATTGGAAGTAGACCGAGGAATATAAACGAAAGAATAGCGGTGAAAGGTACGAAAGTGTACAATAGCAGGAGGTTTTTGTAGTTTCCTATATCAAAGAGTGAGTATATACACTTCCTCGAGAAGTTGTCTCTCCACATACCGCGATATAGCCCTTGCCTGACTAATTCTTCATCAAGAAGCCACTCTTCTTCCTCTTCGTTGGAGTCACTCTCCTCGTCGAGCAAGTCCCCGTCGAGATACCCTCTCAATGGTGTCGCTCCATGCCCAACTGAACCGTAGTAAAGTTGGGGGCTTTGGGGGCTTTGTCCTCTACGTATGGGATTGGATCGTTGGTTCTGTTGCCTACGTTCAGGTGTGTTGGCACCTGATTCCATTTCTTCGGGAACCCTGTTCAGTATTGAACTTCCAGTTGAACGCCGGCGATCGTCTGGGCTGTGAGACACAAGTTTAGCAGTGTAAATGTAAATATCACTATCTGGGCTGTGGCCAACGGCGTCGCGTGAATATGAGTAACTGTCGAAGTTGAGGTCGATATACGGTGGCTGTTTGACGCGGCCGTTGGTCGAGATAAGCGGACCTTTCGCGTTTCGGTTCCTGCCGACGTTGTACAGATGAGTGTCTGCCGGATTCTGAGCGCTATCTCCGCTTTGGACTCCGAGAGTTCTTAGGTAGCCTGGGGATGAAGGCCCTTCAGAAGGTGCTCGACGCTGAGTGGGTCGTTGAGTGCAATGTTGATGACCATCGCGCTCGGCGTGATCGTTATTCTCGGGGTTGTTATTCGGGCCAGCCCCGTGGATAGGGGCTACAGCTCTTGCTTTTTGCTTCCATGGATTCATGGCGGATCGTGGTTCTTGGTTGCAGGACTTGAGTCTCGCGCCTGCATTTTGGGTCGGCGTTGTTGGGGGCATTGTGCTTCGTTGTTGCATTGCTTCTTGTTTTATTCAGGATCTTGCGCCCGCGCAGGTATAACTCCGGAATCAACCCGAGCACCCTGAACGCGAGAAAGATGAAAGATGGGAGGATGAAGGATTTTCAAAGGGTTCAAGAAAGTAGAATTGGGGAGGAAAAGGTTGGGCGACGTTTGCAGAACGGTGACCAGTGCTTCATATGGTGTCAGAACATGACAACTGGAATCTGCATTTTGAAATGGGGTACGAATTTGGGGTTCATTGAAGACGTTTGCATAAAGGGAATTGCCACCTATTCTATCCCTTACCTGGGACTAACTGAGCCTATCAAGGGAATCTCTGGATCATCAGAAGGTTGTCTACCGGCGCGTAACAGCCTCCCCAGGTTTTGGTCCGAGTCAGCGTGTGATGAGAATTTCACAGAAGCAATCAATGGCGACAGGAAACGCCATTATGTTCTTTTTTTGCTTGAAACGAGGACCGAGAGATTCATCGATCGGTACATGGATTAATTCTGCTTCCTCCAATAAAGCGGGTTCGAAAAGGAGGCAAAAGTTTGGCTGCCAGGTAGCCGGGGGAGTGTTACCTTACGAACGATAGCACATGCTCCAACTTCAAGGAGTCAATTATCACGAGTCGACGGAGATCCGATGTTCTGTCAAAGATTAAAATTGCCCTCGCATATTTCCGGTTACGGCTTCATAAGGCCTTGGCCGCACAAAAACCAGCAGAATCATGCACGGGATCAAACGTTCTAGGCTCGAATTTGGCGCCTGCCGTCAACGCGTCAACCTGTAATATCATTCCCACGTTCGAACGATCCGAATCCCGAGAAGAAATTCAAAACGTTGGTAAAGCTGAGCTCCAATGTTATGAACGTGAAGCCCCCCGTGACTTGGATAGGCATAACGTCGCTTTATGTCAATGTGCATTCCAGCCGTCTACCAGATGTTTGAGGCAACCAGTCCGCAGTCCCATATAGTTAACTCCAGAAAGTTTATGCTATCTGCAAAATGGCAGGCCACTTCCAAACAATTTGGGTGTGTGCCCGAGCTTGATACAAATACACCGTTTGGGCAATTCCGCAGCTAATATGACGTGCGGTCGCGTCCCACACGACGTGGTGTGGAGCTAGGGGGGAAAAGTGGAACTAGGGTCATTGTAGGTGGTGATCAACGACGAAAGGTGGGGCTCGGGGTCATACGCCCTACCAAAAGCGATTGTTTCAACCAAACATGGCGCACACACGAAAATTCAGAAACGGCCTAGCATTTTGCAGATAGCTGTCATAGGAATTCGGAGAGCCCATCAAGTCCCATTGGGAGTAGAGCGGGACAGACCGGTCCGAGAACAATACAAAACAAATTCCATTGCTTAGTACGCGTTCAATAGTCTGGGTTTCTCAAATTTAATGTTCACGTCTCCAGAAGGCTGTTATATAATAGTTCCGAGTCGGAATAACTAGCGACTCTCCAGACATTCCGGTTGCCCGGGGACAGCGATGTCAATATAACAAGGTCAAACGGAATTCCTTAACTTTGGTTCTACTCCGAGTCACTGGTCATTGATGAGTGGAAAGCAAGTAGCGTTGCCTCAGCTCGGTTCATGTGACAGACTTCGTCCTGTCTTGGATTTTCGTAAAATTTCGTCAGTTTCCTGACGGCTCACGGCTCAGCTCGTGACCATAAGCTGCGAAGTATTGCTTGTACCCTTCAAATATTCTTTTATATTCTCATTTAAAACCTGAGGTAGTCTGCGGATAACTCAAAATATTTCTACGGCAAACGATGCCCTGGTTTGCGGGGGGAAAATGCTGAAGTGGTCCACCTGCCTGTTTCGGAATTGTTGGTGGTATTACCCAAATAGGAAGTGTTTTCGCATGCGAATGAACGTATCAATCTGTATCAATTTGCCACGATTTTGACCAAAGATAAGTAGATAAGTCTTTCCGTCAGCTTGTGTGAAGATTTCCAAAAATAAAACTTTTGATATCTTTTATGTATGGATGATGTCACCAATTGGCTAACAAATTGAGGAGGGTTCGGACGAATTCGTTTGTAGTTATACAGCTAGGATGAGAACTATGATACAGGCTAATTATACGATTGGAAACGACGATACATTATGTAAAGAATGTGAAAAGAGGGATGTGCTGACGTAAAGCGTAAGGAGGCGTGGCATGTTTCCGCGAGTATCAAGTCCAAATGAGACTAATCTGTCCGTGAGACGTGGAGAAGCGTAGAATGAATGCAGCAAAATCCAAGTAACGGTCGTGCCTTTAAATCCTTAATCCGACGACGGCGTGTCACTCACTCACTCGTCTTGGGCATATACCGCGGAAGCGACTCGACGGGCTTCGCGATGAGGAACCCCTTGAGCCCAGCCGCCTTCTCTCCTTGTCTCCCAAACCCAAAGGACGCGAGTTTCTCCTTCTCGTTATCCCCCTTGCTGTCGATTCCGTCACTGCTGGCAGATTTTCCGGTGTACATGTTCGAGATAAATGAAGGGGGGCTGGAAAGCACAGAAGAAGTGTAAGGGGTGATGTTCACGCCGCCGATATGCGTAGGAATTGCGCTTTTTGCGTGATCGCGCCAGGAAGTGATGGAACGTTTGGACTTGGCACCCTGACGGAAGATAAGGCCGACAAAGACATTGAGGCAGCCAATTGAGAAAAGGAAGAAGGCGGACACGAGTGTGAAGGTATCAACATGGTGCGACAGTACCGCAGCGCCGATGCTGAGAGAAAAAATATTCAAAAGGATGTTTTGTAAGCAGGGGGGATGTAAAACATACAGCATCTGAATGAGGCCTAATGCTCCGAGGCCAAAGTCTTTTCCAAGGACAGGGAAATAAACATTGAAGAATTTGGCTGGGAAACCAAGCTCCGAGAGAACGAGGACAACAACTTGGGCGATGATGAACAGTCTATTCAATACAGCCCAGAACGCGCCCGCGGGTTGGTTCGGTACGGTGCTTCCCCTGTGAGTCATAATAAATGAGAATTAGTTCTTGGAATGAAGCAAATGAAGACGTACATGATATAATCCATATAGACACCTGTTTCCGCTGTGGCATTCTGCGCTGTCGTGACGTTTGCGCGTTTACCCGTATCCATGAAACGGTTGACAGCCTTGATGTCGTTGGAGAGTGTTACGATGTTGCTAGAGAAGACAAGGATCATAGCAATGATGCTGAGGACCCGGATGGCATTGAGAGAGATGAAAACGTCTGTCATAAAGAGCGTTTAGTTTGCCGATCCCGGAGGCAAACAAGAAAAAAGGCACGTACAAGCACGCGGTGGAAGCATTATGGGGTGAGGTTGCTGGCCTTGTTCTATAGTTTGGATTGTGGCACGGAAATCAAATTGGGATCGTGGCAATCGTGGTAGGTTGGTGGCTCGAGAAGGAAAAAAAATTGCTGTCAAAGCGGGTTGAAAGAAAAGCCTCTTGAGGTTCTCGTAGATAAATGAGGACTCTAGGGCTGCGCCAGGCGGGAAGAACTTGAATTAGGGAGAGGAGGGAGAGGGACGGAGGTCGTCGTCGCGATCTTGGACGGGGCGACGAATTCGCAGGGCTATCCTTATATATTTCTCGGCTTTGCAAACACGTTCCCCGCCGGTTGGTTGGGTGGTTGTCCATTGGAACAAGGCTGTCATTGTTCTGCTCATTGTGTTGTGCGAAGGAGTACGCTAATGGTCGCATAATGTCACATCACGTTTAAGAGAACAAAGCTCGGTGGTTACCGTAACACCTGCCAAGCACTACACTTCGGTTCTTCGCGACTTCTTTGGAGAGATTTAGCCAGGTTGGGTGCAAATCCTTGTTCATAGAATGACGATACTCTCCAGAAATGCAGATGAGTTAAAGAAACGTGGAACATTTAGTTGACGTTTAGTAGGCGTGGAAATACTGATGCGATGGTGGAATTTCTTGATTCGTCTCCAAGGTACTGAAACTGGATGCTCGTCGACGGCATAGACTACAAAAGGCTACAAATGATACAGATCGAGGAAGTGCATTGGAATTGAACTATATGAAAAACTGGTGCCCGCACATGAAGCTGGAAATCCGAAAAGGGGGGTACTGATAAATAATGTTAGATGACGCATCGAGTTCCAAGGCGGAAGCGACGTAAAAAGACTTTTCCTTAGCTGACGCTCCCTGTCAACGTTCAACCGCCTGTACCTGCGTTACTCCCAAATGATAATCCGTAAACCATCTTAATTCAATCAACTCTCACCTTCAATCTAATTCACCTTGAATACAGCCCAGTACGATGACCCACGTCATCTAGCACGATTTCTTCCACTTCGAGAACCTGCTAGTATGAGGTATGACCCGAGCTGCTCAACCCACTTCCGCAGGAGATGGAAATGGTCACCGCACACTTTTGATATCATCAATCAATGATGTTGTTTCTCTGGCAGTCGAAGGGGAGATGTCCAATGGATCTCGTTCCTGAGCTCGAAGGGTACATGAAGTTGCTGGAGCCCTCAATTTCGTGGAATTTTGGACGCATCTCGGCAATAAAAAGGGGAAGCCAAATGCAGTATGTGAAGCGAAGACTACATTTAGTTTTAAGCGGAGCTTTAAAAGGGTAGCCGCGTTCGATAACCAAGAATACCGGCCTTAACTCTCCACGCCCCACCACCTCTCATATCTAGACGACCAAAGTGCTGCAGGAGAGAGGAGGGGTTGACTTCTTCCCCTGCATTTGCCGATATACACCAATCAACAGAAGACAACCGTTTCAGGGCTGATGTCACGGCGGAGCTATGATAGTTTTGCCCATGAGAGAAGAGTGTCCAAGTTTCGGGTGACCGACGACGACTTGTTCGAGTGCGTATCCCCCCTCTTTTCCAGCAGATCGAAGCTTATATATGTCGGATCTAGTTATGTCCTGCGCGTAGCGTGAGCTCTTACCCTCTGCCCATCTCATCTCGGATTGACGATTGACCTAGCGTTTTGGCTCACCTCTTGGCGCCAAAGGCCACCGAATCACCGAAACCTCCTCAAGCCATTGAACGCGAACATTCATCTCGACTCTCTGCTTTGTCCAACTTTTCCATTGGAGACATGTTTCGGGATGTCAGAGATACGAAGAGTGTCAAATTCCCAGAGAAACTCCTCAAGGTTCTCGAACAGAAGTTACAGGATATCGCAATGAATAAAGATCCTGCGTGCGTATGTTCATGATCTTTCAACTTGATTTCTAACCCCCCTTGCAGTTACTCTGATCAGCTCGTACGACGCACTATGGGCAAGTTCTATGGTCAATTTATGGTGGACAGTTTCAAACGGCAGATGAAGGACAGTCGGAAGATCGAGGAACTCATCCTTATGTTTGCCACACATGCGACCTCAGTGTTGAAGAAGGAACCCACCCTGGCAGGCGATGGATGGAAGCTTGAACTCAACAACCAGATTGCGCAGTTCATCAAGCTACTTCGAGAATGCCTGCGCAATGTGAGCCATGTCTCTCCGGAGCTTCTTGGCCGCCTCGATACCTACACCGCCAAACTAGCACCTGCCCTTAACCAGCCTGCTCTTAACCATGGATATTCGCATAGCGATTCGGGTTATGATTCTGGGTCGGTCAGGGGGGACCCTGCCCCACAAGTTAGCGTCGCAGACATGTCCCTAGTGAAAATCGTCGCGAATTTGTTCAAGCTCCCCGACCAGGCAGTCCAGACAGAGGTCGATAAGATCCGCGGATCAGTTGTGTCTGAAAAGGTCTGCATATTGCTTGAAATCTAGTAATATAACGTTAACGCATACTTATAGGCAGCGATCACGGATCTCAAGGTAATAAGTCCAAAATATTCTCCCGATACCCAATTAACATCACTATTAGACCTGTCTGAAGAACATGAACGCAGGGGCTCCCTTTCCTGGTCGACGAGAAGATTTCGACAGTGATGCAGCGTGGCAACATTGGCGAACCACTGAGGCATCACAACTCCAACAACTCATGGTCCTCATGGTCCAATCCAACCCCGAACTGGCTAAATTCACCCCTACCGACGTCGCTCCGTCCTTCCAAACGTCTAATGCTGGCCGCCCTGGCTCAATGTACTCGCAGCTCGACTTATCTACGTCCATGAGACATTCATCTGTGAGCAGTCGCCGCTCGATGTTCAGCCTTAACGGAGACCCGAATAACGGTGGGAACGGGTTCGATGACCCAGAAGGTGATGATGTCATACCTATTGGCCATCATTTCACACTCATACCACCCAACCCCAAAAAATTCTACAAACGGCTCGTCGAGTATTGCCTCATCTCGGATTTAGAGGTCATGCTGTCGCCAGAGGTGGATGATAACGACGAAGTGTCGCTCGGCATCTTATCACCTGCGCATATCGAACTCATCAATGAATGCGCGCTTCGATGGAGGATAGGGCATTCGTACCGTGCAGCGTGTTTCTTGGACCTCGTGAAACAATTTTACGAGCGGAATGATGTACCGATGGAGTGTATACCCGAGGCTCTCCAGAACGTTACCAAGGTCATTCAAGAGACGGACCTGGAGTTGTGGCCCGTGCAAGATGTGCGTTTCTTTCTCTAATTCCGTAAGCCACTTCTAAATTTTATCACAGGTGGATTATCTCGCCAACGTTTACGCAGCATTGTTTAATGTTTTCCTTTCATCGTTGTACCACTCAATGGACTCACTGCCGAACCTCAAGCCGTCCGATCTACAGACTTTCCTCCCTATTCTGGACCACATCCGGGAATCCAGCCTTCTGTCCCGCTTCGACATTGACATCGAAGCACGAATGCAGGACATCAAAGAGCGCATTCGACAAGTGGCAACAGACTGGCATGAGATAATAATGCGTGAAAAGCAGAGTGCACCTGGGGTGAATAGAGCGCTGCCTCTCCTCTTCATGTCAGACGAGATAGAGAAGGGGGCGAAAGGGTTGGACAAACGGTTTCCACAGCCTCTGCTTGGGTGAGATTCTCTACTCCTTTTCATTTTCGACAGGTTTGACGGTCGCATCAGGAAGCTGGATATCGTATCGCTATACGTTGAAATCGTGGTACCACGGCTTGTGACGGACCTCCAGAGTTCGCAAAAACGATTATTTGAGTCGTCGATGAATGGCCCGACACCTGATGTGCCAATTCAAGACATCTTCGCCCTGTACAGACGGACAAGGATGCTTCTGGGCATGTATCATGCCTTCGTACCCGAGTGGGTGTTTTTTGCCAGATATGTCGTCCAGGATGCTGAATGCGTTTCAGAGGCGCATTTGAGTTCCAGATTACCGTCTTTTTCGAGCCATACGTGCGGCAATGGCTTGTCAATACCGATGACAAGACAAAGAATTGGGTGGAAGCGGTATGCCTTTTCCTCAGCTACGCGGTTTGAATACTCAAGAAAAATTTCTTGACATTAGGCGATTTCGCATGACAAGGTACTTTTTGAAGAGCGCATTTTTGTGGCATTATGTTTTTGAACATAATGTATTTCTTTAGTTCGAGGCGGAGGGCACAGAAGGACACAGTTCTTCGATTGTCGATCTTTTTGATTCTCTAAGGAGCCCCATAAACTTCTTGCAGGAGCTGGAATGGGAGGACGATTATCAAGAGGGTCGATTCTTCACCAGTCTAGCAAAGGTATGTTGCCTTCATGGCTTCAACCATGCAGAATTCTGAACGTCTGGATTTTCAGACGATCTCCAAGGCGATCGAGCAATATTGTCGTTCGATAGAAGGACTCTTCCTCAACGAAATGTTCCCTCGTCCTTCCGACTACCTTCAACCTCAAAAGTCGTCTGCGTGGC
>Ga0307517_10006156_pt1 | contig 17876 bp, 4 predicted proteins | sample 23_EM_MG_FD_194515 | JGI IMG/M metagenome (GOLD analysis project Ga0307517, IMG submission 194515) | Populus trichocarpa ectomycorrhiza microbial communities from riparian zone in the Pacific Northwest, United States - 23_EM | ecosystem: Host-associated > Plants > Roots > Unclassified | place... | reverse complement strand
CTTCCTGGTGTTTTTTCATCTCTTGGTTTAGCTGGTGTGATTGTGTTGTACTGTCTGCATCCATGCACCTTCTCATAATCTCCCTCAAGAGCTAATGATATCTCTGGTTTTAGGATTAGTGTCCACTCCATGTCATTGTTATCCACCCCCCCCCCCGGCAGACTTAAGGCCTCCTGCTTCTCTTTTTTGCCAAAATTCCTTAAAAGAGTTTATTTATTACTAGACCTCCCATATATAGTAGCTTGGACACTGGCAGGTAGCACCATTCCTTGACAGTGCAGAATTCTTTTAAAAGTAATCTTTGACATGTGTTATGCTCAAATTGTTGATTTTTTTTAAAAATTTTTGTTTGAATAGGCTGCATCTCATTTCTACTGCTCTTTCTATCCTCAGCTACCTTTTCTGATTGTTAAAAATCCAGTGCGTAAATTGAGATATTTCATTTTTAAGACAATAAAATGAGGTTCAACTTTTTTGGAAGTTTTGTTTAGGTGTTGTGCTGGCCTTTCTAAATTTATGTTTTGACAAACATTTCCATAAATTTTAAATAGATAATGGTTTGCTACTGCAAAGCACCTGTGGGCGGCAGGTTAGGTGGTTGTGGAGATGAATGCTTGAATCGAATGCTCAATATTGAGTGTGTTCAAGGCACCTGTCCATGTGGGGACCTTTGTTCAAATCAACAGGTTCCACAGCTTACCTTTTGCAAATAGTAATAATAATTTCACTTCTAATTATAGTCTTTTTTTGTTTGATTTTAGTCTATTTTATCATTTTGCAGTTCCAAAAGCACAATTATGCCAAAATGACATGGGACCGCTGTGGGAAGAAAGGTTTTGGGCTGCGGTTGGAAGAGGATATAACCAGAGGGCAATTCCTTATTGAATATGTTGGAGAGGTAACTTTTAATTTTATGTACGCTGCTGGTTAGCTTTGAACTTTTTTATGAGCTGCGTTTTGAGCCAATGTTGGAAGTCATTGGTGTACTGGGTTTCCTCTGATTCTAGTTTTTGTTGGTGTGCTAGGCTTCCTCTGATGCTAGTTTACTTGCACATGATATGTTTTATGCAGGATCATTTTAGGTAAATAGAATTAGACCACTTCAAAACTTTCAATGGACATATATTTTGCATGGCCAACTCTGATACCAGCTTAACTCAATTTACATTTGGAGTTACTTGTGAGTGTTTGGGAGTGCGGTAGTTTTTGCTTTTGAGTGCGTTTCACTAGAAAAAACATTAAATTGATGCTTATTATAATGTTTTTCGATGGTTTTGATATGTTGATGTCAAAAATAAAAAACAAAATAAAAAAAAAATTATTTTGATGCATTTTCATGTGAAAAACACTTTTGAAAAGCACTCTGCATCACAATACCAAACACACCAAATTATGCTCAATAATTAAAGTCAATATGCTTTTAGTGATAGTTTGAACCACACCCCACCCCCGCTCCACACACACAGATGACTCTTCCACCAAAAGAAGATTTTAGTTCAAAATGTGCATGCAAATTTCTTACAATCTTTTACCTCCAAATTTCTAATATATGGGTCAATTAGGTGCTTGATGTGCATGCTTATGAGGCAAGGCAAAAAGAGTATGCTTCCAAGGGTCACAAACATTTCTACTTCATGACATTGGATGGCAGTGAGGTATGCTGAAGCTCTTCTTCTTTAATATTATTATTTTTTTTAATTGATTAATTTGCTTTGAACAGCTCTAATGTGATGCAGCTTGTAAATGCTTTGATGAAAGTATTGGTGGTAGTTTCTAAGCCTCTGGATGTTAAATCTAACTTGTCACTAGAATGAACTTCTGCCATTATTTGATATCTGCTGCTTTTTTAACTTTTCAGTTTATATGTTCGGTTAAAATTGCTAAAATCACCTGAGGCCTCGAATTCTTGGTTTCATGGAGATTAGCTGTAAATGTGTTAGGTATCTGTTGATTGGTCACATCATAGATTGAAAGTTCACTATTACAGCAATCATTTAATGACATGAATCATTAACTTCTAACCGCTTCATGTTACTGGTGGAAGCACCTTTAACCAATTGTACTGTCTAATTTTCGTGCAATGACTCATCACTTTTCTCTCTCATTTCTCTGTCACTTTTCTCTCTCATTTCTCTATGTTGAGTGAGTGCATGCTTTCGTCTGATTTCTGCTGTTTTTCTGGATTTAATTGTCTCGCCATTATTGTTTTGTGCTGTTTGTAATCCACATTTTCAATCTTTTCAGGTAATTGATGCATGTGTGAAGGGAAATTTGGGGCGTTTCATTAATCATAGTTGTGATCCTAATTGTCGTACCGAAAAGGTGATTCATTTCGATACATGCCTCACATCATTTTTGTTTTTTGATTTAATGAGATTCATATTTTATACTTGGTTGCACTTGTTATGGTTTACTTGATGTACTTTCAATATGCGTTGTTGAGCTAAGATGAAGCCTTTCATTTCTTCAATTTCTTATGCACTATTTCATCATGACTGGGTTGTTGAGTCTGCTGCTTAAGTTGATTTTTTTTTTTCACTTTTCTTTCATTTCACTTCTCTCTTTGGGTCTTTTCATCTTTTTCCTTGTAGCTGGGATGCCAACAGGCCAAGAATCCCCATTGATGTTGATCCAGAAGCATATGAGCCAAAATAATAAAGAGCTTAACTATTTCTTAGTATTTGAATTAAAAAATTATTAATGAGTTGATTTTAATAACAGGGATGCATTGAGCATCCAAAACAATAAAGAGCTTAACTATTTCTTAGCATTTGAATTAATGAGTTGACTTTAATCACAGAGATGCATTCCAGCATCTCACAAAGCCACTTCTTATGACACACTTAAAAAAATGCAAAACAGGATATAATTATATCAGTGTTGAATAAATGTCAAACTATATCTAGTGTAAGGTAATGCAATTTCCCATATTCAGGATGCATGGCACCATCTTACAGAGCCATACTTTGTGAGGCAATTACAACTTACCAATTGGAATAGCCATTGCCTTCAATTTGATCTGTGTGACTAATATATATATGTTTCATGCAATGTCTCACATTCGACACGAGAAGATGTTTTGATCTTTATATCCCGGACTACTTACTAGCCACTCCCTAATTATAACGAGTGTTGAATTGGCATCTATTCATAGAAACCTCAGTCCCTACTTTTTGCAAGTTATCCAATTAGCTGTATAGTTTATTTTATTTAGGAAGGCTGTCAGCAAACCACTGAGACGGTTATGAGGCTTGGGCTTTATCCAACGAAGCTTTTGTAGACCACTGTCGCTTTATACTGTCCATTTGCATTTTGGGATATCCCACAATATATATAATTAAAATAGAAATATTAAGGTGAATTTTGCTCCTTTCTCTAATCAATTCTTTTTCCTGATGGTTACATATTAAACACAACATGTTTTCCACTCAAAAGAACAAAGAAAGAGAGAATTTACTTTAAATGTCAATTGCGATTGAGGAGCAAGTTGGAAAGTTTAAACAAAAATTAATTTAAGCAAATTCATTTATTGGAATGTTCTCCAACGATGAGGCTTTGTTTAACCGATGGGTCTATTTTTTGGGGACAGGGGACTAAAGTATTATCTAATTATTTTTAAATTGAAGAGATTATAGCATTTAGAAATCTTGAGCAGAACTATTTAGAATTCTTTGTAGAACATGCTCTGTTTGTTTGGATCCCAGAGGTTTTGATCCTTTTTGTTTTAAGTTTGTCCTGCTTCTGTTTGGGTTCATCTGTGTATATAGTCACACAGTGGGCCTATAACTTTGTATTACCTCATTTACTAATTTCTTTCAAATACTCGCCGCATTTTGGAGTGACAGCTAAACGTTCTTGTTTGATCTCCATTTATCATTTATGAAGTAGTGTTTTGACTTAACAACCTTCTATTTTTGCACGTGAGCATCCTCTTAAAGTTATAATGTATGGTGCCAAGAGTGTGACTTTTAAATTCTGAACTTTCAGTTCCCCTTTCCCATTTCTTAATTAATTAGTTGTTTAACTTCTTAATTTTTGCTTATAGTGGGTGGTCAATGGAGAAATCTGTATTGGATTGTTTGCATTAAGGGATATCAAGAAGGTATGCTCACACCTTATGTTAATTATATCTTGTGCTTTTCCATCTGAGCCGTAGTTGGCATAGTTTTTCTTTCTTCACTTTCCGGTTACTTTCTTCTTGCTATAGAAGCACATGGAGTCATAGAATGCATCTCTTCTTCAAGGGGATAATCTGTAAATTGAAAGTTTGAAGCCTGTATTTTCACTTTACCTCTGTTTTTGTTTTTTTAAAATTATTTTTAAGTTTAATGTAGTTGACAACCACGTCCTCATCTCTGCTTAATGTTTAAAGGGCTGGAAATGATTGGGTGAATAGTTTTATGAATATCATATTCTATAATTGGCGTGACTGTTACATGATATTTGGTCTGTAAAAGAAATTGATTGGTTATTGTGTGGAATACGCATGTTCATTTCCACTATTGGTTTGTGGGGAGTTCATAAATTGTGGTGGATTTTGTAACTTGAGGTTGAGGTCCTTCAAAAGGCATAACCAAGTTGATTGATCGTGTTGTTGCCTTTGTGTTTGGCCAATAAAAAGATGTTATATTGGCTTCTTTAATCATTTTAAAATAAAATTATTCCTTAAGGGGTGGACTTTGTGTAGTTAATTGCTGTCATTTCTTCTCTGTCTCCTTCTGAAAGTTAAGTGACTTGTCTAATTTATTTCTGCTAAATCAATTGATTGAAGATTGCTGAGCACAACAAACCTTCAACCATCCAATAGTTTAGCTCAATAACAATTTTAAGGTTTTAGTTAAAATTCAGATGAAAAAACTTTGGAGATGCCTGTCTTTTAGAGAAAGGTGTACTGGTTTACAAAGAGCCTCGATGTTTCTGCAGAAAGCATTAGACTTTGCAATGCCTCACTGCACGCCTACCATAAAAAGCACCTTTTGTCACGGCCACTTACATCTGCCCTTTCATTTTCACATGCATGCTTAATAATTTTCACAAGCATGGTTTTATTTATTTATTTTTTTGCAGGGTGAAGAGGTGACATTTGACTACAACTATGTAAGAGTGGTTGGGGCTGCTGCTAAAAGATGCTATTGTGGTTCACCTCAATGTCAAGGCTATATTGGTGGTGATCCAACTAGCTCTGAAGTAACTGATCAAGTTGATTCGGATGAAGAATTTCCTGAACCTGTAATGCTTGAAGATGGGGAAGTTGGAGATGGCTTAAAAAATAAAATATCCAAAACCAGTTTCTTCGGTTTATCAAAAGGTAGGGAAATGGAATCCAAAACAGCAGTTGGGAACTTGGAGGTTGCCACTGAAATTAAGGATTCAATGAACCAATCAACTCCTGCCATTTCTCAATCACCCAGTGAATCAGAAATGAATGGCTTACCTGGAGATTTTTCTTCCTCAAGTAAACGAGTAGAAATCTCCCCACAGACTGAAGACATGACAACCCAACCCACACCTGCTGTTCAGCAGGAGATTTCCATGGAAGAGATGATGGATAAATCCTTGTATTCCAGTCAAAAGTTGAAGACTTCTCTGACCTCAGTGCTCACCAAACCATTGCCTGATGACATTATGATTAACAGGAAGTCTAAATCTACCACAGCTGAAAACAAGCGGGTTTTTGTTAAATCTCGTTTTATTATTAAAACTCCACCCCAATCTGGTTTAATTAAGAAAGGAAAGTCCGCCAGCAATTTTATAAACATAAATAAGGTTCAGACAATAACCAACAAACCTCATATGCCGCCTATCAAACCCAAAAAATTATCGGAAAGTACCTCAGATGGCCATTTTGAAGCAGGTTGGGATCCTCCTCATTCTTATCTTTTTTGTCAAGATGGTATTATGTGCAATACTTTAATGATTAATGCCCTGGAATATTTTCAGTTCAGGAGAAACTTAACGAGTTGTTGGATTCTGAGGGTGGCATAAGCAAGCGGAAAGTAAGTAACTTATTGAATAGTTTTTCTCAAGGTTTTGGCTGTTTCTTAATGCTAGTTAATAGCCTAAAGCGCAATAGAGCCTTTGGATGTAGCTGATGCTCACTTGTGGGCTTTAACATCTCTCTCTCTCTAATTCTTTCCCTTTTTATTCTTTTTAGATTTTTAACTATTAGTTTGTACATTTGCCATACTTATGTGTGTCTGTGCATTTCCATTGTGTGATGAAGCCATGCTCTTTTTCCACAAGAAAAATGTTCGCATCTGATTTGTTTTAATAACGCTTCTCCAGTATTCAGATTTTTCATTTTTATTGACTAAAATTATTTGCAATGATGTGTTGAGTTGTTTCTAAAATTATTGAAAAATTTACGTGTTTTATGCATTTCTGCTGACTGTCCATGTTATTTTTTTTTCATTTTCTGACAGGATGCCCCCAAAGGCTACCTGAAACTTCTCCTCCTCACTGCAGCTTCTGGTGCTATTAGAAATGGTGAAGCAATTCAGAGGTAATATACAATTTTCTTGCCTTCTTATTTCTTATTTCTACCATACATCATGATCATGGCTTTTGGAATATAATAATTCCTTTTCATATGAGGTGAACCTTGAAAAGGACTCATGCTGGATGATTGTATGATGTCTTGATTTAATTGCTTAGCTTTTTTTGTTTTGCAGTAATCGAGAGCTTTCAATGATACTTGATGCACTCTTGAAAACTAGATCCCGAATGGTACTGATGGATATAATTGAAAAAAATGGTAAGAGTTTCCTCCTTTTTGCATAGCATACAAACCAATCTTCACTGAGGAATTCGTTCTGTTGCACCTTTAGTTGCTTAAAGAATAACCACATTTGCTTTCTTTCAGGTTTACGGATGCTTCACAACATAATGAAGCAGTACAGAAGGGATTTTAAAAAGATTCCGATTCTTCGAAAGCTTCTAAAGGTACACACCTTGGCTGCTTCGTTATAGATAAACCATACCCAGCACCTTTATTGTGCGCCCAAACATGTTTCAAATGCACATCCTGGTATTCAAAGTTGATTTACCTACAGAAACACTCACATTTATATTATTGCTGTCATTTAAGTGCAAATATTGCATGCCAAAAAAGTTTTATGGTATACTTTTTTTTTTCCAGATAGATAATGCTAACCCTTCATGGTTCAACATTGCAAAACTGTTAAAATAGATGATTTATTGGCTGTGGTGGCTATCAAATGAGAAACTATTAATGTTACAAGATAATGGTAATCCTTTTCAGTTTTGTGTATAAAATCTTTTTTTAACCCTGAGACTCTTTCCATGATGGCACATCTGTTCATCTTCAGAAACATGCTTGCAACTTGAATTATTTCAAGGAAACTGTCGTGTAGAACATGATAAGAAAAACTTTCTAGAATTTCAAAAGCATGTACTTAACTGACTTCTTTGCAGGTTTTAGAGTATTTGGCCGTTAGGGAGATACTTACATTGGAACATATAAACGGAGGTCCTCCTTGTCCTGGAATGGAAAGGTTAGATTATTCATCTGGTTTTTAAATAGTAAATATTTCGTTTGCTTGGGATCATTTGTGTGGTAGTGGTGATCTTGTTTCTTCTCAAGTACATCTTAGTTGGAGGAAATCATCATGAGGGGATGCTGATTCAATTTTGGTGGTCTGGAACTTATTATATATGGTAGTAAAATGGATGGTAGGGTTCTCTTAGGCTGGGATGTTGGTTTTGTGAAATGAAAATGAACAGAGGAGTGATGTCGTTTGATGTAGATGTTATTCACCAAGGGAATTGACCTTCATCTAGAAGCAAATAAAAAGTCAGATAAGTTGACTTAGTGGTTCTTCCCCAAACAAGTAAATCTTTATAAGATTGAAAAAGGGAAGGAACCCTGGGCTCCTGAAGCACTCATTACTGAGCAAAAATGTGAAGTATACAAGTGAAGCTACATTAGATTTGTGAAATGAATTGAACAGAGGAGGCAGTATGTTATCTGGTGTAGAACTAACAAGGAGCAGATTCCGAAGTGACTGACCTTCATCTGGAAGCAATGAAAAGTTACAAAGAGAAGCTTATCTTGTGGTTCTTTTCCCCATCAAGTCTATATAAAAGGACGACAAAAGGGAAGCAACTCTTGGACACCTGAAGTTTACGTTACTGAGGAAATATGCCAAGTATACAATTGAAGCTACATAAACTCATTATGGGATAAATAAGCAAAGAATTGAATTGAAATTCTGTGAGGAGCCTGCATTTTTATATTTATGTTTACTAACCCTTATAGGAATAGGGAATTTACCACTGGTTAAGAAAGATAGGTAAGTTGATGACTACCTTGGACAAAGTACTGGAAGTTCTATCCAAGGACTGCAAACCTCTTTCATTCATTATATCTATAATCGTCATCTGATCATAAGGGTTGATTGTTGAATTTGATTTGATTGGTTAATTCCACAGGCCATGCTTTTAAGGCTATGTTTGGGAGGGTTGAAGATGGGTGGAAAGGTGTTTTAACTTGTTTGGGAGAGGAATGGAGAATGGGGAGAGATTATTTGGATGAAAAATGTTCATGGAGCCACAAAATATAATCTCTAAAGGAGAAGGGTTTTTTTTTTTTTTCTTTTTTTTTTTTGGGGGGGGGGGGTTGAGTTGAGATTTATGCTCTTCGTTTACCCTTAACTAAGAATTGTTGTAGTATTTAAGGTGAAGGGCATAACGTTAATTGCAACACAAATAATGTTTTCCATTCTATTTCTTTTTGTACCAAAACAGAGGAAAACTCTATTTCTTCTAGTTTCTTTCCTTTCGTTTTTTCTCCTTTCAAGTAAGAGGTAGAAAATAATTTTTTTTCTGATTATTTTCTTTTCTTCTATTTTCATTTCCTTCATTTTCTTCCTTCCCTCGTTTTTCTGGTTCCAGACATAGCCTAAAGGAACTTCACCAACACTTAGCTTTCTGGTTCCTGTTTTATCTCTCAAGACAGCCAAATTCTTGCAGCTAATGATTTCTTGCCAGCAATTAAAAAATGATGCTTTTGCTCATCATATTAATTTTATTGGCATGTGTTCCCTGATGAGTGTTATTTATGCAGCTTTAGAGAGTCCATGCTGTCCCTGACAGAGCACAATGACAAACAGGTATTGTCTTAGACTCTCACATCCAAGACTGGTTGCTTTTTACTTTTCCAGGACACCCCCTAACAAATGCACACCATCCTGAGGTTGATCCCTCCTCTGTACCAAAATCTGAGTCTTGTTTGACAATATAAATATTTTAAGTGAAAAAATTTACACTTCAGATCTTGGGTGATTTCTTAGTTCAGTGATAATAAGCCTTTGGCTTGCAACCGCACAAGGGTACATGGTTTAAACTTTGAGAGTAACCATTTAAGCAAAATGCTGAAGGATAAGACTGACTCCGAACTCTCTCGTGACACCTTTCTTCAACTCAATAATAATTGAGCTGTGGTTTCATTTAAAAGTACTGAAAATGCCAATTTTGACCTTATATATTAAAATGTGATTAAAGAATTTCTGACCCTGATAAGGCTTGATAATAAAAACAGTGTTGTGGGCATTAAATTTTTACAGTGGACAAGTATTGTTGGATTTCTTTGGACAGTGCTATTTTTTATTTGGAATGTTGCTTTTAAATTTATAGGATCGCTTCTTGCAGTTTTCGTTGTGATTCTGAATTGTTAGAGATAAAGCAATGAGTAATAAATTAATGTGTCCTTGGGTTTGAAATTTGATCTTTAATGAATTAATACGTGTGTGCATAGGTTCATCAAATTGCACGAAGTTTTCGAGATAGATGGATCCCTAGACAAGTCAGAAAACTTGGCTATATGGATAGGGATGGTGGTAGGATGGAGATTCAGAGAGGTTCAAACTGCAACAAGGTTTTAGCTTCTCATAGTCAATGGCATGATCAGGGTGTAAGACACTTGGAAGCACTGAATGGTACGGTGGAATCAAACCTAGCAACAACCTCAGTGGGCGCTGCTGTCCACGAGGACAGCTCTGCGAACCGTGTAGGTAGTGGTACAAGAACTCGGAAGCGTAAAAGCCGTTGGGATCAACCAGCTGAGGAAAACATAGCTTCCAGATCTCTTCAGCATGTTGAACAGAACGAGTCTGGGTTATTACAACAATCTGAATCCAACTCATTACCTGAGTTAAGTAAAGAAGTGCCAGATCATGTAGACAAGGCAGGTGGAGAGTACAGTTATTGCCCTCATTGTGTTCACAGTTATTGTTGGCAAGATGAAGCTAGTGGTGCCGATAATGGAAGGCAGAATATTCATGAGGATGTTCCACCAGGATTCTCATCTCCTATTGACCCCGCTCTTGTGTCCAATGCTTCTTCTACTGTTGATGATCTCCCACACCAAAATGTTTTCCATTTGAAGTTTCCTGTTGGTGTGGTTGTTGGCCTTCCACAGAGGAAATTCAATTCCCGCTTTCCTGTCTCATATGGAATTCCGTTGCCTGTTGTGCAGCAATTAGGGTCACCTCTGGCTGAAACTGTAGAGGGTTGGATTGTTGCTCCTGGCATGCCTTTCCATCCTTTTCCGCCATTACCACCACTTCCCTCCTGTAAGAAAGGGACTCTGCCATCTGCTATGAACTCTATGGAGATTGATGACACTGCAGATCGAGGGAAACAGGACTGCTATGATCGCACCACTTGTCTAGATGAAAATAGTCCAAGCACGACTGGTGCTAACCAACCAGACCTGAACAGTCCAGGTCCGAAAGACCATCAAACATTTAAACGTGCAAGGGGGTCTTATGATTTGGGTAGGAGGTACTTTAGGCAACAGAAGTGGACTAAAATGCTTCCTCCATGGGTTCGGAGTAGGAATGGGTGGGGATGCATTGGAGGCAACTCGAGAGGTGGAATGTGCAGCACTGACTTGGGAAGTCTAACAAATGAACAGAGAAATTCGTATTATTGACAGGATGTAAGCTGTAGAGTGGAGAAAGCTGGCAAATTCTTAATCAGCATGCACAGCGTCTAAATGAGCATTGATTTTTTAGGAAATGCTCTGAAGAGGAGCTGAATTTTCACCATACTTTAAATGTATTCCCGATTCTTTTTCGAGCTTCTATTTTCAATGGAAAATTCATTCATTTCAGAATTTCGATCCTCGTACTCAAAATTGCGATGCTATAGCTGAGGGGAAAGTGTGCTTCTATCTGGCAATATCTTCAGTTGTGCTGATCCATTTGCTCACACCTCGAAGAGGTAGGTAGTCTTGTTTTTCTCAACATTTTGTCATAAGAGTACTATTGTTGATCGTTGGAATAAAAGATAACCAATTTATTGGCATCTTGCGTTGGAAAAGAAAGGTCTTTGATGATATGGAACGTGAAAGATGATTGTGTTGTTCAATGGCTTCTTGATTCTTACAATTACTTATTTGACTTGGATGGTGCAAATCCTCCATCATTTAGTTTCATGGATATTGGTGGAGTTCCGATCTCAAATAGAACAGTAGTTGCTACAGTAATTCTTTGACCTAGTCAGTCGATGGCTTGTCGTTACAACCAAGTGAATTGTCTTCTTGTCATGAAATCAATAGATTCCAGTTTTTCTTACCGTGACTTGTGTGATTTGGTGCTCCTTTTTTGTATACTTCCACGTTGATTTTGTAGAATCTTACATGTCCATGACACATACGTTCACAGCAAATGATTAATGGTTTGCAGTGTGCTGTGCGCACCTAACCAGCTCCTCAGGTACAAAGCTAATTCATGCTGCTTGTCCACATCTCCTTTTCCTTCTTTTTGCAAGAGCACCAAGCTCGCAGCTCATTAACAAACAAGATTATTGTTTTAATGTCTCGTAGATTGCCGTTCTTTTTTAGCAGCAGAAAGAGTGTTACTATCACATTGAAATCTCTTAAAGATGATATGTTGTCTTGTGATACAGTGGGGCGAAAATGCCTGATGCCTGAAGAAAACTGCCACTTATGTGTGTAATGTGATTGAACACTAGGTGTACAAAACGTCTGGTCCTGCCAATAGCTCAGGAAATTACTCTTGTGATTAGCATTTATGGCATGTTGTGATTTCATCTATAAATGGCAGTCTCGCCAATTGCTTAGATGTTGGGCGTGGCTGATTTCTGCTGTCCTCACTTATCCTCACTATAATTCCTGCATACTGAATTTAGAGCAAGCTTCACCATGACATATTTTAATATATTTCTAAATAAAAAATATTTTAAAAAATAATAACTAATACAATGACAAACACTACCGAGAACACCTAGCCCCACAGGATACAGGCAAACTACATAAACTGGCATGCATTCAATTCCTTGCTTGCTTGTTATATACTCGTATTCAATTCGTCGAGGCTTCCAACCCATATCATGATTATTCTTGTTTTTTTTGTTTTTTCTTCCTATAAAGCACGCAACACATGTTGACGTATCTACCAAGCTTATGACACAACACAAAACAAAGTCCAGGTCCAAATTCTAATGGGCCATGGAATGCAGTTGGAGGCCCGAAACCCAAATACGAATTACATCACTTGAGGCCCGGGTTTGCACGTGACCTAATCACTCTGCTGGGTTTGGGTGGGTGCGCACAACTTTCAAACAACCCTTGATAGAACTTCAAAATGTACCTAGCTCCCCACTCAGTCCACCAAGACCACTCGCAGGTTTTGAAGCTTAAAAATCCCGTCGTCTCGTCAAAAAGAAGATAAAGACAAAGCATTGACTGTGTCCATCATTTGAATCTGATTCCCTGGCCTCTACAGACTTGCTTGGAAACCCTTTGAATGGAAGGGACTATTCCCAGATCGGACCAGCCACCCCTTCACCAGCCTTTTATTGTATTTTGTTTCGGTATAAAGTATAGTAAATTTTCCCCGCCCAGACATGAGAACAAGACTAGTATCCTGTTTGTTTTTATATTTTAAAAATATTTTAAAAAATTTAATTTTTTTTAAATTAATTTTTTTAGTATTTTTAGATCATTTTAATGCATTGATATTAAAAATAATTTTAAAAAAATAAAAAAATATATTATTTTAATATATTTTCAAGTGAAAAACATTTTGAAAAGCAAATACAATCACACTTTAAATGTAAACATATCCAAAGACAATAATAGCATCTTATTTAATCCATTTTGAAAAAAAAACATAAATAGAAGAGAAAATAAAATTTATGACTCATCAAAAATTATAAAAATATCTTTATTTAGAATTTATTTTTCGTACTTGTGTTTATCTTTTTTTTCTTTTTAAGAGTGAGCTAAATAAATAATTAAAAAATCTCTTTTTTTTTAAGTTGTTACACTAAATGATTGTTATCATTAAGTTACGTATCATAAAATTCTTCTCACTCTACTCTTATATTCATTCAACTTAGCATTGTTCATTACGACAAATTCTAATTTTGTCCGCTCTTATTTCCAGAATTCTTAGTGCATTCTCTTGTCCTCTTTTTCATTGTATTTACATGGCTCTTTTATCTTTATTGGCTCAAGTATAGAATGATTATCTACACTCAATTAGGGTATTTCTATTGGTTTTGTTAAAAAAAATATTTATACCATGTTCTATTTATGAAATAAAAACTTTATATCTATCAATTCACTTAATGTATAATATTGAAAAATAATTGGTTTGTGGTAATCATGCAATAACTGCTAGGTTTCATAAAAATATCACTTGACAATACTTTTCAAAAGATACGACCAAGTCTCCTCTGTTGAAAGGTTCACTGCCAACATATAAAATTGCAAAACTCCAACAAATGACCTGTGACTCTAATGATATCAAGAGATAATGCCATAAAAAAAAATACAAAACCTAATTAAAAAAGAACCCTAACAAATAAATAGAGTCAACCCGGGTTAAATTATAAAAATTACAATCATGAATCATGAGATCAAGATAACCTCATGGAAAGCAATCGGGAAAAAAATGCAAAGCCTATTTTTCAACCAACCCAATGTTGAATGATGAAATTGAAAAAAAAATCAATTAGAAAAAGTGGCTCAAAAAAATAACATGAGTCAACCCAATTAACCTATTAAACCCACGAACTATGCATAATATCAAGATAAATTCATAGAAAGCAAATAAATAAAAATATGAAGTCCAACTTCAAACATATCTAATGTAGAAGGTTGAAACTAAGAATAAAAAACTAAATTCTTGAGACCAGTATATAACCTAACAATATATATATATATATATATATATATATATATATATATATATATATATATATATATGAACCACAGTTCCCAAAATAATATAATATTGAGGGATAAAATTGAAAAACAAAAACTAAATACAAAAAACAAAAAGATTTGGTTGTTGAAAGGTGAGATATTAAAAAAACACAAAATAAATAGTGTTTTGTGGGTGTAGCTATAGTAATTCAGTCACACCCTCTAGTTTTTTTTGTTAATGTTCACTGACCATGTTTATCGTACTCAACCCGGAGTTTAGTCTGAATCAATCTCAAAATAATATTGTTTTAATTTTTTTAAAAAAAAACAACATCATTTTAGACAAAAAAAAATTAAATAAACCATAGGAGTTGACTCAATTAAGTCTCTCTTGGGTTTAGTTGGATCAATCAGTTCAGATACTGATTAAGTCAATATCCAAATTGATTAAAAAAAAATCCCTACTAAGGTTAGGCTTCAAGTCAATAGGTTAGTGAGATAATTCTCAATATCAAGTCGGGTTTAATAACTATATCATCAACTACACGAAATGGCTAAAATCTAAGTAAAATCTCTTCTTCTTCTTTTTTTTTTCTTCTTTATATAATAAGGATATTCTCGAAATAAGTTGTATGTCTATGGAGGGTAAAATCTCTTTTTTAATAAGTTCTAGAATTTACTATCACCATTTATTGATAAATAGTAAAATGACTGGTTCGAGGCCTATGTTTTGCTATGTGCCAGATCAAAATTCAATGACTACAAAAAAAAAAAAGAAGTGAGTGTTGTGATTTTTTACATGTGATAAAATTTTTGAAATAAGAATTAAAAACTTAACCATTTTACAATATAAAATCAATAGACCATCATATATGTTAATAATAAAAAAAATATTGGTGTTGTTTATTCAACCTACAGGTTAAGGGCAAAGTGGTTATCCTATTCAAATTGAGATATGAATAAGGAAAAAATTAATATCTCCATCATTTTAACCCCGTCTAACCCTCGTTCAAATGTAAAATAATGGACTGTCAAAAGATTAAATCACAAAAAAATACAGGGAGTGAAATGAAAATATGGTGTCACACTATATTGACCCATGCTATCCCATGAAATTGATGACCCGAGTAATGAATACGACCACAGTAAGTTAATTTGGTTGGACAATATGTCTCTTTCATTTTTCTTCTCTTATTCCCGTTCATACCAAGCCTTGACCAAGTCTGAACTGACCTCGGGTTCGATTAAATAATGGAGATAAAAAATTATGAAATAAATAATTGTTAAACAATGAAACTAAAAAACATTAGCTTAAAAAGAAAAAAAACAAGTAAACTCGGTTGAACCTTTTAGATCAGGGTTAATCATCTAGATTCATAACCTATAAAATTATACACTCGGGTTCAATTAGAAAGCTCGATTTCCAATCTATTTAATGTTGGAGGGTGAATTTTTTTAAAAAAAATTTAAAAATCCAAAGCAATAACAATTGCAATAGGAAAAAAAGAAAAGAAAAAGGATCAAATCACTTGGAAAAAAATAAAGAAGGATGGAATTGTAAAAAAAATCCTTCAAATATAAAAATTATCCAGAACAAGATAAATATTGATTAAAAAAATTGTGATCAAATATGAAAAATTAAAAAATTAAAGGAAAATAAAATTTTACAATAAATAAATATTAAAAAAATATTAGATTAAAAAAAAACAAGCAAGTTTACCTGAATCTCGTTAATTTTTTAAAGAGTAATTAAATAATTTCACTGTAATAACTAAAACGCAAAAAGAACTTCCACCAAATTACCAAAAACAAACTTAATGTCACGGTGATAAATGGGAGGTTTGATGCCACAATGCAAGGAAGCAAGACCTTGGGCACATCCAGAACGATATTCTTAAGTCTTAACCGGGTCGACGTTTCGGTCGGGCTTGACAGCTATGGTGCGCTGGTACTGGTGGTGTTGAATGGTTGCCCCGCCATATGGATCCTTTTAAAATCGAAGCTGACAGCTGCAAGCCAACAAGTCCATTGAGACTCTCTGTGCTAAAACTATTCATAATTCTGCCCCTTCTTAATTTGATTTGATTTCAAGCGTCTAATAAAATCTTCCATCAGCCCCCTCCCCTTCTTTGACCCAAATACAATTGCCAATGCCTTGAAAATACTTGGTGTTGGGTAGAAAATTATTGCAATTAGGTATCTAGAGACGTTGCATTTCTCTCAATTGTTGCAAAATTCAACTCGTAATATCCAATTCATGTCAGGTGACCGGAGTTCAGCTGCATGTTGCTGGGTTTTTTTTTTTTTCATGGGGTCTCCTCCAAAAGTCCATAGCTAACTAAATAATTGTTTAGTTAAAAATAATTGTTTTTAAAAATATTTTTATTTAAAAATAAATTAAAATAATAATTTTGATATCAGTATATTAAAACGATTTAATAACATAAAAAAATTATTTTAAAACAGATAAAAAAATTATTTAAAAAAAAACAAAAAAGCTTTTCAGCTTTGCTGGAGACAACAGTGGAAGATCTATTCAGGTTGGCTGGCACTTGAGGACCGTCCCTGGCTTGTGGCTTCTTTTCTTTTCATTTCATTTCACTATCCAAGTTTTTAAAATTGGAGACAGTGAGCTGTCAACAGACTCGCAATTATGAAGTTTCATTGCTACCCTTCCATCACTATCACTATTAATTATTATTTAAAAAAAAACCACGTCAAATCAAGGGAGAATCTGGTCCAGTCCTTGTATTTTAACTCAAATCTTCAACTTGTCCCTGCAAGATTAATTGCTTACAATTTAACCCTGATGTTGGAATCCTTCTTCAATCTATCATTCTATCAAGTATTCTCAATTAAATTGACTAAAAATGCCGTCACGTGTGAAACTTCCACACGATTTGATTTATTATAAGGTATAAGAACGGAAAAATATATAGTACCACGTGGTAATTTTTTTTGTTCAAATTTATTTTATTTAATAAACGAGGCTGTATTTTAATAAATGGTAAGTTTCTCGAGTGAGGAGATTTTCATCCATTTTATATGAGGATATCGACTGGAATGGAAGATTTCAGAATAAACTAAAATACAAGGATAAATTAGAATTATTTATATAGATTGGGAACTTGATAAAAAAAATGAGGGACAAATTAAGCTAAAAGTCGGGCTTCCCTTTTCAGATTGTCGGTGCAACAGAGCATATGACTTTTGCCTTTGCCGAGTCATCAAAACGGTAATGATTCACGGTGGGAATTTCTTTTTGTTTAGAATATGATTTATAGTTTAGCGGTTGATAATTTTTAAGAATATTTTATATTTAAAAATATATTAAAATATTTTTAAAATTTTAAAATTTATTTTTGACATCCTCTGTGTACATACTAAAAAAATATTAATTTAAAATAAATAATTTTTTTTTAAAATATTTTCAAAAATATTTTTAAAACACAAAAACAAACAAGTTCTTAGTGTTTGTTTGAGAGTATTATTGAAATTGTTTTTCAAAATATTTTTTGCCTGAAAATTTATATATATATATATGTATATATATTTTTTATTTTTTAAATTTATTTATGATATTAACATATCAAAACGATTAAAAAATACTAAAATTTTAATTTTAAAAAAATTAGTAAAAAATCAATTTTATCACATATGCAAACGAGTAAAGTTAATA
>Ga0307517_10006155_pt1 | contig 17876 bp, 15 predicted proteins | sample 23_EM_MG_FD_194515 | JGI IMG/M metagenome (GOLD analysis project Ga0307517, IMG submission 194515) | Populus trichocarpa ectomycorrhiza microbial communities from riparian zone in the Pacific Northwest, United States - 23_EM | ecosystem: Host-associated > Plants > Roots > Unclassified | place... | reverse complement strand
ACTTGTTCTTGAAGTTGTCGTTAGGGTGTAAAAACAATCATCATCTGCTAAAACTAATAATAATAATAATAATGACGAGGCGCAATCTTTCTGTGATCTGGACGATATGGGAGAGAAGATGAAAAATAAAAGCTAAAAACAAAGAATGAACGTGTCCTCTTCTTAATTTATTCAACTAAAAAAGAGAGTATTGATCTTTTCTATCATTTTGGCTTAGGGGAGGAGGAGGAGGTGGCCAGTGATGCTAACTGAATTATAGACTCGCTTCGCTTCCCCCTTCTAGTTCTACCACATTACACTTTGTTTTTCACCGAAAATAAATAAATACAACTCTAAGCTTGGAAGGACATGAGACCCTAGCAAAAAATAATGGCTAGGGTTTCAAGTTGACAGAAGAAAGGCATTTGCGTGAAATTCACTAGTAATTAATGCAGCTTCAATCTTTATTTTTTAAATGAAAAATGACTTTTTTTTTATGTTATTATCACACATCTACTTGGTTGAGGCTGGTCTGTGAAGACCTTGATGGTGGGCTGGCTTGCAAAAAGAAGCCTATAGCTATGGAACCTGAGCCTCATAATTGTTGCAGGCGAAAGCAAAGAGATGCAACCAGATGATCAATTCTGCCAGTACAGGAAACTTGGTAAACAAATCAACAGTTACACTCAGAATATCTGTTTTTAGCACCAAAGCAAACTGGTTTTCAGACGATCAATCACAGTGGGACATCAATATTTGCCCTGCGAAGTAATAATTCATGAAATATGCAACTAGCATGATTTTGCATTCAATCAATCATATCAGTTGAGAGAGAATGTTTTAACATTTACATGGATCAATAAGCTGCTGATGTACAGAACCACTTTCTCGGGCGTCAACAGTCCACTGATATGCTGATTTGACCTACCTCACCTCTCTAGATTCTAGATGATAAAAGTTTCATCGGAATTAGTTCATTGGAACAGTTCGGAAAAATTGAGATGATGATAAACAACCAGACTGGAGAAAATAATAATAAAAAGATTTAAAAAATAAAGAAAAAGGCAGACCCGGTGGCTCAGCTTGCTCTTACTGAGATTCAGGATTCTCTTTCAATCACCAGAGGTGGTGGTGTAGAACTTTCAGATCTGTTTTGAGGAGATTGGTGATTCTCAGTGTCCATCTGTCGGACATTCTCTATCATTCTCACCACATCCGTCATTTTAGGTCTTTTATCTGGCATCCTCGCCACGCAGGACATTGCTATCTGCAACATCTCCACCATCTCTTCTTCGATATTAGGATACCTCATCAGCTCAACGTCAAACACTTCAGCTGTCCACTCCTCTCTAACAACAGAATGAACCCACCTGACTAAGTGGATAATCTCATCACCACCCGTGGTATGAATTGGGGACTTCCCAGTAAGAAGCTCCAATAACACCACTCCAAAGCTGTAGACATCAGAAGGCTGCGCAGCTTTCCGGGTGTCTGCTACTTCAGGGGCACGATAACCAGCAGCGCGAGCAATAGGTGGGGCTAATGGGCTTGTTATAGTCGCTAAACCAAGATCAGATACACATCCATACTGCTGAGAATTAAGAAAGATGTTTGAGGATTTGATGTTTCCATGGACAAATTTCCCGCCATTCTCTGCATGGATACAGGCAATGCCTCTTGCTGCACCTATAGCAATTCTCATTCTGGTGTCCCAATCAAGTGGGACTCGCTCACCTCCTCTTTTTCCTGCAAAAGTTACCTATGCATCAGAGGATACATGCAACTCTCAAGTCATTAACCAATTTACACACGATGAAAATAGGATGGAGGAGATCAACAAGCATCCACCACAGAGTGTGTCCTACTAGAAAATTCTCAAGGTCGAGGAAAAGCCATACTTGATCGCAAGTTTGGACTGTTCCACAATCAGAAAACCACGCTAGAAAGTTGTATGCAGTTCAATGATGGCTTATATGACTAACCAACCTTCACCTGCACTTAGATGAATCTTCATGTGACAAGTACTCAACTAAAGAGCAAAGCAACCTATAATGGAAGTATTGTAGTGTTTTAGAAAATTAAATTGTATTAGAACTTATATGTCATAGTTTTTCAGTCATGTTTCACATTGATCTCGCCACTAAAATGATACTAACAGATATCGTGGATTTTCTGTTAATTATACATCCTCTAACCGCATAGTGTTCACATATGGGAAGAAGAAAAATCAACATACTTCAGAAAATCATGCCTCCTACATTATCTCAACAAGTCCATCTAACCTCTGAAAAAAAGTATGAAAATCTATTTCCTTTTCAAGAATCTCAGTACTCAATTCAACCACAAGCTTAACTACAGTTTAGGAAAGGATTCCCCTTTTGATTGCACTCAAGGGCCACAGTTTCTGTTAAATCTTACAGCTTTGCCAAATTATCCCTAATTAGGACATAGCATATACTTCACTGTCACTATTACTTGCAGACGTTCTTTTGGCAAGTAAGAGTCACAATCCATAGAGGATGAAACGACAACTCCATATGTACTTCTCCAAAGTACACTACGCTTAGCAAGGCCAGCAGGACATATCAAGCATGAACTGAAGCCCATTTCAAAATAGCAACAGAAGTAGGCCACCTTGCCCTTGAGTTGTGGTCCTAATGGAGATGTGTTTCAACAAGCATATATCATATATTAAGCAAATATGTATTAGAGTATTAACCCATCTAGAGGATGAGAGTAGTGAATTTCCTCCAGTTAAGTTAAATCAGAATTCTCATATGAATAATCACAGCCATGTCAATAACTCAAACAGAACCTGCATGCATGCTGAATGAATAGGATTTGAAAGCATCTGCTTCCCAAAGTGAAGATTAAAAATATTGGCATTTTTAATTTTGCTGTTTTAGAAATGGCAAGCATAATTGAACTCCTAGCATATAAGAGAACAAAGAATATTGGAAAAGGCAACGTACCATGTAGCATGGAAGAAATGCTCCCCTGATTGTAATAATCATACACCATCAGCTTCTCATCTTTGGAATAGTAATAAGCTTTCAGTTCAACCACATTCTCCTGCCGAATACTTCCAACAACCTCCATCTGCTGCTCGAAGTCCCTCTTGCCAACACTCACTTCCTTCAACCTCTTCACGACCACCGTGGTTGCATCCTCCAGAATCGCCTTGTAAGCCATACCAAATGTACCCTTTCCCAATACCTCAGCAGAAGCCCTCAACAAATCCTCCAAATCAAATGCATAGTTACACCCCTCAAAGAAAGTCAATCTATTATTAGCATCCTGACTCCTTGACACCATTTTCTCCGGTGACATTCCTCCTTTAAGCAACTTCCCTGGAAACTGAGCCTCGCCCTTCTTTCTCGAGCAACAAACAGCTATGAAGAAAACAAATGCTAAAAGCCCCAAAACACAAGAAGCAACTATAATCCCTAGCAAAGTTTTTTCACCAAGTCCCCTCTTATTCCTAGATCTTGGATAAGGTGTGTCAGATGGAGTAACAACCGGCGAAGCATGAGGAGGAAAAGTTTCAAATGGAATATTGTTACCAGAAAACACTGAGTTAGGGAATCTTCTAAGTGACCTTGGTACACTCCCACTAAGATTATTATTAGACAAGTTTATCTGATGCAGATTTGACAAATTAAAATCAGGGACTTCACCGGAAAGCGAATTGTTTGCGAGATTCAAAGCAGCAAGGTGACTCAAGTTCGAAAACGAATATGGAATACTACCATTAAACCGATTATTGGACAGATTAACAATTGTAAGATTAGGCCAAAGTGAGAAATCAACTGGCAGTGACCCAGATAAATTATTATATTGAAGATAAAGAAAAGACAAGTTCTTTAAATTAGAGATATCGAAAGGAAACTCCCCACTAATACCATTGGATCTAAGGCTCAAAATCTGCAATGCTGAGAGACGACTAAGAGTGTTTGGTGGAATTGGGCCATGAAATCCAACACCAGGCAATCTGACAGCAATCACACGAGTCCCATCTCCACTGCAAATGACTCCAGTCCAGTTATTGCAAACAGGAGAGCTCTCATTCCAGTTCAAAGACCGAGAATGTGGCAAATTGTTCACAAAATCAAGCAATGCCTGCTTATCCTCAACTGGGTCTGAATTTACTTGAAAGAAAACAAACTCCACCAGTAAAATGAGACACAAAATGTGCGTAGCTTCCATGGAAGCAAAAAACGAGCTGTTTCTTGCTTTTACTTTGGAGGGTTTTGTTTCACTTTCTTTCTCTCTTTCCCTGCAAAAATGGTATATATGGTTTCAAGCCAAGAAAAAAATAACCAAAGAAAATCCCAAAAAATAAAATAAAAAAGTCACGAAATTTTAAAAATTGAACACACAACGTGGATAAACGAGGGAAAAAGAGAAAAAAAATCCAGACTCCAAGATAATTGTCTAAAAAAGTAGAGATGAACTCTGGGTTGTTTTAAACATTAAAGAATGAAACTTTTGCAGGCTTTGAATAATGGGTTTTGGTCAAAAAGCGGATTCATTTCATTTTTTAAGGCAAAAAATTCTTCACCAGATTCAATGCTCTTCTCTTTTTGTTCTTTGCTTTCCCAACTTCTTAGCTCCATTTCTCAAAACCCCAAAAACACACATCACAAAACCCAACATAAGGTAAGCCACCACAACCATACTCACAACCACATCGCACACACACTTAACGCACACCTTAATTTGTCAGATCCGTAACAAAGCACCCTCAAGCCGAACCCTGTTGAAACACCAACAAAACAAACTAGTCACATACTAAGAAAATGCATTGCAATGAATGACACGTTGCATGACAAAGATGAAATAGATAGAAAAGGAAAAAAAAATGAACAAAAGAAATGTGAAAATGTACAAGCTATGATTTCTTTGAAGGGTAAAGCAGCATGACAACAATAGTGCTCTCAGTTCTGAAAAAGTACTCTTAGAGAAAATCTGTCAAGATTTTCCATGATAAAAAAATATAAATACATGGAGAGAAAGCTGAAAAATGCGAGAGAAATAAATTGACAACGGCTCTGTTTCATAGTTTTTTTCAGTAACCGAAAGTAGAAATATGTGAGTTTCTGGCTTAAAATTATTATGGTTCTTCAATTTTTTATTTTTAGTCAAATCAAGTCCTTCACTTTAAATTTTTTCAAATGAACACTTATATTTCAAATTCAAATCGGTTTATCCTATACTAGCCCATTGGCAAGCGTACTGCATGCCAAACTAAATTTTTTCAAATGAAAAAAAACATATGACGATTTTTTGCATTACTATTAAAAATCTATCCAACACAAGTTTTTAACAAAACTATATAACAACTAACTCGATGTAAATTGATTTATTTAATAAATTCAAAGAAAATCTAGATGACTAGTTTTTATTTTAAAAAATTAATATTAAACGATAAAATAAAAAAAAACAATAAGTCAAAAAATAAAAGAGAATATTGAGTCACATAAACTTTTAAAACTAGTAACCCAGATTATTAGACTGAAAATATCATATATGAAAAAACGATGAAACTCAATCTCCAACAACAAATCTAATGTTGAATGATGAATTATCACTATTATTACTATCATTATTGTTATTTTCATCTTCATTATTATCATTGTAACTAATATTACTATCATTACAACTATTATTAATACTACTATAATAATAATAATAATAATTATTATTATTATTATTATTATTATTATGCTAAATAAGTTTTAGGAAACTCTGTATCGTCCAAAGAGATAAATATGATCTTAAAAGAGTCTCATGATATTAATCTTTTTAAACCACCTGATTCCCCATCAATCATGTTTGATGTCCAACACATCAAAGGTTTAACACAACATGCTCCTCACCCCTTCATGTTTGACATCCAACATATCATAGGTTTAAAGCAACATATTGAGCTCCCAGATCCCTTACCCCTGATACGTGATAAAAAAGATGAAGATAATCCTAATTTACATCCAAATTATATATATTAAAGTTTTAAATAGTATTTATTCCAATCCACACCCTCAATCATATAGTTTTCATAGTTACAAACCTAAGAATCTTGTAGATCTTCTTCCTATGTCTCCTTACTCTAAAATATCTGATTCAATTGAGTCTTTTATACGTAGAGTTTATAATTTGCATGTTAAGATTATAGAAAAAAAATTCAAGCAAGTAATGAACAATATAAATTTTGAGTTAATTTACATAAGTATCATGATTTACTTAATGTTGAAGATTATTTCATGATATAGATTAGATCTAAATGGTGTCCTTTAAAAAACCAGTTATAAATTGCAAATAAATAGTGCTAGACTATTCAAAGTGTTGCAAGTGATTGAATTAAATAATTATGTCATTAAATTATCACTAAACTTTAATATTAGTTCCACTTTTGACATGAAGGATCTTGTTATATATAAAACACAACAATCTTTTCTTGATGATCATTTTGAAACTTTTGCCCCATTATCCTTATCTTTGGCAAAGAAACATATTAATGTTACTTTAGATGCACAAGCTGTTTTTACTAGGGATGAGAAACTTCAATAAATCCCAGTAAATAAGCTAGACGACCATATTCATACTATACTTGGATTATCATATAGACATCACATCAATTTGATCAAGATCTTTGAGAGTATTATTGGAGCCGTCTTGAACTACACTCGAAGGGGTCGAGTTTTTCTAACCCCAAGAGAGTTGGTGGGAACACCGGACCCGAGATATTATTTACGTATTCGTATGATCATAAATGATAGAGGATATCAAAAACCATTGAGACATTGAGCTTTAATTTATATTTTATTTTAATTTATTTAAAATTTTAGTTGAAATTTATTAATTAAACTTTATTTATCGAGCTTTATTTAATTATTGTTGAGTATTTTATTTAATGGGCTATAAGCCTTTACTTGTTTCTAGTTAGAGTTTTAATATTTATATCGTATTTTTTCTAAATGTTAGAAAATTGATGATTAATAAAGTTGTAGACTTTTCTATTCCATATTCTATTTTTTTTCTTTGATTTCTTCTTCTTAACTTATTACTTTATCTTCAAATTTCTTTTACCTAGCATCACTAATTTACCTTAAATGAGGAATATAATATTGTTTTGTAATTTTGAGACTTGCTTTTTATCATGGCAAGCAATTTTCCATGACATCTGATGACAAGTGACAATAGACTGCTTTGCTAAAAAAGAATTTACTTCAGTAAATGTGAATCCTTTGCTCAAATCCTTTCCTTTTCTTTCTTCGACCCTCTTCTTTTAAAAAAGTCTTGAATTCAAAATTTTCATTAGGGCAAAAAAAAATTCTCTAAATATTGGCATGCTTCTGTCAAAGGACCCATGCCCTAAAAATTTATTGCGAAATTACAATTATCCTCCTCTTCACATAACAATTTTTGTGGTCTTTACAAACAATAACCACTTAAGCACGGGCTATATTTGATTTTCTGAGTAATGTATAGTAGAGTGGTATCAAGAAGATCTTAACTCACCTTCTCAAAAAAAAAAAAAAAAAAAAAAAAAAACCAGAAGAAGAAGAAGAAGATGTTGACTTGAATATCAACAGATTCACTTTATATATATGTATATAGATTTTTTGCAGGAAAAGTCACGATGATGCAGAATAAGAATTAAGCAATCTAACTTAGATTACAATATCTCAACTAATTTCCTATGAAATTATAAACCTTGGAATTGATGAACCAAATAAAGTGAAAGGGAGAATTAAAGAAATCCCTCTTCATTTTCAATTCTTGTCCAAACCAAACCATTGCGGGAAAAAAATTTGATTTCGATGAGCTTTTCCACATTGAAGATGTGACCTAATTTAATAGTATAAAAAAACCCAGTTAGGTTTTCACTTTTCACTTCGTGTTCCTCTCATTTTCACTAGCAACCTACTACATTAAGTAGTGCATGTCTCCATCTTTGTTCAACCAATTCTTAACCACCTCTTCAGGGTTTCTGGCTCTTGTCCCAAAATCTCTTAGATCATCGGCCTACCTTGTTGTCAACATGGTTTGATCAAACGTTACAAAATTGTGCACAGGTTGCTTGTCAAGGTCAAACAAGCTTAAGCTACTCATGCCATGACAAGTGTCTCAAAACCCTTTGGGCAACACTGTTCATTCTTGATGAGAAGCATCCAAGATTCCAAATGGGATTATTATGAATTCAAGAAGAAGAACAGAAGAGCATCCAATTATTAAAGTTGTTCGAATAAAAAGTTGCAAATGGATCTTTCCATGGCTCCTTATTGGCTGGACCAATGCCCTTGTACATGAGTGAAAGAAAGGAGGATTTTATTAGTACTGTGTGTTCAATCGGGGGAAGAACACATGCATCATGACACGGTCTACCGATTGCAAAAGCAATAATTCAATTTTGATTTGGTAAAAAGTTGGCCTCATCTGTTATAGGCGGGGGATATTGAAGTAGGCTTGATGTAGCAAGTATTAGCACCCTCTGTTTTCTTAGATTGAAGTATTATTTTTATGTTTTTTAAGAAAATAATTTTTTTTATTTCAAATTAATTTTTTTTTTATGTTTTCAAAAAATAAAATTTTAAAAAGAAAAAAAATATTATTTAAATATATATTTAAACAAAATCTACTTTAAAAAAACAAAAACAACTATAACCGTTACAATACCCGAACATTATCCTTAACAATAGCTCCTTTTTTCGGCTCTATCTTGATGTCCATTGTGTATTATTATGAAATGCAATCTATTAAATTATTTTGGGCTTTCGGTACACATCGTAGCCTAATTAGGTGAAGGGTATCTGTCTAGGCCACAGCCCACAAGGAAAAATCTACTGGTTGCTGTTGCGTTAAGATTACCATTTCCCAGGAGCTGAAATATTACATTTAACTTTGTTTAAATACAACCTGCAAAACAAAGTGTACAGTGGATCAGAGTGGCGCAGCGGAAGCGTGGTGGGCCCATAACCCACAGGTCCCAGGATCGAAACCTGGCTCTGATAACAGAGTAGCTTCTTTGGCCATTAATTTTCTTTGACTAAACACAGGGGGATTTATTTTTTCACCCCTGTAAATTTAAAATGTTTCACTTCGAGCACTGAAGTTTAGCATTTCTTAATTTCAACGTTAAAGCTAAAGCTTCCGTGCCCGTTAAATAAATGTATTAATTAACCAATATTAGATAGTGTCAAATGTATGTAAAAACTTTTGATAATATTAACTACTATACTAAAAGAATTGTATAGTTGTCACTGTTCATAGTGAAACTGTCTCAATTATTTTGGTAACTTTTTAAGGATACATACTTATTTTTGTTTAATTGAATCATTTTGTGAGCTAATTTCATAAGATAAAGTTTTAAATTATGACAAAAAGAAAAAATTAAAAGAGAAAGGACCACAATGTAAAACATGGAGAAAAAACGTGAACAATCTCAAATTCATGAAAAAAGAGCTTTTCATTCCATTTATTTTTTATCTTAAAATTTATTTTGTAATCTCTATATTTGAGAGATAAGAGAGAAACTTGTTAAAAAATAAAGAAGAAGAGAGAAAGTTGTTAGTTGATCACTACATTACGATAACAAAAAAAAAATCAATCTTAGTTTCAACGAGTTCCATTTAAAGAAAGAATACATATTTATTTTGTTTAATTGAATCACTCTGTGACCTAATTTTATAAGATAAATTTTTAAATCACAATAAAATTATAAAATTAAAAGAGAGATGACCACAATATAAAATACGGTGAAAACACGTGATCAATCTCAAATTAAAAAGTGCTTTTCAATCCATATATTCTCCTTTCTCCTGCAATTTAGTTCCTTAAGTTTTTGAAATCTTAATTTTGATCTTAAAATTTATTTTGTTTATTTTTTAGCTCCTATGTTTGAGAGGAGGGGGAGAAACTAGTCGAAGAATGATGAAGGAGATAAAATGTTGTTGGTTGGCCTATATATTTTAGTGTTTTTGTTATTTTAAATCAACATCTCTTTCTAATATTTATTTGTGTATATAATTCTTAATTTATTTGATTAAATACATGTCTATATTTTGGTTCACAATAAAAAGAAGTTCTATAAGCTAGAAAATGCTTTGATATTTTTTTTTATATATATTAAAAGACAACTTTTAATTTGACCCACAACGAAGAATTAATACGTTTTTTTTTATATGAAATACTAGAGTTTTATTAATCCATTGTTTAAGTCAATAAAAATATGGCTTAAATGAAAAGAAGAATACAAAATTACAAATTGTTCAAAAAATATACTCACAACAAATAATCTCAAAACAAATTCATACTAAAATAGACTTTGGATAAATGCTATAATCATGCAACAAAATCAACTTCCATCAAAACTCCTTACTTTGTTAAATGATCCATAACATGATTCTTCGCTCTAAGAACACGCTCAAAAAACACATAATGAAGCAAATTACATGCATTGAAGATATCATTAAATTCACCTTGCAAACGCCATAGTCGCATGATGTTTTAACCTTTAATCCAAATAGCCATAAAAAGATATCTTCTGTTTCTTAAATAAAACATTAGTTAAAACTATAATCCAAATTATAAAGTATTTTTTTAACGTGCTTACATTATCTACACATTGTTTTTTATAAAAGAAAATAATGCGGAAACATGGGATAGTCGGGGCCACGTCTAGATTCATTCTGTATCTTATTTGGATGCCAATATATAGCTTAATTACATAAACCATCCTTTATTTTTGCTTAGTGAAACATCATGCACAAATGAGAAAAATCACAAAGAAATTAATTAATTAATTTAACAAACACACCACTAAAAAAAGAAAATCCAGGGAAGTAACCAAACAATCTTGTAATTAAGTATATACAATTCTTGGGGGTACATATGTTTGATGCACTTCATTTTTTGGTAATTGCTACAATGGAGAAACAATAAAACAAATATCTCCACTCAGACTACCAGCCACCACACCAGAAATTAGTGACTATGGGTTTTATTTTCTGCACAAGAACTACAGAATGAAATAAATATTTGTATAATCGTACGGGCCAGCATGCAAATATTAAGTGGCTTATTTGTATAATATGCCTTTCATCAACGATTTTAATTTCAAGTGGGTAGCAACTTCATCATCCTGAATGCACAACAGAGAGCTCTAGCCTGCCTGTCCACTCCTCACCTGGCTTCAATGTAATTTGCTTCTCAATTGCTGCCCCATCAACACAAAGCATCTGTTTGTACTCTTCATCTCCAAAATCTACCATGGACTTGGATTTCTTCTCCCATGGATTCCAAACCACTATTCATAAGCAGAGGCAAGTGATCAAAAGTGGCTCAATCCCTCAATACAGAACGAAACGTGTAGTGTCATAGAATCATTACTAATCGTGAGAAAGAAAATGAGAAATTGCCATGAACACACTATTATTGTTGATCTGAAGGTTGGAAAATAAACTTACCAACATCTGGAAGTCCTTCCTTTCGTATGGTGAATGTCCTCTTTTGCTCATGATCAAAAACAGCAATCACATCTGAAGAACTAAGGTAAACCCGGTCCACCTGCAAATCAGGAAATACTTTTCTCAGCTCAGCCAAGAAGTTGTGAGGAACTCAGATGGCTGTTTAGAAGATGTATTACCTCAGATTCAAATGTCAAGGCATCTCCTTGTTCTGTGAAGCGTTCTCTTTGGAAAAGGTTGTCAAGATAGTCAAGAGTTTCCAACCCCTCTACTCTTACTTCACTGTTAACTCAATATTGTCATTTAGCATGAAAAGGCAATTGAAAATACATACACTTGTTTGACTCCAATGAAGCTGATAAACATTGAACTATGGCACTACTCAGGTTAAAGCTGATAAGTATCATACATAATGAACCTAGCGAGTACAAGCCACAATGATAAATTCCTAGAAGCTCAGAAAGTTCTTGTCTGTAAAATTGAATTTTGAGGAGAACGGGAAAAAGGAAGCATATTGAGGTGGTTTAGTGAAGTAAACGAACTACTAGGTACATAGAACTTGGGGATAAAAGAGTTTAGAAGGACAGGAGCCTTTCTTTGAAGAATAGAAGTTTGTATTTCTTGAGTCTTAAACAGTTTTCACAAGGCATTTCAATATGCAGAACATGTCTAATTCCACGACAACCACATACGAAAAAACCAACCACTGAAGTTTTCATGTACCTGATATCTGAGATGGAGAAATATGTATGGAAAGCAATTGAGAAACTAAATGGCTTGCAATTGATATTCCTGATGCGCGATATCATGGTTAGATTCCCTTCTACCGTCAAACACACCCTTAGCCGAAACTCGAAACTGAAAAGAGGAGGCCACAGAAAAGTCAATTAACCTTGTGCAATGACAAGATTGATGTCAAATTATGCAGATATCTGGTGCAGGTATTTGACCCTTCTGTTGATTAATTAATAACATGTAAATGAACTGAAGGGATATACCAAATTAAAAAACAAAAAAACAAACTCCAGCAGTCCAGTTGAATATTATCCAAGGATGGCTTTGCCATCTTATGATCTGATCTGGGATTATCAATAGGATATGCAGTTGTTAAAGGGCATACCTATGTGGCCAGATCTTTAGATCCTCTTCAGATGGCTTAAGTAGTAGATCAGTATAGACTTTGTCGTTGGAATCATTGTGTTGTAAAAATGGTGGTGGATTTTGGTCAATCACCCAAATTTTCTTCCTTGCAAACCCATGCTGCTCCAGCGATCCGCAGTTTCCAAACTTAACACACAAATCGAAGCAACTTATTAGTCAGAGATCTCCAAGAATGGCATGTCATTGATTGACATGACATAACCTCAAAATACCTGAGGAAAGCAAATGGGGATTCCTCCTCTCACTGGATTTGGTGGCTTGAAAATTGCCTGCAGTAAACAAAAATAAAACAATTATCACGCGATCAAAGAAAAACCACCAGTAACGGAGAAATTAAGGACACAGATTAAACATTACTATAACCTTAGCAGCCAAATAAAACCCTACGATTTTACCTTACTGCTAGTGAATAACAACTCTTCACCCTGGTCAGTCCTCCATGAGAGAACTTGTCCTCCATACAAGCTAACCTGAATACATATTCACACAATAAATCAAGATCCACTCAAGAAAGATAGTTTCCATCTGACTGTATCATTGCAGTCATTTCTCAGCTTAGACAAATTAAATTAACCAATAAACAAGAGCATGAGGCAGTTGGACTGACCCGAGCTGAAGCCCCTCGCCGGTTTCGAAGCACAACCTGATCGACTCCATTTCTATCCTTTGTAACTTCGACAGCTGTTGCTGCTCTCAGGTCGGCTGTCCCAGAACGATTCATAGTGTAAAAACAAAATTAAGGATGCAAAATTGAAGAAACAACAACACAATATTGTCTCTCAATCTCTCTTTCTCTCTGGTCAAATACCCAAACCAATAGTGATTAAGTACTTGATAAAGAAGCTCAGCAGTTACTGAAGTAGTTGAAGATCTGAACAGGCTTCTTGTGAAAAAACCTTATCTCCCGTGAATGGAAAGCAAAATCACAACAAACCCTAACTAGTTTCCACTTTCCACCATTAGAATTGTGGACAACATGAAATCCTCTCAACTGATCAAAAAATAAATTAGATATAGACCAATAACTCAAAATTGCATCAAACTCTTTTCAAAAAGACAACAATAAGACAAAGTTGAATTCCAAAAAAACAGAACGCCGCCCCAGATGACCAAACTGTCTAATTTTTCAACCGAAAAAGGTTCAAAAAATGATAACCTTCCAACAACCAGCAAAAGTCCAAAGTTTGAACTGAAACGTTTTTTTTTTCTATTGGCCAGTTTCAAAGGAAAAAACATTTAATGGTACTATGGAACAACAGTTCAGTATTTAATGCCGAACAGCTTGTAAAGGGTCAAGACTCAAGAATGGATCACAACTTCTTGAAGGAAACACACACACACACACAAAAGAAAAGGGACTGGTTTGGTATGACCTCGTCTTTGTATTAAAGAAACCTTGAAGGGCTGTAGACAAAAGAATCCTCGTCAGATAATAAAATACAGAAGGAATCAAGATGATATAAAAAAGAAAAAGTCTAAAAGAGTGTGTAAAGGAGGACTTAGCAACCATGTGTTTCTAGCGTGGAGATGATGTGTTAGTTCTGTTGGGATTCGAAACTTTTGATGTGGACTCGAGTTGAAACAACAGACCATGAACATGTATATATACCTGAATTAACGAATAACTAACCATTCGAAAGATTTTGTGGAATATTCAAACTTTTGGCCTCCTGGACTAGACTTCTAGGATTCTTCTCTTCTTCCCTTAAATAATATTCTGTTTTTAAATTTTCATTTTCAACCGCAACGGAGTAAAAATAATGCAATAAATTAATATGACAAAATAAAACTCTATTAGAGAAGAAGCCAAGCAACTCCACTCGTTAAAGCTGGCCATAGAATAAAATTATCATTGAGAATTGTCCTTTACGATCTGTGGCTGTCAATGCCTCTGCCATTTTCCCTGTTCAAATCAACTCATAACAACAAACATTTAATATAATGTCATTACAGCAACAGCCCACAGCAATGCCTAAGAACAAGTTGATTAGCTCCACAATTTTTCCTTGCAAGCTTATCCACAATGACCACTGTATTTATTACAAGCACAAAATTATAATTATTATTTTTTGTTTATATATATAAAGAAGGCCCAGCCAAGGTTTTTGAGTTTTAGAACAAAATGCACTATCTTTTTAAACAAATGTAACCCTTTTAAAGGGAAATCAATCCGATGCCTAAGAGTACAAGTTAACAGACATGGATCTTGAGGTTGGAGAAGGTAGATATACCATGTTACACGCTCAAACAGGGACCCACGGAAGGAAGATGAGACCCTCAAACAAGGTTGCAGCTGCTACTGAATTTCAAAGGTGGACAAAGTCTAGCCAGTTCTCCGCGTTTTTCTTTCCTGGAAGTGCTGTTGGAAATGTCTCGGACATGGTAATGGTTGTGTTGTCTTTTTCATGTCATACATAAGAAATACAATGCATCTCTCTTTGTTAGCCTTCGTTTCACTTTCAAGATTTGCTTCGTGCGGGATCTCTCTAGTTTTTCTTCTTTGGTTGGTGTACCTCAGCACCAGACCAGTTATTAAATCTCTGACCATGAGGAAATATCCCAGAACCCTTTAAAAGGCAATGTGTGAATCAAACCTTGGACATGGAAGCAAATCGTGCCACCACTCTAAAGTCAAACAAACCTCCGGGTAGAAAGATTCCACACTCAATACAAGACCTTGAAAGGCAAAATGTTGGCCAAATTCGGCAATTAACATAATGTAATTAAAATAAATGGTGAATTGTGAAATAGCACACGTTTACATGCTACATGCTGTTGTCGAAAACCACTCCATTTAAATGATATCGTGTTTTACAACTATCATATTTAAATTAATATTATAGTTGAGAAGTGTAATAAAATTTTACTTAATATTGTAATTAAACCATAATATCAATTATATTTTTATATGAACTAGTCAACCAGATAATATAATTAGCTGGACAAATTGTTTTTTAAAATGTATTATTCTATCAAAATTTAAAAATAATTGTGCTAATTTTACACAAAAAAAAATCCCAAAATGTTGCGTGTTCCACCTAGTGAAAATGCACTTGGGAATTACGGTTCTGAACTGTGATAGAAATCCCTTCAACAAAGCATATAATTAGATATAAAACCCATTTATACTGCAGCGACAGATCAACAAATTTGATTCCAACTCCATTTCAAAGTGTCTTTAGGCTCACCAAATCAATTTCCATTTTCAATTGAGACCATCTTTCTTGCTGTCCCAATTGTGTTTTTCCCAGCTACAACTCATGTAGCAGTGATTATGGAACAAGGAAAAGCCTTTCCTCTAATTTTAACATAAAACGTTTTCAGAAGCCAGCTCATGAACATTCTTACTATGGATGATAAACCAGTTAATACAGGTGACGACGGAAAAAAATAAGCACAGTTCTAATTTCCTAAATACGAAACGAATCTGCTTCTCAGTAAAAAAATCCAAAAGAGTCTCTTTAATAGGCTGGAGGATAACTGTCAACTTGATAATAAAAAATAAAAAATGGACTTGGATTACATGGCTATTACAAGACATCTCCGAAAAAACATACCCTGCAGCATACAAAATCTTCATGAATTCTATATATGGCTCACGTCCAAAGGTTTGAACAACCCTAAACTAGCTTTTTATACGCAGATGTTATTGTCAATACCTCTTCTATCAACAATTTCACAATTTTGATGCTATCAGGATCAACTCTCACCAGATGCATTGCATGAAAGTTCTTGCGTCTGTCATTGGGAACCAGAAAGACTGGAAGAGGGTGCATGAAAAGAGAAAAGGGAAACCTTCCTTGATACATGTTGAACGCGGCCTTCTTTGTTATATATTAGATTCAGGTAGAATGCTAACAAGGCAGATCCAATCACACAGCTGCACATATTGACCCTGAATTTGAAATATGAAAGAGAATTAATAAAAAATAAGTCAATACGCTCAACAATTCCCTTTATGTAACTAAATTTTCAAAGTTTCCCCTGGCATTTATAGTTAATATGGCCCTTTTCTTGCTCCTCCATCAAATAAATTCGTTTGTACACACACAAACAGAGACAATCACACGGAGAGAGAAACCTGTGGACCATGAGGAGCAGCAAAATTTTGATTCATCAACATGCTTTACTTGAAGCCCAATGAACCATGATCCAGTACTGACATCATCATGGGCATATTTACGGAAAATGGACCTGTAAAAACAAAATAAGTGGTTGACTCATTGAAGCCATACACGGTCTTTTATCAAGAGCATTAGCTAAGAAGTGAGAAATAAACCACCTGTTAACTCGAATAAAGTGAGCCAAAGCACGTGAAATGGCGTAGATCTCACCATAAAGAAATGGCAGTGCATGCTTTATCTGCACCATATTTATTATCCTGACTTTGAAGAACTAATCATTTAAATATATCTGGCGGGACAAAGTTCAGAAAGTACAGCAGACACTGATGAAGAACCACTATGGGATTTATGAAAGCCATAACAGAGGAGGTATTTTTCTACCAAGACCAGAACAAACCATCAGAAGGCAAGCTTACCTTGACATGCATATAAGCAGACTATAAAGAGCATAAATATAATCAATCACGAGGAATAAGGCAAAACCAACGTTGTATTACTTACAATTTCACATCACCGAATTCCCACCAGTCTGGATCATACAATTTGTGGGTCCTGTCAAATGCATATAATATCAGGGTTCCAGGTAATATACATTTATGAAACATTATTCTCTCGGCCAATAAATAAGTTATTGTTGGATAATTTTTTTTTATCAAACTCACGGCTCAGAAAAACTTCACCAGATTTCATACACCCGATATAAGCACCAGGTTTATCCAAGTGGGTTGAGAAAAGGGTTGCTCCCAGGGCATCTGTACAGACAATTATAGGCTGTTTATAGGCTGCCATGCTTTATTTCTTGTTTCTATTTTCAACATTCCAGCCATTTGTGATTCAATTGTTCACATGAATAAACCTTTTATAATAACCTTTAAGGTCCTTTTCTTTTCCTGATAGCAACCCTATTCTTCTTTCGACCAATCATTTCTTCTTTCGACCAATCATTGTAATAATACCATTAACAGCTAAAATCCTTTTCTTAGAATGCTTATCACCCTTCTCGACCAATTTCTTTGAAACAAAACCCGCTTGCCTTGCTGCAGCCAATTCCATCTCAACTGCTGATAACTCCTAAACAACACAAATTTAACTAACTCTGTCTCTGATCACATTCATTGCCACTGCATTTCCTCAAGTCAGACCC
>Ga0307517_10006154_pt1 | contig 17876 bp, 13 predicted proteins | sample 23_EM_MG_FD_194515 | JGI IMG/M metagenome (GOLD analysis project Ga0307517, IMG submission 194515) | Populus trichocarpa ectomycorrhiza microbial communities from riparian zone in the Pacific Northwest, United States - 23_EM | ecosystem: Host-associated > Plants > Roots > Unclassified | place... | reverse complement strand
CTCAAGCGCCGGACGGGCTGAAATCAGCCCGTCCGGCGCTTCGAGTCGTGCCTAGACCGTACGGAAGGCCAGAACCACGTTGTGGCCGCCGAAGCCGAAGGAGTTGTTGATGCCGACGATCGGGCCCTCGGGCAGTGCGCGGGCCTCGGGGGAGACGAGGCCGGGGTCGACCTCTTCGTCGAGCTCGACGAGGTTGATGGTCGGGGGAGCGAGCCGGTTCCGCAGCGCGAGGACCGTGGCGACGGTCTCGATGCCGCCGGCGCCGCCGAGGAGGTGGCCGGTCATGGACTTGGTGGCCGAGATGGCCACGTGGTCCAGGTCGTCGCCGAGGACCTTGCGCAGCGCCTTGACCTCGGCGACGTCACCCTGGGGGGTGGAGGTCGCGTGGGCGTTGAGGTGGGCGATCTCGGCCGGCTTGATGTCGGTGGCGGCGAGCAGCTGCTCCATCGCGGCGGCGATGCCGCGCCCGCTGGGCTCGGGCTGGGCGATGTGGTGGCTGTCGGCGGACAGGCCCTGGCCGAGGGCCTCGCAGTAGACCTTGGCGCCGCGCTTGGCGGCGTGCTCGGCGGACTCCAGGACGATGACGCCGGCGCCCTCACCGAGCACGAAGCCGTCGCGGCCCTTGTCGTACGGACGGGACGCGCCCTGCGGGTCGTCGTTGTTCTTGGACATCGCCATCATGTTGGAGAAGGCGACGATCGGCAGCGGGTGGATGGCCGCCTCGGTGCCGCCGGCCACGACCACGTCGGCGCGGCCGCTGCGGATCATCTCGATGGCGTAGCCGACCGCCTCGGCGCCGGAGGCGCAGGCGGAGACCAGGGAGTGGACGCCGGCGCGGGCGTTGATCTCCAGACCGACGTTCGCGGACGGGCTGTTGGGCATGAGCATGGGCACGGTGTGCGGGGAGACCCGGCGTACGCCCTGCTCCTTGAGCACGTCGTACTGGTTGAGCAGGGTCGTGACGCCGCCGATGCCGGAGGCGACGACCGCGCCGAGGCGGTCGGCGTCCACGGACGAGTCCTCGCCGGCCTTGGCGGTGAAGCCGGCGTCGGCCCAGGCTTCGCGGGCGGCGATCAGGGCGAACTGCGCCGAGCGGTCCAGCTTGCGGGCCAGCGGGCGGGGCAGCACCTCGGTGGGCTCGACGGCGATCTGGCCGGCGATACGGACCGGCAGCTCGGCCGCCCAGTCCTGGGCGAGGGGGGTGATGCCGGAACGGCCGGCGATCAGGCCGTCCCAGGTCGACGCGCTGTCCCCGCCCAGCGGAGTGGTTGCGCCGATACCGGTGACGACCACGGTGCGATTGGTCGGGCTCACAGGAATTGTCTCTCCACGTCTAGAAGGGCGGGCGACAGACGCGTCGTCCGGTCTTGCTTAGGCCGCCTGGGCCTTGAGGATGTAGTCGACGGCGTCGCCGACGGTCTTGAGGTTCTTCACGTCGTCGTCCGGGATCTTGACGTCGAAGGACTCCTCCGCGGCCACGACGACCTCGACCATGGACAGCGAGTCGACGTCCAGGTCGTCGGTGAAGGACTTGTCCAGCTCGACGTCCTCGACCGGGATGCCCGCGATCTCGTTGACGATGTTGGCGAGACCCTCGAGGATCTCTTCCTTGTCGGCCATCTGGCGCTCCTTGATGTGTTGCTGGGGGACTGTGCGGCGTGCGGTTGCGGCGCCGCTCGTACGAGGTGTGACTAGGGGAGGGTAACGACAGTTGCGGCGTAGACGAGACCCGCCCCGAAGCCGATGACCAGGGCCGTGTCACCGCTCTTGGCCTGACCGGTCGCGAGCAGCTTCTCCATCGCGAGGGGGATGGAGGCGGCAGAGGTGTTGCCGGTGGTCTCCACGTCGCGGGCGACCGCGACGTGCTCCGGCAGTTTGAGGGCCTTGATCATCGAGTCGATGATCCGCATGTTGGCCTGGTGCGGGATGAACGCGTCGAGCTGGTCGGCGGTGATCCCGGCGGCGTCCAGCGCCTGCTGGGCCACCTTGGCCATCTCGAAGACCGCCCAGCGGAAGACCGCCTGGCCCTCCTGGGTGAGCGCCGGGAACTTCACCTTGCCGTGCGAGTCGTGCGGAAGCTCCGAGACATCGGCGGTCCGGAAGGTGTCCCAGTTGACGGTCTGCTTGATCGTCTCGGACTTGTCGCCCTCGGAGCCCCACACCGTCGGCCCGATGGCCGGTACGTCGGAGGGGCCGACGATGACCGCGCCCGCGCCGTCCCCGAAGAGGAAGGCCGTGGCCCGGTCCTCCTTGTCGGTGAGGTCGCTCAGCCGCTCCACGCCGATGACCAGTACGTACTTGGCGCTGCCCTCGACGACCATGCCCTTGGCGAGGGTGAGCCCGTAGCCGAAGCCCGCGCAGCCCGCCGACACGTTGAACGCGGCCGGCTTGCCGGCCCCGATCCGGTGGGCGATCTCGGTGGCGACCGCCGGGGTCTGCTTCAGGTCGGAGACGGTGGCGACGATGACGCCCTCGATGTCCTCGGCCGCCAGGCCCGCGTCGGCCAGCGCCTTCCCGGCCGCCGCGATCGACATCTCGGCGACGGTCTCCTCCGGGCTCGCCCAGTGCCGGGACACGATGCCGGAACGGGAGCGGATCCACTCGTCGCTGGACTCGATGTGCTCCAGGATCACGTCGTTCGGCACCACCCGGGTCGGGCGGTAGCCGCCGACGCCCATGATGCGTGCGTACGGCGATCCCTGGCTGGGCTTGATCTTCGCGGGCTGACGCTGCGCGGTCATGTCTGCGGGGGCTCCTATTCGTGGGTGCCGTGCTCGGCGATGATCGCGCGGGCCGCTTCGAGGTCGTCGGGGGTCTTCACGGCCAGCGTCTTCACGCCGGGCAGTGCGCGCTTGGCCAGGCCGGTGAGCGTGCCACCGGGGAGGACCTCGACGAGCGCGGTGACGCCGAGCTGCTGGAAGGTCTCCATGCACAGGTCCCAGCGGACCGGGTTGGACACCTGGGCGACCAGTCGCCGGACGATCTCCGCGCCGCTGCCGACGACCTGGCCGTCGGTGTTCGACACATAACGGGTACCCGGATCGCCGATCGTCAGACCCGGTACGAGGGCCTCCAGTTCGGCGACCGCCGGGGCCATGTGCTCGGTGTGGAAGGCGCCCGCCACCTTCAGCGGGATCACCCGGGCCTTCTCCGGCTTGTTCTCGGTGAGGGCCGCGAGCTGCTCGGTGGTACCGGCGGCGACGATCTGGCCGGCGCCGTTGATGTTCGCCGGGGTCAGGCCGAGGCCCGCCAGGTGCGCCACGACGGCGTCGGGGTCGCCGCCGAGGACGGCGGACATGCCGGTCTCGGTGATGGCGGCCGCCTTGGCCATCGCACGGCCGCGGGCCGCGACCAGGCGCAGGGCGGTGTGCGCGTCGAAGACCCCGGCGGCGGCTGCCGCCGTGATCTCGCCGACGCTGTGACCGGCCACCGCGCCGACGACGCGGCGGGCCGCGAGCTCGTCCGGGAACAGCTCGCGTGCGGCCAGCAGCCCGGCGGCCACCAGCAGCGGCTGGGCCACGGCGGTGTCGCGGATCTCGTCCGCGTCGGCCTTGGTGCCGTAACGGGCAAGGTCGAGCCCGGCGGCGTCGGACCAGCCTGCGAGGCGGTCCGCGACCCCGGGGAGTTCGAGCCAGGGGGTCAGGAAGCCGGGGGTCTGAGCTCCCTGGCCGGGAGCGACGATTACGAGCACCTTTTCACTCTCTCGTGTGCGAGGTGGTCCACGCCCGTGGGGACAGGGACCAAGAACCGACGGGTGATTTGTTGGTGTCCCACAAAAGCCCTGCCGGGGCTCAGGACGCCTGACCCGAGTCGGAGAGTCGTCCGAGGATCAGGGCGATACGCAGAGTGAACGCCGAACGCACATCCGAGGGTGACCATCCGGTGACGTCTGTCACACGTCGGAGCCGGTAGCGGACGGTGTTGGGGTGAACGAACAGCATTCGTGCGGCGCCCTCAAGGGAGGAGGCCTGCTCCAGGTAGACCGAGAGCGTCTCCAGCAGCGCCGAGCCGGCTTCCTCCAGCGGGCTGTAGATCTCCTCCACCAGTTGCTCGCGGGCGGCCCGGTCCCCGGCCATCGCCCGCTCCGGAAGCAGGTCGTCCGCCAGCACCGGCCGGGGCGCGTCCGGCCAGGCGGCGCACGCCTTCAGCCCGGCCGCCGCCGCCTGCGCCGACTTCGTCGCCGACAGCAGGTCACCGACCACCGGCCCGGCCACCACGGGCCCGGCGGCGAACGGCCCGATCAGGGACTTCGCCACCTTCATCGGGTCCCCGTCGCCGCCCGCCACCACGATCAGCTTGTCGCCCAGCACCCCGGTCAGGACCTGGAGCTTCGCGTGCCGGGCCGCGCGCCGGATGGCCTCGACGGTCAGCTCGCTGTCCCCGTTCGGCGCCGTTCCGAGCAGCACCACGATCCGGTCCGGTGACCCCCAGCCCAGCGCCGCCGCCCGCGACAGCACGCCCTCGTCGGCCTCGCCGGACAGCACCGAGTTGACGACCAGCGATTCGAGCCGGGCGTCCCAGGCGCCCCGGGCCTCGGCGGCCTGCGCGTACACCTGGGCCGTCGCGAAGGCGATCTCCCGGGCGTAGACCAGCAGCGCCTCGCGCAGGATCGCCTCGTCACCGGGCGCGGCGACCTCGTCGATGGCCTCCTCGCACACCGCCATGGTCGTACGGACCATCTCCACGGTCTGCCGCAGCGAGATCGCCCTGGTCAGCTCCCTGGGCGCGGTCCCGAACACGTCCGTACTGATCGCCCGGGGCGTCTCCGGGTGCCGGAACCACTCCGTGAAGGCGGCCACACCGGCCTGCGCGACCAGCCCGATCCACGACCGGTTCTCCGGCGGCATCGCCCGGTACCAGGGCAGCTGCTCGTCCATCCGCGCGATCGCGTTCTGGGCGAGGCGTCCTGAGGACTTCTCCAGCCGGCGCAGCGTCGCCGCGTGCGGATGGCCGCGGACCGGGTCCGGGACGTGATCGTGATCGTGCGGAGAGGGTTTTGCCACAGGACAAGCCTGCCTCATCGGGAGCGGTTCCCGGCACGCGGGTGCGGCGGCCCTTCACCGGGAGCGGCGGCGCGACCCCGGCGTCACGGCGTCGGCGGACAACCGCTGCGCGAGGTAGATGGGGATGACCGACAGCAGGATCAGCACGGCGGCGACCACATTGACCACCGGCGCCTGCTGGGGGCGGGCCATGTTGGAGAAGATCCAGATGGGCAGGGTCTGGACACCGGGCCCGGCGGTGAAGGTCGTCACGACGATCTCGTCGAAGGACAGCGCGAACGCCAGCAGCCCGCCCGCGAGCAGCGCGGAGCGCACCAGGGGGAAGGTGATGTCGCGGAAGACCTGGAAGGTGTCGGCGCCCAGGTCCATGGCGGCTTCCTCGTACGAGCCGGATGTGCGGCGCAGCCGGGCGATCACGTTGTTGAAGACCACGACGACGCAGAAGGTGGCGTGGCCGACGATGACCGTGAACAGGCCGAGCCCGACGCCCAGCGGTTCCAGTACCGCGCGGAAGGCGGTGTTGAGCGCGATGCCGGTGATGATGCCCGGCAGCGCGATGGGCAGTACGACGACGAAGGACAGCGCCTCGCGGCCGAAGAAGCGGTACCGCTGCACGGCGAACGCGATCAGCGTCCCCAGGACCAGCGAGATGGCGGTGGCGCCCAGCCCCGCCTTGACGGAGGTCCACAGCGCGTCCCGGGCGCCGGAGCTGTGCCAGGCGTCGGCCCACCAGTGCAGGGTGAGGCCGCCGGGGGGCCAGCCGAAGCCCCGGTCGGAGTTGAAGGAGTTGAGCAGCACCAGGAGCAGGGGGACGTAGATGACGGCGAACCCGAGGGCGGCGGCGGTGCGCAGCGCGATGCGTGCGGGGCGGGACAGATGCATGGAGCTCTCACACCCTCACAGTTCGGCGAGCGCGCCGCTGCGGCGCACCGCCAGCAGATACAGGACGATGATCACGACCGGCACAGTGCCCAGCGCGGCGGCAAGTGGCAGGTCGAGGGTGATGTTGGAGTAGACGAGGTTGCCGATGAGCTGGGTCTTGCCGCCGACGATCTGGACGGCGATGTAGTCGCCGAGGCTGAGCGAGAACGTGAAGACCGACCCGGCCGCGATGGAGGGGAAGACCATCGGCAGGACGACGGACCGGAAGGTCCGCCAGGTCCTGGCGCCCAGGTCGGCCGACGCGTCGAGGAGGTTGGCGGGGAGCTGTTCGAGCCCCGCGTGGATCGGCAGGATCATGTACGGCAGCCACAGATACGCCAGCACCATGATGACGGCGGGCAGCCCGTACCCCGGGCCGCTCAGCCCGAGCGGCTTCAACGCCCAGTCCAGCGGCCCGCCTTCGGACAGCAGGATCCGCCAGGCGTACGCCTTGACCAGGTAACTCGCCCACAGCGGGGTGAGGATGGCGACCACCAGCGCGGGGCGGTGGCGCGGCTGGGCGACCCGGGCGGTGTAGAAGGCGATCGGGAAGGCGATGACCACGTCGATGAGGGTCACGGCCACCGCGACGCCGAGGCTGCGCAGGGCGACATCGCGGTAGACCGAAGTGGTGAGGAGCGTACGGAAGTTGTCCGTGCTCCAGATCTTCACCAGGTCGGAGGTGAAGGGATCCGTGGTCCAGAAGGCGGAGAGGAAGAGCGCGGCCAGCGAGCCCAGATAGGCCAGTACGAGCCACAGCAGCGGGGCGGTCAGCAGCAGGGACAGCCGCAGCCGCGGGCGGCGGTGCAGGATGCCCGCCGCCCGCCGCCCGAAGGTTTGCTCGATCATGTGGAGGGGTCAGCCCTTGATCTCGGTCCAGGCCTGTACCCACTTGGCGTACGGCACGCACTTCACATCCGTACGGCCGTCCAGGCACTGCGGGATGGGGGTGTTCCAGAAGTGGATCTGCTTCCAGTACGACTCGTCGGCGGCGTGGTAGGTGGTGCAGAAGCTCTTGTCGGCGGTGTAGTCGCAGGACTTGGAGTCGGCCGGGGCCTCGCCGAACCACTCGGCGACCTGGGCGTTGACCTTGGGGGAGACGATCCAGTCCAGCCACTTGTAGGCGCAGTTGGGGTGCTTGGCCTTCGCGGAGACCATCCAGGTGTCGGACCAGCCGGTGGCGCCCTCGGTCGGGAGGACCGCGTCGACCTTGACCTTCTCGCCCTGGGCGAGGTTGGCGATGACCTGCCAGGTGGTGCCGATGACGGAGTCGCCGCTCTTGAAGGCGGAGATCTCCTTCAGGTAGTCGCTCCAGTACTCGCCGATGTCGGCGTTCTGCGCCTTGAGCAGGGCCACGGCCGCGTCGAACTGCTTGGTGTCCAGGGCGTACGGGTCCTTGATGCCCAGCGCCGGCTTGGTCTTCATCAGGTACAGGGCGGCGTCGGCGATGTAGATGGCCGAGTCGTACGCGGTGACATGGCCCTTGTACGCCGACGCGTCGTCGAAGACCGCCGACCAGGAGGTGGGCGCCGGGGAGACCTTGTCGGTGCGGTACATGAGGAGGTTGGCGCCGCGGCCGTGCGGGATTCCGTAGGCGACCCCGTTGACGGAGTTCCACTTCTGGAGCTTGAGGCTGGAGAAGATGTTCGCGTAGTTGGGGACGAGCGCGGTGTTGACGGGCGCGGCGTCGCCGGAGGCGATCAGCCGGAGCGAGGCGTCGCCGGAGGCGGAGACGGCGTCGTACTGGCCGGTCTTCATCAGGCTGACCATCTCGTCCGAGGTACCGGCGACCTTGGTGTTGACCTTGCAGCCGGTCTGCTTCTCGAACGGGGTGACCCAGTCCACGGACTTGTCGTTGGAGCCGTCCTCGGCGTAGCCCGCCCAGGCGATGAGGTCGACCTCGCCCTCGGTCTTGCCGAGGGACTTCTGGGCGGTGAGCTTGGGCGGGGTGAAGGCGCCGTTGGAGCTGTCGGTGGTGGTGCTCGACGAACTGCAGGCACTGGTGGTGGCGCCGGCCAGGGCGAGCACGGCACAGGCGATGACGGTACGGGTCAGGCGCACGTGGACTCCGATTCGGGCATCGGTACGGGGACGTTGTGGCGGCGCTGCCACTGGAGGCGGACGCGGGTGCCGCGGTAGGCGGCGGTCTCCTCGGAGGAGGTCTCCAGGTTCTGCTGGAGGGCGGTGAGGCGGCCGCCGCCGTCGAGGTCGATCAGGAAGCGGGTGGAGTCGCCGAGGTAGACGACCTCGGCGACGGTGCCGGTGGCGTTGTCGTCGGCGTCGGCGGGGCCCTTGTCGTCCTGTTTGAGGAGGCGGATCTTCTCCGGGCGGATGCTGTACGTCGTCCCGTCCTCGTCCGTCAGCAGGTTGGAGGTGCCGACGAAGCCCGCGACGAAGGGGGTGGCCGGGCGTTCGTACACCTCGGCGGGTGTCCCGACCTGCTCGATCCGGCCGCCGTTGAAGACGGCGATCCGGTCGCTCATGCTCAGCGCCTCGTCCTGGTCGTGGGTGACGAAGACGAAGGTGATGCCGACCTCCCGCTGAAGTGCCTTCAGCTCGACCTGCATCTGCTCGCGCAGCTTCAGGTCCAGCGCGCCCAGCGGCTCGTCCAGCAGCAGCACTTTGGGCCGGTTGACCAGGGCCCGGGCGAGGGCGACGCGCTGCCGCTGGCCGCCCGAGAGCTGGGACGGGCGGCGGCCGCCGAAGCCTTCGAGCCGTACGGAGGCCAGGGCGTCGCGGACGCGTTCCATCCGCTCGCCCCTGGGCACCTTCCGGATCTTCAGCCCGTACGCGATGTTCTGCTCGACCGTCATGTGCGGGAAGAGGGCGTAGTCCTGGAAGACGGTGTTGACGTCCCGCTCGAAGGGCGCGAGGCGGGTGACGTCCTGGCCGGCCAGCTCGATGGTGCCGGCGGTCGGGGCCTCGAAGCCGGCGATCATGCGCAGCACGGTGGTCTTGCCGGAGCCGGAGGGGCCGAGCATCGAGAAGAACTCGCCGTCGCCGATGTCGAGGTCGATCCCGGCGACCGCCTCCGCATGGCCGAAGGACTTGCGCAGGCCGTGCAGGCGTATGGCCACGGGAACCGGAACCGGAACCACATCCACGGGCGGGAACCTTTCTCTGCGGTCGGGCGTTGAGCTAAAACATATGAAGTTATAGTTCAAAGAACAAGATCCGACCGAGGTAAAGCTTTCGCCAAGTGAGAAGGTGTGCTGGTGAGCAAACTTTCGGGTGGTGCCCTGCACGCGGTCTTCGCCCCTGTGGACAACCTGGCCCGCGTCGACGCCGTCGTCCGCCGGCTCGGCGACGCCATCGAGCTCGGCCTCCTCGCCGACGGCGAACAACTCCCCGGCGAGACCGAGCTCGCCACCCGCCTCGGCGTCTCCACCGTCACGCTGCGCGAGGCCCTGATGGCCCTGCGGCAGCAGGGTCTGGTCACCACCCGCCGGGGCCGTGGCGGCGGCAGCTTCGTCACCTCCCCCGGCGAGCCACGGGCCTCCCGCCTCGCCGACTGGAGCACCGAGGAGCTGCGCGACCTCGCCGACCACTGGTCCGCCGTCTCCGGCACCGCCGCCCGCCTCGCCGCCGAGCGCACCGAACCCGAGGACCTCGGCGCGCTGCTGCGTTCCCTCGACGAGTACGAGGCGGAAGCCGATCCGACCGCCCGGGGCCGGATCTACGGCCGCATCAACGTCGAACTCGCCGCCGCCGCCCAGTCCGCCCGTCTCACCAAGGAAGAGATCCGTATCCAGGCGGACCTCGGGCCGCTAATCTGTCTCGCACTCGGCGACGACGACCACCACCCGGCGGTCGCCCGACTGCACCGCGCCCTCCTGCGCGCAGTGCGGGACGGTGACCCCGAGCAGGCCAGGTCCCTGGCCGAGCGGCGTGTGCAGGACGCGATGGAGCGTCTGGTCGAGCTGCGCCTCACCGACTCGGGCTGACTTCCGGCTAGGGGGCAACCGCCTTGGACGTCATGGACTCCGTCGACGTCGACGTCATGGATGTGGTCGCCCGCGTGCGCGACACCCTGGAGGACGTCTTCGCCGCCGTGGCCGAGGTCCGCGACCGCACCGTGGCCATCGCCGCCGGGCAGCCGGACCTCGCCACCTCGGACCTGGCCGCGCTGCGCCCCCTCCTCCACGACCGCCTCCGCCGGCACCGCGACCTCATCTCCGGCATCGGCTTCATCGCCGAGCCCGGTCTCCTCTCCGACGTCCCCGCCTGGCTGGAGTGGTGGCAGACCACCCGCGACGGCGACCTGCGGCCCCTGCTCCTCGACCTCGATCCGAACACCTCCGCCTACTCCGACTACACCCACTGGGACTGGTTCGCGATCCCGAGGGAGACCGGCGAACGCGCCTGCGCCGGGCCGTACGTCGACTACCTCTGCTCCGACGAGTACAGCCTCACCCTCTCCGTGCCGGTCCACCGCGACGGCCGCTTCCTCGGCGTCGCCGCCGCCGACGTCTACCTCCGCCACTTCGAGGCCGCCGTCCTGCCGCTGCTCCGGCGGCTCCCCGGCCCCGCCGCCCTCGTCAACGCCCGGGGCCGCGTGGCGGCTTCCACGGACGCCCGGCATCTGGCGGGCGCGCTGCTCAAGGGGCCGGGCTTCGGCGCGGCGCGGCTGCGTCAGTGCGGCGAGATCCCGCTGGCGCTGGCGGAGTTGTAGCCACGGGCCCGGAAACGGGTGACGGCGGGTGCCACAGACCTGGAAGGCCTGTGGCACCCGCCGTCATGACGACGTCAGAACTTCTGTCCCGGGGTCACTCGGGTCACTCCTTTTCGACCTTGGGATATCCCCAGACGAACTTCAGCTTGACCCCCCTCTTCGGATGCTCGCTCAGGCAGGTCTGGAGCTTCGAGGCGATCCACCAGTAGTACCCGGCGATGATGCCCGAGATGGCGGAGAACACCGCTCCGGCACCCGAGGCGCCCAGCGCGGCGGTGATGATCGCGCCGATCGCGGCATCCTCGTTGAACTTGTTCATCACGTGGCTGGCACGCTTGTGGGTCATGTCCATCTCATAACCCCAGTAGTGCCAGTGGTGCCCGTTGTAGTTGTGCTTGCTCAGACCGCTGAGGTCCAGGCAGGTGACCGGGTTCCCCGAGCAGTAGTCGTACGTGTCGGAGTTGCCGCCGTAGACGAGGTCCACGCTCAGGAACCGGCCGGTGGACGGGTCGTAGAGCCGGACACCCATGAGGGTGATGCCGCTGAGGGTGTTGCTGGAGCGCTGGAAGGCGCCGAGCGAACCGTAGGCGGCGGCCGTGGAGTCGGCGGAGAGGTTGCCGTACTCGTCGTAGTGGTGGACGGCGCTGGCCACGCTGGTGTCCAGCGGCAGACTCACCATGATGTCGCCGTGGATGGTGGCGAGTTGCAGCACCGTGCCGCCGGTGGCGGTGGTGGTGGCGGCCAGTCCGCCGGACAGGTCCTGGACGTTACGGCTGATGGTGGTGCCGGTCGCGGTCCAGGCGGGGGTGTCGACATCGCCGTCGTAGTGGTTGGTGGTGGCGGTGCCGGTGCCCCAGGTGCCGTCGGTGGCCTGGGTCTGGGCGGTCTGGACGGCGAGCCGGCCGGCCGCGTCCAGGGCCCAGGTGTTGCGGCTGGTGCCGACGGTCTCGGTGCTGACCAGGTCGTTGGTGTAGTACGACAGGGTCGTGCTGCCGCTGGTGGTGGTGCGGCCGAAGGCGTCGTAGACGTAACCGCTGTTCACGAGCCGGTCGGCGCTGTCGTAGGTGTACGACGTGGTGGCCGAGGTGGCGTCGCTGGTGCTGCTGTCGCAGTCATCGGCGGTGGTGGTCAGGGCCGTGCGGTTGCTGTTCGCGTCGAAGGTGTAGGCGCGGGTGGTGCAGCCGCTCTCGGTGGTGTCGGTGGCCTGGGTGAGCCGGCCGGCGCTGTTGTAGGTGTAGGCCGAGTCGGAGGTGGTGCCGGCCGTCTGGGTGTGGCCGACCTGCAGACCGTTCGCCGCGTACGCGGCCGTGTCGGAGGCCACGGCGGTGCCCGACGAGTCCGTGTACTGGCGGCCGGTGCGGTTGCCCGCCGGGTCGGTGCCGACGGTCAGCGTGTAGCTGCCCGGCAGGGCCTCGCTGGTCAGCGTGCCGTCCGCGTTGTACGTGCCGGTGAAGGTGCCCGCGACCGAGTCGGTCAGGGACGCCACATTGCCGGCGGTGTCGTAGGTGTAGGTGGTGGTGGACGGCGCGGAGTCGGTCCTGCTGACCATCCGGCCGAGGCTGTCGTAGGCGACGGCGTCGGTGTTGCCCGCGCCGTCGGCGTAGGACGTGAGACGGCCGAGGTCGTCGTAGGAGTAGGTGACGGTCTGGCTGTTGGCGGACTGGGCGGCGACGCGCCCGTTGTCCGAGTCGTAGGTGTAGGTGGTGGCGGGGGTGTCCGTCCCGGTGCCGCCGGTGATCGCGGACTTCACCGTGCGACCGGCCGCGTCCGCCGTGAAGGTGGTGGTGCGGGTCGTGCTGTTGGCCGTCTCGGCCTTGGTCGCGGGCTGGCCCCACCGGCCGTAGGTGTAGACGGTGGTGACCGCCTGGGTGGGGTTGGACCCGCCGCCGGTGATCGCCGCGGCCGGCGTGGTGCTGCACAGCAGGCCGGCCCATTCGGGACGGGCCGCGCAGCTTCCGGAGCCGCTCGCGGTGTAGTAGGCGTACGTCAGCGTGGTGGCGTCCGAACCGCTGGAACCGGCGGTACGGGTGGTCGCCACGCGCCCGGACGTGTCGTACGTCGACACGGTCGTCGAGGCGTCGCTGCCGGTGGTGGACGTCGACTGGCCGGTCGACCAGTCGTAGGCGGTCGTGCTGGTGCTGACGTCGCCGTCGGCCGGGTAACCGGCGACCGACGCGCCCTTGGCGGTGGAGGTCACCAGGCCGGAGACCGCCGCGCCGGAGGTCCGGCCCGCGTCGTAGGTGTACGCGGTGTGGGCCCGGGCCGGGACGGCGGTGCCGGCCGGCAGGGTCGCGGCGCTGTCGCCGCCGTCCAGGTCGTCGGTGAGGCTGACGATGTGAAGCGGCCCGTACTCGTCGGTGACCCGCTGGCCGTCCGCGGAGTACACCGTGGTGGTGGACAGCTGCTCGGCGCGGTCGGCGGTGGACAGGCCGCCGATGCCGAGCGCCGCGAGGGTGTCGGCCGCCCCGTCCGAAGTGCCCAGAGCCAGCGCGCGGTTGGCGGCGGTCAGGGCCCGGACGACATTGCCGGCGTCGTCGTACTCGGTGGTGGCGATGGCGCCGCCGGGGGCGGCGGTGTTGGTCTCGTCCCCGTTCGCGTTGATGTAGGTGACAGTGGCGCGGCTGTAGCCGCTCGCGGTGAGCGCGCTGCCGGTGTTGGAGGACGGGACGCTGTCGGCCGGGAAGACCGCGGTGGCGTCGGTCGGGATGTCCTCCTGGCCCCAGGTGGCCGCCGTGTCGGCGTCCAGCGCGTAGGGGGCCGAGGTGCCGGAGGTCGGGACGTCGTAGACGACCGTGGTGACCGCCGTGCCGTTGGTGGTGGAGTCCGAGCCCTGGGTCAGGGTCGGGCGGGAGACGTTCAGCAGCATGCCCGCGCCGGCGGTGGCGGAGGAGCCCGCCGTGCCGTAGGTGAACGTCCAGGGAAGTTCACCCGCGGGGGTGTACGTGGCGACCCGGCCGACCGAGTCGTAGGTGTAGGCCGTCTTCAGCGCCGGGGAGATCCGCGGGTCCCACTCCTGGCGGAGCTGGCCCGAGGTGTCGTAGGCGTAGCTGGCGACGGTCTCGGACGTGGCCGCGCTCGCGCCCGGGGTGGTGGCCCAGAGCTTGATGGAGCTGACCTGGCCGGTGTAGTTGCCCAGGGCGCTGCTGGTGGCGGTGGTGGAGGACGCGTACACGAACTCCAGCACCCGGCAGCCCGCGGTGGACGGGGTGGTCTGGCAGGTCGCGGCGGTGACGCCCGAGGTCGGGGAGATGACGTACTTCGGGCGGGCCAGGGTGGCCGTGCCCGAGGTGACGGTCTCCGAGGCCACGGTGACCGTGGAGTCGCTGACCGCCGCCGCCGTGGTGGACAGCGTCCAGGTGGTGGCGGCGCTGGCGGCCTTGGCGAACACCGAGGCGTTGCCGTCGGTGTCGGTCAGCGTGAACGAACTCCCGGACACGGTCCCGGCGAGGGTGTAGGCCTCGGCCCCGGTCTGGGGCGTCCAGCCTCCCGAACTGGTGGCGGTGAAGGCGGTCTTCGTGCCGTCGCCGGCCAGCAGCTCGACCGAGGTGCCGGAGGTCTTGCGGATCTGGGTGTAGGTGGATCCGACGAGGTCCGCCGAGACCGACGAGACCCAGCCGGGGCCGAAGATCGCGGACTGGCCGTCGGAGTCGTTGCCGTTCGCCCGCGAGGAGTACGTACGCTCCACGGAGGCCTGGAACGCGCCGGCGTCGGTGGCGTCCAGCGTGTAGTTACCGGTGAGCAGGTTGACCTGGCCCGGACCGATCTCATCGGTCGGGGCGTTGCCCGCGTCCCGGTCCAGGGTCGCGGACACGGTCTGCGAGTAGCCGGTGGTGCTGCCGTCGGTGAAGGCCGCCCGCAGGTCCAGGTCGCCGTCCTCCGACAGGGAGTTGACGGTGTTCCAGACGAGCTTGGTGGCGGTGCCGGAGGTGACGGCGACGGGCCAGGCGGAGACCGCGCTGCCGGAGGCGGTGACATCGCCGACCGGGACGGTGTGCCAGGAGTCGGTCTCACCGCGCCGGTACTGCCAGGTCACCCCGGTGTACGTGCTCAGGCCCTTGGCGGCCAGGGTGAGGCGGCGGGCGGTGTCCGCGCCGTCGGCCGGGGAGGTGATGGCCGCCCCGTCGGCGCCGACGCCGAAGCTGTAGGCGGTGGTGGCGGTGGACAGGTTGCCGCCGGAGTCGACGGTGCGGACGTAGAGCGTGTGCCAGCCGTTGGCGGGATCGATGCTGATCGTCTGGGCGTCGCCGCCGTTGCCGTCGGTGGTGTCCAGCTTGGCGTTGGGGACGTTGGCGTTGTCCAGGCCCCAGTAGAAGCCGGCGCCGTCGGTGGCGGTGGTGTCCAGGGTGCAGGACACGGCCGCGCTCGCCTTGGCGGCCCAGGAGTCCTGTGCGTAGGTGTCGCACGAGACGGTCGGCGCGGCGGGCTTTGCGACGTTGGGCACGAAGTAGATGTACGAGGACCAGGCCCCGTAGTCCGTGCCGTCGTAGCCGCGTACGCGCATCCGCAGGTGCTGCGCGGGCAGTTGGTTCGCGGAGGTCAGCGCCAGCTTGGCCGTGCTGCCGGAGGTCACCGACGCCGAGGTCAGCGTGGAGGAGTAGGTGGCCTCACTGGTGTACGACGGGTCGTTGGTGATCTCGTACTGCGCCTTGACGCTGGAGCCGTCCGCGTCCGTCACCTTCGCCGACAGGGTGGCGGTGTACGTGGTGACGTACCGCTTGCCGTTGTAGGCGTTCACCGACGACGGCTGGATCCCCACGGCGCTGGGCGTGGCCGGGTAGGAGTTGTAGGTGACGGTCAGCGCCGGCGCGTAGCCGGCGGTGGCGTAGTTGGCCGAGCGGAAGCGGCGCCAGGTGGTGGAGTCGGTTTCGTCGGTGCCGTAGACCATGAGGCCGTAGTTGGCGGTGCCGTCGGCCCAGGCCTGGACGATGGTGTCGATGTCCCAGTTGGACCAGGCGGCCGGGCAGGACGTGGAGTACCCGTGGGCCCCGGTGTTGATGACGGCGCCGGTGCCGCTGGAGGAGGGCCGGGTGGCCCAGGTCACCGAGGTCGACGACCAGGAGGTGGTGATCCGGCGGACCGTGGTGCCGGTTCCGGCGGTGGAGCAGGTCGAGGAGTAGTAGTTGTACAGGGCGAGGTTGGTGTCGGTGATGTGCTTCCCGGCGAACTTCGACACGTCGAACTTCAGGTACGAGCGCGCCAGATCCGTGCCGGAGTCGTACGTGCCCGACTTCAGCTCGGTGGAGGAGACCTGGGAGTCCGGGTAGTCCGGGGTCTGCAGCCAGGTGTCGGTGGTCACCGCCAGCGTGGAGGTCGGGTCCACCGTCACCGGGTAGGTGAGGTCCTTCGCTGCCAGGAAGTCCGCGTCAGGGGTGAGGACCAGGGTCTGCGACCCGTCGTCGGCGGTCTCCACCGTCGTCTTCACCCGGGCCTGATGGTCGGATTCGCCGGAGGCCCTGTTCTTGCTGGAGTCCCACATCATCGGCGCCGGGGCCTCGGCCACCAGCTTGCCGTCGGTGCCCTTCAGGAGCAGGTGCCCGGAGGCGGCCTTCGACAGCTTCAGCCCGTCCAGGTTCAGCGGAATGCGGTAGGAGACCGCGCTGCCGGGGGCCTTGGCCAGGACGATGTTCTGGGAGAAGCCCTGCGCCAGGGCGCTGACCGTCAGGGTCTGGCCGTCGCCCAGGTTGTAGGACGCGGTGCCGCCCTTCACTGTCGGTGTGGGGAGCTTGTCCTCCCAGCCCAGGCCGAAGGATGTCTTCCCCTTGGTCACCGACGCCAGTTGCTTGTCACCGCCGTCCGAGACGGTGATGTCGGCGACCGCGGCCTGCGGGGTCAGGCTGGAGCCGGTGTCGGACAGCGAGGTGTCGATGTCCTGCCACTTGCCGTCCTGCTTCACCCGGATCGGCCCGGCATACGCTGCCGTCTGCAACTGGCCGTTCGGCAGCGCGTACGTCGTCGAGTCCGCCGTCCGCTCCGACGTGATCTCGATCTTCCGGTGCTGCAGGCGTGCCATCAGCAGGGCGGCCGCCGCCGAATCCGCCGATGACGCGGCCGATTTCGAGCCCTTCGACGCCTTCGACGTCACGCTGGTCTTGCCGGCCCCCCCAGGGTCAGCTGCGAACGCCATGCCCGAGTTGGCCGCGACCAGCGCCGCCTCAGCGGCGAGCAGCATGGACAGACCCACGGCCACGCGGCGCAGCCCGGAGCTGCCGACTCGTTCTCTCGTGCGTGCGGGCTCTGCCCACCGCTCGATGTGTCTCTTCAACACCCCTCCCAAATAAGCCAGTTCAGAGATGATCTTCTGAGTGCGGGGTGAGAGAATCGCATCTTTCCAAGAATCAGATGAAAGAATTCCGTCGGCCGCGGGGGCGGATTTTGCCGGACGATTTGATTCCGGTATGTGGAACCCGGCCGAAAAGTCGGGCAATCCTGGCTCAATCTGGACCCGGACCTCCACCGCTACCCCTCGGGATCCCTGTGAAGCAGCCGTGAAACTTTGTAGATTCTTGACTCCTGTAATGCGACGTCCGGGCCGCCGGTGGTCCGGGTTGAGTGGATTGATCCGTCATGCTGTGAATGAGCGCCTCGTAATGCTGTGGCACGGTCTGTGATCATCCGGCTCAGGATTGCCCGCGCATTCTTGTCATTCCGTCCCGCAGTGCGCTTTGTGCAATAGGGTGAATGCATGGCAATTAATGAATCCGTACCCCGTGTGGCGCTCAAGAAGATCACCCCGGACGTCTCCGGTGCGATGGGTGCGCTGCACGCCGCGGCGGTGACGGCGGCAATGGACGCCAAGGTCGAGCCGGAACTGCTGGAGCTGATCCGGATCAGGGCGTCGCAGATCAACGGCTGTGCGTTCTGCCTCGACATGCACACGAAGGACGCCCGCGCGCAGGGCGAGACCGAGCAGCGCCTCTACGCGCTGAGTGCCTGGCGCGAGACGCCCTTCTACACCGAGCGGGAGCGGGCGGGGCTGGCGCTGACCGAGGCGGTGACGCTGGTGCACGACGGGCAGGTGCCGGATGAGGTGTACCGCGCGGCGGCGGATGTTTTCGACGAGCAGCAGGTCGCGGCGATTATCTGGGCGGCGACGGTCATCAATGCGTACAACCGCATAGCGATCGCCACCCGCATGGTTCCGGGTAGTTATCAGCCCGCCCGGAACAACTCCTGAAAACGGTATGCGAACAAGCGCCGGGCCGATTGTGCGTGCAATCGGCCCGGCGCTTTTGTTTCGCCGGGTTTATCGTCAGTCCAGGGGCAGCGGATCGGCTATTTCG
>Ga0307517_10006153_pt1 | contig 17878 bp, 9 predicted proteins | sample 23_EM_MG_FD_194515 | JGI IMG/M metagenome (GOLD analysis project Ga0307517, IMG submission 194515) | Populus trichocarpa ectomycorrhiza microbial communities from riparian zone in the Pacific Northwest, United States - 23_EM | ecosystem: Host-associated > Plants > Roots > Unclassified | place... | reverse complement strand
TTTTTTCAATTTCATTCTCATTCAACTTTTTTAATTTGTAAGATTTATTTCTCTTTATTTTAATAAACTTGAAAAAAATAAAACATTAATAAGTTATTTTCCAGCTCATTTTCCATGACATAACCAAACACTGGAAAGTGTTTTCCAACTTATTTTTCATTACATTACTAAACATCAAAAAATAATTTATTTTTCTAAAATTTATTTTTTAAATTTATTTTTCAAAATAAAATTACTTTCCAGAAAAACATGATATAAGTGATATCATAATCCTCAAATTAATACCTCAACAAAAATGACGATATCAACTCATTTAAAGAATAGATTTTTTTTTTTTTGAATAAAAAATTGCTTGTTGGCAGGCACAGTTCCTCCTCTCTGAAGAATCAAAGTACCAAAGCTGGCCTACCTACAAAGTATAAAGCTTCACTTCAGAACCCTAACCTTATTGTCTATGGAGGAAAAACTTGACTTGTCTTGAAAAGTGGACTGGTGGGACTGCTCTATATAAGGTCCAAAATAGTGGAAATTCATCTGTTTCCAGCCCAGCGAATCCGATTCTTTCAAAAAAATTTTAAGTTTGGATATATAAATTATTTTGATTTGTTTTTTTATATAAAAAATTTAAAATTTAAATTAAAAAATTTATACAAAGTAAATTGATTTGTAAATAAAAAAATCATTAACAATAAACTAGAAGAATTAATAGATAAATGTAGATTAAAATATTTGATCTTATAAAATAAAATATTTACCTGGTTGTGTTTATTGAATTTATTTATTAAAATTAATAAAAAATAATAGAAATAGAAACACTTATGAAACTGATTGAATAAAAAAAAATATTATGTAAGGTTAAACATATTAGAAATATTGTCTAAAAATAAATATATTTTTTAAAAAAACTTTAGTTCATCTGAATAAAACACAAAAAACATTATAGATGAATAGAACAATATCTTTAGAAATTAAATACATACAATTTTTTTTAAAAAAAAACATATATTGAAAAAAGACTTGCAAAACTCATGGCTTACAACTCAATGTTGAATGATGAAATAGAAAAAAAATCGATTAAGGAAAAGAAAAAACTCAAGTCAACCCATGCTAACATGTTAAATCTATGACCTGGATCATGTGATCATGATAACTTCATAAAAAGCTAATAAAAAAAGTATGAAGCTCCATTTCCAACAGATCCAATATTAAAGGTTGAAATCGAAGAAAAAAATCCATGAAATCATGATAACTCTATAGAAAGTAAATTGAAAAAAATCACGAAGTTCAATTCTCAAACAACCTAATATTGAAAGATGAAGTTTAAAAAATAAAATAAAAACCCATGTTGCAAGTTGGAGGGTGAAACTAGAAAAAATATATATATTAAATTAAAAAATAACAAAAAAATAAACCGGGTCAACCTACCAACTCGCGACTTGAGCCATGATACCAAAATAACCCAATGAAAAACAAATCAAAAAACGCATGAACCCCAATTAAAAAAGGACTCAAAAAATGAACAGAACTCTGGTTAATCTGTCAAACTTGCGACCCGAGTCATAAGATCGAGATAATCCTATGGAAAGTAAATAAAAAAATTACGAAGCGTGATTTTTAATCAACCCAATATTGAATGATGAAAATAAAAAAAAAAATCAATTAGAAAAAGCAGCAAAAAAAGAAGCCGAGTCAACCCATGTTAACTTGTTAAACTCACGACTTGAGTCATGAAATTATGATAAATTCATATAAAGCAAATAAAAAAAAATTATAAAGTCTCACTTCTAACAAATCTAATAATCTAATGTTAAAAATTGAAATTGAAAAAAAAACTAAACCTATAAAACTAATATATAACCCAACAAAATATATATATATATATATATATATATATATATATATATAAATTAGATTGGTAAAGAATTAAATTAAAAAAAAAACATAAATACAAAATATTATTCCAAAGAATAATATTTTAAAAGTTAGCCATATCCTGATCCATTTATCTGTACTTGAAAACAAACTTTTGCATGAAGTTCCAAATTCACATTTTTTTTTATATATAATTGCCATTCCTTTTCCGCCACTAATCAAACACATTGCTGGTGGGTGATAATCTTGGCAATTAGGTGACGAGACATGCATCCTACTTCCACATTGATTTTGTGGGCAATAGGCATGTTAAAAGCCGAGAAGTCAACTATCTCACCGTTTGCATTTGAAACTCATTTTAATGCATTTTTAAATAAAAAATTAATTTAAAAAAAAACACCACACCCTTCCAACACTGTAATAACTGTATCAAAAAATAAAAATAAAAACTTTTTTTTAAAAAAATAATTAACATATTTTCAATTAAAAAACACTTTTAAAATACATCTTGCACAACATTATTATCATCTCACAAACAATCAAAGCATAGAGATAGTTATGTTGCTATCAAGGTTTGCGGTTAAAGGATTAAAAGGAGGATGTGCGCTTTCCGGAGGATGAAGTTTCCTCAAATCCTGAAAAAAAAAGGTTAAAAGGAGGATCACATTCACTGATCAATCAAAGCGGGCAGCTAGTCGACTATAGTCAAATAACAATAAACCTTCCAGATCTGGCTAATAAACCAGACCAGATGCACCACTTGAACCATACATTAGCCATAAAAGCCTGCCTAACCTAATCAGCACTAGTCAAGTTTATCAACAAGAAGCGGCTAAATGTTTCGCTAATTAACCCCCTTTTAGCAAATCAAGTTGAACTTCATTTTCTTCAAGTTTTAAATAGAAAGTTCGCTGGCTGGCTACAAAAAGAGGGCGAGTGTCTATCCATCAACATTAACCTGCATTCATGACAAGTTTCTCACACAAAGCAAAAGAAATGTTTTCGCCACCCACCTATAAAACTGGGAACTTGACACCCTATGGACACACAATGAGTGCCATCATGAAGCCACCCCAACATCAGCAGCGGCAGGACCACCTTGACCTGTCGAACCGTGGTTGTTATAAGTGTGCCCACCACCTCTGCCACCCCTTCCTCGATTATTATAGTAGTTCCTCTGCTGAAAGTTTCCGGGTTGATCATAATATTGGTTGCGGCCATTTTGGTAGCCACCACCTCCTCTAGAACCACTTCGACCACCACGGCCATTTGAATAGCCCCTACGACCGCCATTGCCACCACCACGACCACCTCTTTGGTTCTGGTAGTTCCTTCGATTGACATATTGTTGCTCAGGCTCCAGCTCTCTCTGATTATGATCTACTCCTACTTCTGTCAATGGCTTGTCTTGCTCTTCTTGATCTAGGACAACTTCTGCTGGATTTCCAGTCTCCTGTTCATCCTGCAACGGAGAAACCAACAATATTCAATCAAATAAATATATGCAGGCAAGGGGGAAGATCATATCATGCTAAGTGCAAGCACCTTCTGAGATTCCTCAGTAGGAGTAGACTGATTATCACCAGTCTCGTGTTGGAAATTTTCTGTCTCTTGTTCCTACAAAAAGTAATAACAACAAATATTTAGAAAGTCTTTTAAGAAAAATATATAAAGCTTGAACAAAACAAAACAAAGAAGTTTTCCCCAAAGAGAATATTTCACCAACCAACTGACACGAATCCGAATGAACTAGAAAAAGGAAAAGAAATCAAATCACACAATAACTGCATAATCAGGTGAGATTTGGCATAGGTATGCAAATTTCTAAGAATTCAGACATGCATCACCATTAAGCTGAATAAATTTCCAATTGAGCAATCAATGGGAGCTAGTACCATTGCATTTTTGAATTTTCATCCGTTGCACCTTTCCGAAATCAACAAAAACTAGCAATAGCACATACTCCATTTGAATAGAAAGAAGTTCAAAGAACAGTCAGAATGAAAGGATGGCTTACTAAAGAAATTACAAGTGAAACAAACAAAAGGATGATTTAAGAAATTGTAAATCACAACCAGCAAACATCCAACAATAAATCACATAGAATCTAATTTAGCACGATGGACAGAGTAGAATATTGGAAGTAATCAACAATAGCTAACTCATTTAAATGAAAAGAAACACACATAATATGCAGTCATAAAATTGCAGTTAAACTAAGGACTGAAAACTGGAGCACCTTCTTGAAGAGCTATTTTTAATTTTAAGAAACAAACTAAACTTGCAAAATGAGCTCGAAAGGATGTTTCACATCTGGAAGGAATGGTATGACTTTACTTGATTCAGTCCTTACAATAAAGGTAGCTTCAAATTACTAGTGGTATAGATAACAGATCCCTAATCACTTCATATGATGGAGTGTAAAACAAGCAACACTTATATTATATCATTAGAGGTGGTTTAAAATTTTCATCCAATCCCCTTTTAAGTGAAACAGGAACATACTGTCCACAAAACTGTATGGAACTCCACTTTAAACACAATTCACAATTTCTAACAGTATGTTACTACTTAGAACAGATGTGTTACCCCTCTCACCAACAAGAAAATGGCCTCTTTCATAAGCCTTACCTTCCCTGCTCCTCACTCCAACTAAAACTGCCCACTGTTTTCTTTCTTTATGGAAAGCCCAAGCTTTGAAATGTGCTATCCAGACTAGATAAGTTTAAAAAGTTAGGACTCTAGATCACACAAGCACCTCGAACAGTCTCCTACTAGGACAGACAAAAGGAATAAAGCACTCCTTTGGGTTGAATAATTCAAATATAACATTGAAAAAAGAAAAACAAATACAGCACATCCTTCGAAAGCACCACAATGTCTAAACAAGTGTAAGTGGCTTAGGCACAAAATCGAAAATTCACAACAACAAAGGATGATGTTAGTACTCCCCATCATTTCACAAAGCAAAGCAAAATGGAAAGCACTTTCTCAAACATGCTTACAAGTATAATTTAGCCACATCTTAAATAAAAATAAAATTCCCAATTACCCTTTTTGACAAGTGAAACTAGCACACACGTAAACAACAATTTGACACCAGTTCTTACAGAAATACAGTTAACAACCATGTGTGATAATTAACATTGCCCCCTGAATTTTAATCTAGAAAACAAGAACAGTTTTACAGAGATCTATTTCTATGATGTTTCTAATAGAAGAATTTTATTAAGAGAGAATCATGAAGGATAAGACATCATCACAGATAAATAACTGCTGAAATCAGAGAGCTTGCTGATTCTCTTTATAAATCAACTAAGGAATTCATCTAAAAATGTCCATGGAAGAACAGGGCAAAGCCATGGAAAATACTTCTACGTAGGGATGATAATGGGTAACCACAGGTCAGGTTTCTCTATATTCATACCCTACCCATTACTCACCGAGTAAAAAATTTAGACATACCATATACATCGAGTTTCGGGTATCCATATGAGTATCCATTATCTGACTATTATTTATTATTTTTAAAAAATAAAATAGTAATATATATTTGAAGTGTGTGTATTAAATGATAAAATAAAGTATAAATGTTATACATATATGTGTATTGTGTCAATATTGAAATATGTAACACACACACACACACACACAAAATACCCTATCCATTACCTATCGAGTAAGGTAACTAACCAAAAAAACCCACCCATTTGAGTCGGTTTGGAACGGTATCCATCAGGTTCAGATTAAAATGTCATCTCTAATTCTATACAGAGTGATTGTCTTGAAAAATTCTACATTTAAAATTCAACAAATCACAATTAAGAATGCACACTTTCAAAGAATCTTGCCTCCCTTCATCCTAAAAAAAATTAATACATATAATTCAAGTTGTTAGTACAAAGTCAACGCTCTCTAAACTAAGAAAATAAACCATTCCATTCACTTGTGACAGCAATGCAAGAAAAGGGGTCCCAAAGCTCCATTACTATTAAAATGCATGGTGCACGAATCTAGATTTTGAGGACAACACCATCTTAGATCTCTAGACTTGTAATAAATCATCAATGTTGACCTTATGAAGGGTTGGTAACAAAACAAAAGCCCAAACCATAGAGAGTAACCTTATCCTTCCGAAATAATTCGGTAAATTTGAGAAGAGATAGAGTTGTTTGCTTCTGCAAATGAATAGGCCATCTTGCTAGAATAACATATTTTCTTTGGTTTCACAGTGTCATACAACAATATTCTGTATTCTATGATGGGATACAACAATTTTGTATTTTTACAATTTTCTTCACAAATGTAAATGGGTCACAGCGTCCAAAGCCTCCTTCCATGTTCTAATTGTCTACTTGTTAAGAATATGATTTGCAAGTTAGTTCTTAATACCAATTGAAATTAGAAAACGTGGTTCTGATACTGCATCATGCCAAGTTCTAACATTTTCAACTATCAATGCCAACACCAACCTTGATAAATATGACAAGCACTTGTTCATAGAAAAGTAACCCAAAGAAAGAAAAGAGGACGTTTATGATAAGCCATATGACAGGGAGCTTAGTAGTGATTACTTTCCTACAAGGATTAGGATTAGGGATTCCAAAATATGACTAGGTTGATATAAAATATAGAGTACCATTATAAAATATGACTAGTCAAATAGGAATTTTTATGTTTCTTTTTTATCACTCAAAGTTTAATTAGGATTAGGAATAGCTCAGGCTTGTAAAATATGCTTGTAGCATTTAAAATTACAGCATTCAATACAGTGCAGCCTTTTCTTAACATGTGAGAAGTGTGATGCTCTCAATTAAGGAGAGGCTCCTTGAATCTATTAGTGTGAGCCTGTGAGGCTAGTAGTCCTCAATCATTTCACCTTCTATTTTGTTTGAGTTGTTTTCATTTTATCTTCAAAACATCAATCATACTCATCACATCAATAGCAGTCCTCAAATAGATAGTACAACCGTGACAAAAAGAAATCCTAACCATTGAAAATAACAAAATCCCAATAGTTCAAATACAATAAATAAATAGTGTATAACTAAATCAGAAACAGAAATACCCTAATTCAAAGAAACCTGCTATGGTAATGCACAACAGTAAACTATCAGATTCTCAGATACTACTTTGGCTTTGCTCCTACATCACCATGTCATGGTTGATTATATAGTGATGATCAAGTGACAGGAACCTTAAAAAACTGATCATGACAACACATTCTTCATATCAAACCTGACTTTCTCCCATAAGCGATTAATCACCATAATTAAACAAGGACTGCTCTAATGTTTGGGCCCAAAACCACCATTTTGAATGCTCTTGAGTAAATAAGTATTGATTTCTACAAATCACTATCTAAACAGAGAAGGAAGAGAGAATTGGCAGAGTACAGTATGCACTTCACCTAATTATTTTTTATTGTGGTCACAACCTAAATGCTAGAAAAGACCTTTAGCCTGAGTATTGAATGACAAGAAGGCATTCAAAATAAATACCTAAGCAACATGTGTCTAATGATTGAAAAGAGAAACTAAATATCAATAAAAGAGAACACAAAAGGCAGCTAAGCTATTTTTAGATAGCACAATGACCATAACAGCTCATTATACATATCAATAAACACATCAATCACAAACCTTATTAACATAACCGCATAACAAGAAAATATTCATGGCAAAAACAAAACAAAAAATAAATGAAAGTTACAAGTAAATGATTCTTTATACCTTTGGCTGGTATTGTGCAACGGAGTCATCCACTTGTACTGGAACTGAGAAAGGAACCTGGAAAGGCACGTAATTGCCAGCAGCAGCAGCCACTTCCACCGGAGCTTTCATCTCCGGTGTGGTAGTAAAATAATCGGAAGCCATGATCTTGTTGAGCCTCTCCCTCAATTCAGCATCTGAAAGACAATAATAATAATAAAAAAACTCAACACCCCATAATACACAAACAAAAATTACAAGTAAACAACAATTAAAAAAAAAACAAGATATATTACAGACAGGAAACATTAGCGGTGGAATCAATAGGTTGGTCTGAATTAGCCAGCCACAACTTCGCGTGCTCCATACAACGCTGCAAAGCATTCTTATGAGATAAGCTAGTATTGCCGGGACGCGAAATCAATAAACCACCCAACATAGATATCATATCCAAATCCCTCTCGCCAAGCAGATCCGTGGCATCATCAGTGACATAATCATAAGTCAAGCAACAACCTCTTTCATGTGTCCGAGTCAACATGGTGGCAGTGAAATCGTTCTGTGACTTGACATCAAACAACGACCCAAAATACAACAAGTGCAACAGATCCTCCAACATTTCATCACTTGCTTCCGGAACAACTGTGCTGTCAGATTTAGGGTTGAGTCGATGAGCAGCGAGCTCAATTTCTTCCGAGACAGCGATGGAGAGAGGCTGGCGGAGCTTCTCGAGCTCGTCAATTGCTGCGGAAACAGAGGGTTTAGAACGGAGGAAGTCCTCTTGTTCTTTGTTGATAGGCTTGCCTTGAGCGATGGACTCTTCCATCTGGAGGATTCGGTTGTGTTTCTTCTTGAGAGCGCGAAGGCGTTTGGTGATTAGGCTGAGGACGGGTCCGTCCGCCATTTCTGAGGTAGGTGTGGCCGCCATTTGCTTATGGATGAAAGGGGAGGGGGTGGGTTTTTAATTTTTAATTTTTTTTGTTTGTGATCGGAAAGCACCTCCAAATGGCGGTGGTGATGTTGGTGGTGGTTTTGGTTTTGGTTTCTGTGGAGGTTTTAGAGAGGAGTGGAGGTGGGAACAGGAAGCGGCGGAGTGGGATTTTAGAGAGAGATAAGAGTATGCCTGTTGGGTTTTAGAGGATTAGTGTGGGCTAAATGTGGAAGATTGCAAAAGTCCTTTTGGATTTTTTTTTCTTTTGCTTTTTAATGTAAATAGGAAATGCAATTTCTCTGTGCAGTACTGGTCGGGTTGGTGTTTAAAGGAGTGTTGGTTACTGTGATAATGCTGTGTAAAATATTTTTTTAATTAATAAATATATTAATTTTTTTTATTTTTTCTATTAATATATCAAAATTATTAAAAGAATAATATAAAAATACATAAATTTAATATTTTTCAGATGAAAAATACTTTAAAAGACAACATTTATATTTCTAAATAAATAAATTTAAAAAAACATGTGTTTGATTTAAATTGTTATTAAATAATTTTTTGCATTTAAAATAAATGAAAATCAAGTCCTTTTAATAAAAAGTAGATTATTTTATTTTTTATAAATATAATATTTGAAACACAATTATATAAGGTTATAATACAAAAATTTAAAGTTATTTGGCTAACCAATATTTTATTCTTCGTGGTTGGACAAAGAACGTAAACTATCATATGCCAAGCGGTCTTTAAACATGGTTGGGAGACCCAATCTTATTCAGAAAAAACGTTGTGTCATTGAGTTATTTGATCAATTCATAAGTTATAAAATAAATAAATTTGATTATTTTTTATCAAAATTATGTTATTTTGTTCCTTTTTGAAAAAAATAGCGTTGATTTGATTGGGTTTGAACTGAGTTTGCCCGAGTCAACTAAGTTTAGCCAGGTCAATGTTTATTTCAATTTAAATTTGAAACATAATTCAAGCTTCGAGACATGAGTTTCTTGAGTTAAATCTCTAAACCAAGCTAGTTCTAATCATTATGATGATTTTAAATATAATTTTAAAACTCGGCACAAAAATTAATCTAGGTTCCACCAAGGTATTTTAGATTGCGTAAATAAGTATTTTGTATGTTTGAAGTACCATATTATTTATGTGTTTAGTTTCAATACAAGAGACGGCTATCTATATAACATTGCAAACAAATAAGTGTTTTCAAGATATACTTATATTATAACGTTACAAACAAAGATTTACTATTTCTTTCTTATCATTGATGAGAAATTCTATAACATGACAATAAATAAATCAATCAAATTTAAATCTTTTAAATTTTAATGTTTTATGACTTTCCACATTTACAAATATTTTGCATTCTCAGATAGATTTTTTTATGTTTCTTGACATTATGAATTTTTAGATAAAAGAAACTTTTTTTTTTTTTAGTTTAACGTGGGTGTCCGGGCCAGCTTGCGCGCACCTCGACTAATCCCACGGGCTCTGAAGTTAACGACCATGTAAGCCTCCAGTGGCCATCATATGAGCAACCACATGGCTTGAACCTGAGACCACAGAGGGAGCAAACCTCTTGGTCCCAAACTCTTACCACTGGGCTCTTTCACCTTCTCTTCTTGGCTTTATCCATCAATCAATATTATCCTCACTATCTCGGTCAAAATACTTGAAATTTAGGTTAGAAAATGGCATATGTTGCAAGAACTCATGAGATTCATATAGTTCAAACCGATAAGTTACAATGAAAACAAGGTTAGGAATAAATAAAGTGACGAGTAATAAAATTTAAAATACTTAGGAATAAGGTTTGAAGTGACAGATAATCAGTTAATTTTTTAATTCAAGTAATCTGATCTATAATCTTTAGCCAAGGTATCTGGTAACTTGAAATGGAAAGCCCAGGTAATTGGTAGCAGGTGGTACTTTGTAAGTCAAGGTAACTAATAACTGATACTGTAAAAGATCTTATTTGATGGATGTGGAGACTGTCCAATGCTTAAGTTAATAATTTTGTAGAGAGAAAAGGTACAATGATATTTTAGAGAGATGAACTTTGAAAATATATATGTTAAAAGTATTAAGAATGAAAAGATTGTGAACCTTAAGTTTGAAGGATTCGTGGTGTATTTATATCTCATAAGTTTTGTCATTTTGTGGAGATAAGATGATGAAGTGTAATTTCACCCTTATGATATTTTGAGATATATTCTACTCAAAATAATACATATTAGATCAGTATAAAATATCGAGGGAGCCACGTGGAGTCCTGAAAAAATTCTCAAGAGAGTGTTGGGCCCGAGCAAGGTGCCCGAGCCCATTAAAGGTGAAAAATAGGTCCAGGTGCGCTGCCCGGACCCAAACATGTTGGGCTTGGGTGTGACGACTCGAGCCCACGGGGGTGCTAGGGTACATGTCTGGCCCTAACTAGGTGTACGCCCTGCATAAGAAGATGGGCATATACTCAGTGCATGGGCGTACACCTGCTAGGTGCATGGCTCTAGATCCTTACCCAAACCCATGCTTCTTGGGTGTTTTTTGGGCTTTTTACCCTTTTTTAAAAGGTTTATTGAGCCCATTTTATGTGAACTCATTAGTAACCCTCCAAGTCTTTATGGTATTAATCTAAAAAGACTTGTAAAAATACCTGGTTACCGTGACGAGTTCGTTGAATTTTCTTTGTATGAGAAGAGTAGTGGAAACCCCAGGTTTATTAAATGGAGAACCCGTGTATGGAGGCATGCATCATGTTTAAAGAAATTTCTAAATATATAGAGGGGAATCATGGAGGAACCCATACTTAGAAAAATTCATAGAAGAGTGAGGTGAGATATAAATGACTCCATATTAGAAAAAATTTATAAGAGGTCAAGGGAAACTTATGGAGAAGAAACTCATATTTAGAAATTTTTTTAAGTGGTTGGTGGAAACTCATGAAGGGTGGGCCTATACTTTATAAAAATTTCTAAGAGGTTTAAGGGAACCCAATGAGGGTGACCCATGATGACGCCTATACTTAGAAAAACTTCTAAAGGGCGGAGGGGATGAATCCGTGGAGGGTGGTTTTATTGCATCAAGGAGACCAAGTTCATCCCTTGAAGAGTGGTTGCACTAGAGTGTAAGAGGTATATGAACCTCCCTAAAATGACATGAGGCATGAGAACCCTCAATTAGAGAAAGATCTCACCAAAGAGTGGGAGGTCTATAACCTCCCTAGTAATGGCATAAGGCTTGGGATCCCTAAATTAGATAAAAATCTTAATGAAGAGCATGAGGTTTGTAGCCTTCTTAGTGATGGCATGGGGGCTTGTGAGCCTCCCTCACTAAAAAGTATGCTATTTGACTTCCCTAGCATTGTCATGGGGGTGTGGGAGCCCAACTAAAGAGTCATGTCAGTTCGAGTTTGCATTGGAGGGGAGGGAGATCCAAGATCAATCCCTAGCTAATTAGTGAGAGCTCTTTAAGCATCACCTAGAGAATGATGTTATTGCAATAAGGAAATTTGTAAATAGAAAATGAATGTCAGAGATATATTGTTTTTATTTCAAAAATAAACTTACATTCTTATTAATGATTATGTATCATAGGATGATTTGAGTGATATGTATGGGGGAGTTTATTGGAAAGAACATATATTGAAGGTGACACTAAAATGTTTGCTTTGATTGCCCTAAAAACTTTGAATGAGTGATCCTCGTGATACACCAAATAACCATTGGTTGATCCCTCATAGTTCTCCCTCGAGCTTTCATTGCTACTATGAGAGTCATTTTATTTGGAAGGCCCTTCATGCTAGTTGTTTTTTTTTTTTTTGTAAAAACAAAGAGACCCATGTCATAAGAAACTAACCTTATCCACTCATATATGATTTTCTATTACTTGTTTCACCTTGAGAAAGCTTTTGTCTTGTAAGGCATACAATTTTCTCTAGAAGACATGTTCTCTTACCCTTCTTATCAAAACCTCTATGGCTACTAGCTCAAGCAATTTTTTCACCTTGAGTATCTCCTCATTAAACATCTTCAAATATGCCTGTGTAAACTCGCTTTCTTATTGGATAACACCAAATAATTCTGTGAAGCTTTTCTTGACGGGTATGTTGATGTTGAAGCGTGCCACTAGCTTAGCATAGAGGTCACTAAAATCATCAATGGATATTGGCTTCAAATTATTATATCATACACGTGTAAACCCGAGAAGGTTGTAGGGAGGATTTTGTGCATTGAGTCATTGTCTTAGATGATCGATTTTACACTACCATGTATATTATGTACATGCTCCCTCAGGTCGGTTAGGCTATCATAGTTGTAGAGACTTATTTTTATGGAAATATAATCCTTAAGGAGTTGAGTGTTCAATACTCATTTAGATAGGGGAGAACCCCTCCGCTAATGGGGGGTTGTAGTCATTCTTCCAAGTATGCTAATGTACAAACCTGCTCTTAATCCTTTATCTGTTAGGCTCTTGAAAGCCTAGGGAGTTTAGCATGGAATGATGATTATGGTAATTGTTATCGATATCATAAAAGATAAAGGGAGGATGTTTGAAGTACCGACTATGTATATAGGTATTGAAATGTCATGAGTGACCTCTTGAGAGACTCTCAAGATTGTCATTATGTTTAGTTTATTTTGGGTAATGTAATCGTCTACGGGTGCCTGGTACGATCGGTGGCTATGACACTAAGACGTTTTGTGTTATTGAAGGTGTCAAGACTTGTTAGAGTAATAAAGTCTAATTTTGCTCTTGGGTTGTCAATATGACCCGAGTGAGGAGTTGCACCTGACTGGTAAGATAATGAAGGTTCGGTTCGGTAGAAGTGTTTGTGGTAACAAGTAGATTTGTCTTGTGTCCTAACTTAGGTGTGTCTTGGTTGTGTGTCATAGAATGACCTGGAAATGTAAAAAAAAAAATTAGAAATTGATGGCTTTTTATTAGCTCTCTACAAATGATGTCAATTGACGAGTCTTAAAATCCAAAAGGTTTAGGAATAAGGTTTGGTGTGATAGATAATTAATTAATCTTTTAATTCAAGCAGTCTGATCCATTATCCCTAACCAAATTTTCTGGTAGCTTAAAATGAAAAGCCTAAATAGCTGGTAGTAAGTAGCAGGTAATGTCTAGTAAGCCAAGGTAACTAATAGCTGGTACCTGCAAAGGATCCTTTTTGATGGATGTAGGGATTCTTTGATACTCAGGTCAATAATTTTGTAGAGAAAAAGGTGTAATAATATTTTAAAGAGATGGACTTTAAAAACATATATGTTAAAAGTGTTAAGTATGAAAAGATTGTGAACATTGAGTTTGAAGGATTCATGATGTATTTATAACCTATAAGTTTTGAAGTGTAATTTCACTCTTGTGATATTTTGAGATGTATTCTATTTAAAATAATACGTATTAGATCAATATGAAATACTGAAAGACTCGCATGGATTCCTGAAAAAATTCTCAAGAGAGTGTTGGGCTCGGGCCCATTAAAGGTGAAAAATGGGTTCAGGTGTGCTGTTTGGATCCAAACATGTTGGGTTCAAGTGTGACGGCTCGAGCCCATAGGGGATGCTAGGGTGCATGCCCAGCCTCAACTAAGAGTATGTCTGCATAAGAAGTTGGGTATACACCTAATGCATAAGGAAGCCTATACTAGGTGCTTAGCTATGGATCCTTGCCTAAGCCTATGCTTCGTGGGTGTTTTTTGAGCTTTTTACCCTTTTTTGATGGGTTTCTTGATCCTATTTTATTTGAACCCATTAGTAGCCATTCAAGTATTTATGGCATTTATCCACAAAGATTTGTAAAAATACTAGGTTACCATGACGAGTTCGTCGAATTTTCTTCATATGAGAATAGGGGTGGAGACTTGAGGTTTATTAAATGGAGAACCTATGTATAAAGGTGTGCACCATATTTAAAGAAATTTCCAAGTATGTAAATGAGAATTATAGAGGAACCCGTATTTAGAAAAATTCATAGTAGAGTGAGGTGAGATATAAATGACTCTATACTTAGAAAATTTTTCTTAGAGGTCAGGGGAAACTTATGGAGAAGAAACCTATACTTAAAATTTTTTTAAGTGGTTGGTGGAAACCCATGAAGAGTGAACCTATACTTAAAAAATATTCTAAAAAGTTGAGAGAAACCCAAGAAGGGTGAGCCTATATCTTAGAAAAATTTCTAATAGGCTGGGGAGAACTTAAAAAGGGTGACCCATAGTGACGCCCATACTTAGAAAAATATCTAAAGAATGAAGATGATGGATCCATGAAGGGTGGTTCTATTGCATAAGGGAGACCAAGTCTATCCCTTAAAGAGTGATTACACTGGAGCGTGAGAGGTATATTTTTATCTTATGAGGGTAAAAACCTAACCATTATAGAGTAAACAATTATGAAAAATACACATACAAAATTTAAACAAAATGATTATTACGGTGTTTATGAAATTGTAATCAAATCCTAATGGATAATCACAAACTTGTTGTGATACCCATTAATTAATTTTTATATATTTATTAAATATGTATGAAAATTTTAGAATTTGGTTGTGTCATAATCCAATTTTGGATCCCCAAAATTGTTTTATAAATATATACCTTTTATTATTTTAATTTTTATTTAAAAAAATAAATTTTTTTTTCAAGACACAAGAAAACAAGCCTTAAACTGCAGAAGATTAAGAAGCTAGAAGAATGACTAGATTGAGACATTTTGACAAGATAGGCTGAAGAAAGACTTGATTTAAGACAAAGTTTAAGGTTGAAATCCTATTTGACCAAAATTAGAAGAATTAGTTAAGTTTAAGAACTTAATTAAACTTTAAATGGGTTAAATTGACTTAATTAAGGAGTTAATTGAAGCAAAATTAGGTTTAAAAGTCAATTTGGCCAAATTTAGAAGAATTAATTGAGCTCAAGCACTAAATTAAACTTCTAACGGGTTTTATGGATTCAATCAAGGATTTAATTGATGGAAAATTAAGTTTTGAGGCTTGATGCGGGTCAATTCACAAAGATTGAAAGAATAAAGACTTAATTGAAACATTGAGGAATCAAATTGGTGCATTCAGGGGTTCAATTGAAAAAAATTTAAAGTTTAAAGGTTGTTGGAGGGTCAAAATTGAAGATTTTCATGACCAAGGACCAACTTGTAAAAAACGCATAACTTCAAGGACTAAAATTGATCAAAACATGGGCCAATTTAAAAGAAATTGAAAGTGCAGCGATCAAATTGAAAACCAAGGACCAATTTGAAAAAACACTTAAATCAGAGGAGGCAATTTGAAATTTTCTAGGGTATGATTGCATAGATTAAAAAGTTTAAAAGCCAATCGAGAGCACGAGTGATGAAATTGAAACAACAAGGATCAAATTAAAGATTATCCAAAATCCCAATTAAGAAACCCTAATTTCTAGGGTTTAAACATATGACATGTTGTCTGTCTTCATTCCTAATCGGGAGAGCTGATTAAGTTGCCACCTTTAGGTGACTGAACATAGCAACTCCAACCACTTCCTAGGCTCCAATCACCACTGATCGACAAGGAAGTTTCCCCTCTTCATGGTGGTGCCACCCTTTTTTGATGTTTGTACCCCACCTGTCATGTGAAAGTCCTCAACTTATTCCAAGTTAACTTTAATTGATTCAGAAAAATTAACAGTTTTTCATCCAACTTTAAATCAATAGAAAAGGAGCTACAAGTCTTTAAATGGTGTGTGGTTTGATTCTAGTTGAAGAAAAACATCCCCTCTATAATGTCCATGACTTATTTTGTTCCAATAACCTCTCATCTGCAACAATTAAATTGAAGAAGAGGCACCTGCAATCAACCAATTTTGGACCAGTATTAGCTTTTTTTCCCTAATTTTTTCTAGAAGCTTCCAAAGGTTGTTAGAGAACTAGGCTAGGGAAAATTGAAAGAAAAGAGGTGAAAACGCAATCCCTAACAGAATAGAAAGAAGAATCCTCTATATGCTAGTTTTAGAACACCACCAATGATGGAAGATGGTTTTGAAACCTCCTACCCTTGAAAGGCTATAAAATAGAAGAGAAATGACAGGGAAGAGGACCGCGGGGGGGGGGAGACTTGAAAAAAAGCACAAAAAAGAAAAGAAAAGTTAGATAACAATCTTTAGAGCTTTTAGAATAGAAAGAAATAGGGGAAAAAAGGACGTGCCAAGAAAAGAAAGAAGAGATTCTTGGTCATTTAGAGCTCAAACAAAAGTTAGAAATCTAGTGAAAATCAGCAAGGAATCAATAGGAAATCCATTACGCTCATTGATTAGGTAAGTCTTCAACCCTTGATGAAAGGGTGGAGCTCAATAAGCACACCCCCTCACCTCCTTTTTAATTGATGTTGTAGACTGTTATTTGGTGGCTCAGTGTTTATTTTTCTAGTTTTAACAATTTAATGTTTAAGTTTAAATGTGTCTTTGCTATTTCTTGGATCAATGAGTTTATATATGTTCGTGTTTGAATGATGTTTGTTTTGTTGTGTCATGAGTATCATCTTGATGATAAAGAGTTGGTTTAGATGCTGGGTTATCAAGATTTGATTTTTTTTGTTTGTTAAATTATTTTTGTAGGTTTTTTTATGTCTGTTTTTCTTGTTGTTCAGGTATTTTTTGGGCTATAAATATCATAAATTTATGCCTTTGTAGCTATAAATGTATGATGGATTAATGTTTTTAGCTTGTTAGACTTCTAGAGGTTTTTGTTAGGAGGTTTGAGCATGACACTATTACATTTGATTTCTGCGTTTTAAGGTTGTTTAAAGCAAGTTCTTGTCTCCTGAGTTTTGCTTGAGTCTTGTGTAATGTTAGAATGTTTGGTTTGAATCCAAAATTGTATAAATGAACTTGCTGTTTTGTCTTGGTAGTTTTGAAATTTGAACTTTATATATGATGAATAATGATTTGATGTTGTTTATTGTTCATTTTGATTCAAACATGTTTAGTTTTGATAATGTGGTGGGTTGTGACTGAAAACAAAATGATTTAGAGGTCAAAATGCATGTTTCTAAGTTTAGGCAGTGGTTCATGCTATCTGGGCATTTTGGGATATGTTCTTCATGTTCTTCCCAAGAATGTAGTTGTGTCTTGGTATTTTGGATTTGATATGTTTTGTTTCTTGGCATGAACATGCTAGTTGGTCATCTTTAATAAATAATCTAAGGCCAAAACGCGTCAATAACATTTATTCATATATTTTAATTCTAAAGTTTTTTTTTTTCACCGAACACTTTTTGACAAAATCATGCTGATTTAATGATTATCGAAGCAAATGAACCGTTGATTATTGTTCTATAAATGATTGCGAACAAAACCATGTCTTTATTGCTTAGGATCTGA
>Ga0307517_10006152_pt1 | contig 17881 bp, 17 predicted proteins | sample 23_EM_MG_FD_194515 | JGI IMG/M metagenome (GOLD analysis project Ga0307517, IMG submission 194515) | Populus trichocarpa ectomycorrhiza microbial communities from riparian zone in the Pacific Northwest, United States - 23_EM | ecosystem: Host-associated > Plants > Roots > Unclassified | place... | reverse complement strand
TGGTTCTTTATGATTACACAATTTATTCAATCTTCTAGTTTATTAGAGGATGAAGTTGTGTTTTATATGGTGGTTGGTAACTTTGTGTGCATTTACTTGTACGGTCAACTGATGATGCTACTCTTGCAAGGTGAATTCTATTTCAGTGTGAGAAGTCTCCCAAGTGTTATTTCGATGAAATAGCTGAGACAGGAAACTCTGTTTTTAAAAATTATGAAATATTTTTTTTATTTAAAATAATTTTTTTTATGTTTTTAGATTATTTTAATGTTGATGTTAAAAATAATTTTTTTTAAATAAAAAAAATTTATTTTAACATATTTCTAAATATTTAAAACTGCAATAACTAGAGAAATCTCGAACAGGCAACTACCCTTGTGATGTTAGGCTCTGATGTCCCAATTCCTGCAGACTTTTATCTTACAGAACCTTGTACAACTCGAAGAAGGCCGTGCAGTTGTAGGAAATGCCGCACCCTTCCGAGATCTTTCCCTTTTTTAATTCGACGCAGGCCGTGTCGTTAATAAGCAAAATGTCTGCCGGTGTAAGGGTTTTACTCGGCGATGGATTAGAACCACTTTTATAGGAAAGAAAGTGAATTGAATCTTTCTACGTCAATGGATTTTTTCTTTTTCTTTTTTGGTAAATGGTACAGATGAATATGGAATCCAAATGCGAATTTCAATAAAATAAAGCAAGATTTTATGGGAGACCAGGGAACTCAAGAAATTCTCCTTCATTAACATTAAATTAATTAACAATTGTCGGCTCGACTAATTCGAAATAATTACTTGCCGATGGATTTCTAATAATGTAACAGCACAGAGGAAAGTTTTTGTTTTTTCACGTACTTTTCCTTGTTTTTTAGGATTCTGGATAGCTCTTACAAGCAACTTCAGTTTTGTGGTTATACTGGTTTCGCCATGGGAAAAAAAATAAATTCTTCAGATACTCTGCATGCTCTCAGAGATCAAATACTTCCAAGTAAGCACCAAAATAGCTCTGTGATGGTTCCAATTGATTCAACCACATCTTTTCCTCTCCTTCTTTTAAAGCTTGTGACTGCTAATCCTAACTTTTTACATGCTTTGCTTCTCGGTGTCAAGACAGAAGCACTCCCACCATTGCAGAGAAGAATGAAGCTTCATCGTCGGGCAATGACAATGATGCACGTGTCAATGAGCCCAACAGGTCAATGATTAGTATCTTCTTCTCTTTCCCTCTTTCTTCATTGGTTCATGGAAACCCTCCAATGAATTATTCTCTTGCAGAGACTTGCGAGTAACAGAGGCTTTGCGCACACAAATTGAAATTCAAAAGCTGCTGCATGAGCAGCTTAAGGTGCCTCGATGCCTTCTAGTCATCATGTTGTAAAATAGAGTAGAATGAAGAGTTCTTGAGGAAGTTAATGGAAGAACAGAAAGCGATTTCAACCCACGAGCCGCCATCATCTTCTATCCCTACTAAAATTGAGAGAGATAGAGAGCTTAATAGGTCACTGTTAAAATTGTTCATCGTCATTATCTGAGTTACAATTTCATTATTTTCAGCTTATATACAATGACTAACAACCTTGTAACTAACTCTACTAACTGAATTAACTAACAACTAACTAACTACAATTAACTCTAACTATCCTCACGTGCTCAATTCCTCATCAATTTCCCCAACATCACCCTCATCTTCCTTTATATAATTTTCAGCTTCTTGTATTTTCACACTAGAACTTTCAATCTTTTCATCAAACTCTCCATTTTCAAAAGGTTCGTAAAACAGTTCACAATAAACAATATTTTTTATTATTCAAAGAATCAAACTTCACTTCATTTTCTTTAAAACTAACTTCTTGTTTCTTTCCGGAACTAATCTCAAATTTAGTTAAAGAAGAGCATTTCACCTCTTTGATCCATTGTAGTAAGTTCTTGATGTGATGAGAATTGAACATAAACATTCATTCCCTTTAGCCTTTATAATTGGTTGAATATTTATTTAGTATTGAAGAGCATTGATAGTTGAAATAATATCTTGAATTTTTAGGAGAACTTGATTTTTAACACGAAGCATAAAAAGCTTTCTTATAATCCTAAATGGTTGGAATATCTGAAACAAGCCGATTTTAAAAACTTTATACCCCACATTACAAACATAGGTAACTTTGGAAGGTCAGTCATTTTCGAACAACGATCTTTAAAAGAAGTTGAACTTAAAGTGTCTTGGTGATTGGTTTCTGTTTGAACTATTTTTGTGAGTAAAAGAATCATCTCCGGTGATTCTTTTTAGTTTTTAAATCAAAGTATTGATTTCTTGAAGTTGTTGGCGAATGTTCATGTGTTCTTCCAAAGCTTTCGATGCTGCTTTCCACCGTTGTTAATACTTTCTTGAACATAAGCTACCTTCCTTTACCGTTGGATTCCAACGGCTTTGATACAAATTGTTAAGAATCTTTTCTCAACAAACAATTGTTTTAGAAGAAAAATTGAGGGATAAGTAGAAGAGAGTTGAGAGAGATAAATGGTTAAACAGTTAGCTGCTAAAATTGTTCAGTGTCATAATCTGAGTTACAGGTTTATTATTTCCAGCTTATATACAATGACTAACAACCTTGTAACTAACTCTACTAACTAAATTAACTAACAACCTTTAAAACCCGTTTTCAGCACTTTCGGACTCAGTTTTGAGCCCATTTTCTCCACCGTTTGGCCTCGGTTTTGCCCTTTCTTCTTCCTTCCATGTTAGGCTCGGATTTGCCTTTCTGGATTAGGTGTTGCCCTTCTAGATATGGTTTAGCCCTTCCTTCGTCTTCCTTTGTTGGGCTCGGTTTTGCCCTTCTTTTTTCTAGGTGTTTGGACTTAGTTTTGAGCTAAAATCTTCTCTTGTATTGGCCTCGGTTTTGTGCCACCATCAAGTTCTGTTACGAACCTTGGCTTTGGAAAGAAGTGGTTGCAGCAAAAGATTGGTTATAGCATAACATTGGCTTGACTTGGCATTTATCATGTGGTGAATTAAAATTAGCATGTGCATAATAGGTAGTTAGTTGATTCAGTTAGTAACAATTAGGAAGGTAGTTACAGGAAGTTAGAGGCAAGTCAGTTAGCTTCAAGATATAAATAAGACTGTATGAGATTAGTGAGGACCAGACAATGAATGAAGTAACAATTTCTGTATCAACTCTTCTCTTCTTCTTCTTCTTCTTCTTCTTCTTCTTCTTGTTCTTCTTCTTTTCTCCTATTCCTTTCTAGTAGTAACTTGTTAAGGCTGAAGCCTAACGAGTTCAAACTTGAAAGCGAATAACCAGGAGATGAAAAAACAAAGCAAAGATTTATGATTGATGGAATATTAATCAGTCCCTGATCAGCTACCATGGTTGCCTGTGCTCCACTCACTATATTAATTATGAGATTATCGTCATCTCCATCAATATCACCTTCATTCTCTTTTAAGTTGTGAATTATCAATTGTTTTGATGGAATCATCAACTTCATTTTCGAGTTCAATCTCACGACATGTATTGTCTGAAACATATTCCATCTGAAAGAGCTTATTCATAACAGAATTCATCATATTGAGTTCTTCCCCATCCATCCCGGCACCCTGTTCTTCCATAGTAGGAATGTGTCTGTGTTTAGGTGGAGGAGGACCAGAGTGTCCTTCACAATCACGGAAATGTTTGGGAAGAGGAGGTGCTTCAACACGTCAGAAACTGTATCTGTGTTTGCCAGTTCCTTAAAAGGTATTGATTTCAACCGCACCACAGAGAGACGTTTACATGCATAAGCCAATATTTATATAGCTGGAGACTGACATATGCAAGAGTGACGATGATAATACCAGTGCTCCACCTTTCCTAATCTGGGGAAGAAGAGGCGAAGTTGATTATTTTCTGAAAGGGGCTGTTTGCTGGTGGGCTTTCCAGAAATGGGCTGTTTCTTGTTGGTGGGATCATCTTGAGCATGATCATGATTAGGAGTGCTCTTGATAAAGATAATGCTCTTCGGCCTTCTCAAGCCTAAGCTTTCCACCCTTCCACACACACCCATTATACTGCACATCTCATCACTTCATCTTCTTCCTCTTTCTCTCTTCCCTGTTTTGTTTACTAGTCAGTAGCCTCCATCCCCAGTCCCAGTCCCAGTATAATAGTATAACTTTGATTGATGGTGGGCTCTTGTTTAACATGAGTGGGCTAGCATGGCCCAACCCAACTCTCTCTCTCTCTCTCTCTCTCTCTCTCTCTCTCTGGTATTAAAAATCGGGAGGGAGGGAGGCAGAGCAGAGCTAAAAGCAAAGTAATAATAAATAAACGTCATTTTCATTCAATTCAGAGAGAAACAGGAATAACAATGTATAAGAAGAAGGAACCTTGTAGGAATTTTCAGCGTGGCAGGTATTTAATCACCTCTTCTTCATCCTTCTCAATCATCAGTATCTTCTTCTTATTTGTCAGCAGCTAATTATTATCCTACGGGTGTAGGGTTTAATTGCTGATACTAACTACTCTGCTGTTTTTGTTTTTTGATTTAGCTGTCAGTATGGTGATAGATGCAAATTTCTTCATGTCACTCCTCAGCAACCCCCCAAATCCAGCAATAATCCCTTTGGATTTGGCAATCAGCAAACACCCAATAACAACAATAATAACTCTTTTGGATTTGGCAATCGACAGCAACAGCAAAGACCCAACAGTCCTTTTGGGTCTGCCCCTAATAATTCTGCTAATAACAGACCTCAACAGTTCAAGGTTCTTTCCCTTCCTCCCTCCACACTCACACACACATTGCTTTAACCCACAAGTTTTTCTTCTTCTTTTTTTCCTTCTTCTTCTTTTTATATATTGTACATGCTTGCATTTTTACGCTTATTACTCGATCATGATTTTATTTATTTTTATGATTCGTTTTTTTGTTACTCATAATAATACTTGCTGCTTTATTGTGTTTGTGCTTCAGCCTTTTGAGAATAAATGGTCCCGTGGTGCCTCTGCCCCTTCATCGCGTCAACGACCTGACAGTCAGCCTGCCAATCATAAGTAACTTCTTCTATTTACTACTCTCAAGTGACACAACCTTGCTGCTATACCTTCAAATAAACAATTTCATTTATTTTTGCTGAGACTCTGTTTTATTTGTACCTAATTAAATTGTCCATTTGGCTTGTTTGCAGTTGCGCGGATCCTGATTCGTGTAAACGTCTCATTGCTGAAGATTTTGAGCATGAGAGACCGCTTTGGAAGCTTACATGCTATGGTCATTTGAGAGAGTATGTCGTTCTAACTCCCATTTATCACTTGAAAAAAGCTTGAAACATCCGCAGTATAGATCATATGATCATCAATTGCCAATGCATTCACGTTGTATATAGTTATTTCCTTTGTTTCTACGTTCATGGTGTACTATAATGTTGTTTTCTTGTCATTTTCTTGGATCCTGTCTTTGGTCTTGTAATCTTGCGTTTAAGCCCACATTTTTATTCTTTCAAACAGAAATAATCCCATTTGTGATGGACATCAATTAGTCAGAGTTAAACAACCATGACCAGTTCTCTAGAAAAGGTTTTGGATTGAATAGAATTAAAACAGAACATTTGCATTTCTTTATTAGCTACACCAAGGATAAAGAAGACACCTAGGTTCCATCATGCAAAAAAAAAAAAGATGGACATTCAAGAAGATATACCCCTAGAGTCAAAGTAGTTTGATTGAAATGGAGAAAAGGGACTAGCACAGTCCCTGTTAGGCTGAAAGGATGAAATTCGATGATAAAACAATCATTAGGAATGAAAAACCAGCTTGTGCTTCTTGAAAATGCATGTTTGGAATACATTTCTGAAGTAATGTGATTATGAATGATGATACTAAGTTTCTATAATCATGGCTTTTTTATGTCTCAATGGACTTCCACCATCTGATTTGAAACTGTCTGGCAAGTTTTGTTCCTTTCTTTTGATTTTGAGGATGCATTGGACTGAGCTTTTCCTTTTGTCTGTATGCAGTGGCCCTTGTGACATTATTGGTGATGTTAGTTACGAAGAATTGCGAGCTGCAGCATATGATGATTATAAGCGTGGGTTGAGCTTGCAATCAATTGTAAGAAAAATACAGCAGACTGCTTTCCCACTCTTCTGCTTGCTTATACTTTATTAACAGCAGATACTAATGTTTTGTTATCCATCATCATTTGTTCTCTCACTGTTTCTGCTTGCGATTTTGTTTTCAAACACGTGGAATTAAATCTGAGGAGTTTACAAAGTTAAATAGACAACTGAAACTTTGAGGGATGCAATTAAAACTATGTATAACTTTCTAGGGCATATCAAAGGAAACAACCCTTCATAGATGCAATAGTGAGTCCTATGGATGATGGGATTCATATTCTTATGTATGTGGATGGGACATTGGTATGAGATTTGAGAAATCTATAATATATTGAAGTGAAACTTCCCGGAGATGATATGTTCAAACTGTTGCTTCAAAAAAACTCTATTTTTAATTTTTATGGTTTTATGAACAATCACATAAACTATGTACTGATTATTGCTTTTATTTGAATAAAATCTGGTAAAGCCACAAAGAACAGAAGAAAAGATTAAAAAAAATCACTTTGGCTCTAGAAGGATGCCATTGTAGATGAGCATAGAGATTAGATATCTAAGTTAAAACTAATGTTAAAACTAATGTTGCTGCCCTTGTTCAGTTATTACTAAACACATCCTTTGCAGGTTGAAAAGGAGAGAAATTTACTCAATTCGAAGTTGATCGAGTTCAATAACCTTCTCCATAATCCCAGTATAGCTCCCTCAAAGCCTGCTCCTGCTGGTCAGAGTCCATTCTTCGGAGCCACTGCCAATGCAACTCCAGCTGCTGCTCAAAATACTGCCCCTCCATCAGTTTCCAGTTTTGGTCAACTGGGGACTTCTCTTAATATGAGGTTTTTGTTCCATTCTTTCCTTAGACCCATGGTGCCTGCTTGATTTTATGTCTTGAAATCCTGTTCCTAATATTTCTTAGGCTTTCATTAGTCATTTTAAGCAAATTGTCTCTGTTTTCTCAGGTCTGCTACACCATCAAATAATGCCTTTGGGCAACCAAGTCAGCCTTTGACTGCATTTGGAGTAAGGCAAGAAAACCTTTCAGAGCGTTCTGATTTTGTTTCAGTCATGAAATTTTGTTCCTTGCTATCTCCTTGGTTTTTTATATATGTTAAGCAATTTTCTTTTCAGCCCCTCTGCACCATCAAACAATGTCTTTGGGCAATCAAATCTTCCTTCAAATTCTAGTCAGACTGTGAGTGCATTTGGGACAAATAATTTTCTCTCTGCAAACGCCTCAAATTCTAGCCAGACTTCAAGTGCATTTGGAACAACCAGTTTTCCATCCATAAATGCCGGTGCGATTTTGTAGGTTTTAGTATTTTCGGTTTTGATGTGCATGTTATGATCTATGCCTTCTGATTATTAGTCATATGACAGGCCTGCTTGGCAGCCAACTTCCTAATCAGGCACTTGGAAATTCCTTCTCCCCCAATATAGCAGGCTTTGGCAACAGTGGTGTAAACAGCATTCAAAATATTTCTTCTTCTCCGTTGTCAATGCAAAACCCATCAATCCACCCTCTTAGCATTTCCAACGGGCTCAATTCAGCTTTTAATGCAGCAGGCCAAGCTACTACAAATGTTCAGCCAGTGTAAGCATGTCAAGAACGTGTAGTTTTAAAGCAAACTAGAAGTGGTCTGTTGAAATTATGAATTTCTGAGTGCCACTTCACGTTCTAAGCATACACAATGATGTATGTTTTGAGTTGGAATTGCTACTTATAACAATCAAGACCTCTCTTCGTCATTGTCAGAAGTTTAAGGTTTGAGAACATTGAATTTGCATTTGCTTCACACAATTTTCCTTAGTTGAATTTTCCTTAGCAGAAGGCATTCTTTTTCCATATAGCTTGCATCTAGGATGAATCCAAGTTCATATTTAGTTATCGTGTTTTTTTAACCACTGTTTTCCAGCTTGACATTTATCTTCTTTGAACTACCTTCTACTCAGACATAATCCTGTCTCTTTACTGGGTATTTTTGTAGATGGAATTTGAAAAATGTTAAGAACACAGAATCCTAATTTGTCTATTGGCTCATATCAGATGCGTCCTACTAAATTTTTGTTTGCCTTTTATAATCCTTCAGAACTATGGTGCAAAGGGAGACTGTTTCTGGGGATGCAAGCATCTGGTTGAAGGAAAAATGGATTCCTGGAGAGGTATGGGATTCCTTGTGTGCTTCTCTTACATGGGACTTGCAATTAGATCTGTGTTTCCAGTCAGAGGTTTATGAACTAAGAGATCAGTTTTTGGTAGCCAATAAATTTTGAGAAACTGAAATATGGAAGGAGCTAGAAGTGTCAGCACTGCAACTGCATTAGCAGTTGGTTTTTCTATGCAATTACTTTTTAAGTGAATTTTAGGCTTTGTAATGCTTGATTTCTGGACCTTAGTGAGTCTAATTGGTCTCTTCCTTGTGCATACCCAGATTCCAGAAGAAGCACCTCCTGAAGAGTATGTCTTCTAGAAAATATTTTGCTGTTGACCGACGAGCTGTAGAAGCGCATTGCTGATACTTGAACGAGAGGGATGGATAGCCAGTCTTTGGCAACAAAAAAAAGAAGAGAAAAAAAAGGTGCATTCTGCAGCAGTTTTCCAACCTTATTTATTTTTTTGAAGTATTGCTGTAGGAACATATTTTTGGACATAAAAGAAGGAAATGTGATTGTTGCCGGAATTTGTGTTCTCGTAAAGAAATGTGGTTTCACTGGCTGGGACAGCTGAATCCTGGTATATAGAGCAATGCAAGCTTTTACCATGGTACTGGATGCCTTCCCGAGAAGGGGCATGTCTAATAGAATTATGTTTTTTTCTTTTCTCTTTGTGTAAATCAAAAGGGTTATTGCGGTCACGGACTCAAAAATGCCTTTACAGCCAATAATATTGAATTTGTAAATATTTATGTATTTTGTAGTTTTGTTTCCAGCGAAGTGATGATAAATTTGTTTGATCTTTAATAAAGGGTTGGGCCATGAGAGGCTCTGGTTGTCCATCTCTCTCATACAAGCTTAATTAAGCTAAGAATTCAAAATTAAATATAAATAATAAACTAACAAAAACAGTGCTTTCTTTACCTCCATCCAGGCATTTAAAATCTTCAGAAAACTTATGATTGCAAACCAATAGTCGAATAAGAATTTTTGCCTGTTTTTATTAGACATGTCATTTGTTATATCTAGATATTTTTTAAAAAAACTTAACCACTAAGTATTAAGTATAAAGCTAGATATTTTAAAAAAAAACTTTAAAAGGTGTGGTGTTTTTATTGTTATTATTTTTTTTATATAAATAAGTGAATTGAAATAGTTGATTTTTTTTATAAAAAAAAATGATCAGGGTTTTCTACACAATTGAGCTCTTTTATTTGAAAGATAAAGAATTAAAATGAAAAACACGAGTAAAATAGATGGTTTCTCTGCAATTTATTTGAAAAGCTCATTTTAGTCCTATTTTTTTAGACTATTAGGTAACCAGTCTTTCTAATTTAAAAAAAAATACATTTTAGTACCAAATTTTAATTTTCCTTTTCTTTTAGTCTTTTTTTTTTGTGGAGAAGAGAGGGAGTCATTGGATTCCAGTTTAGAGAAAGAAAATTACGGTTGGTGAAGATTTTGGCCACCAAAACAGTTGATTTTTGTGTCAAATGGTTCCGTATGATAAGGGGAGTTGAGATTAGGTAGGTTTTTTTTAAACCTTGAAAATACCTAGAAAAACATATCTGAGCTCTAAAAGATTTTTGGTTTTGAGTTGATTTTGGGTTCTGGATCGGTTTTTTAAGGCATAGATTGGTTTAACAAAGTTCTTAGATGTTTTGGATCAAAAATAGGTGGAAAATAGGTTTGAGGGTAAAAAAATAAACCCTTTTTTCCCTGCAACACCAATTATTGAAACCTAGTGATTAATAGACATCACGTCGTCTTTTTTTTTTGTTCAGCTCATTGGGGGTGGACGATGTGCACTTAAAATAAAATTAAAGGCTCATGTGCATGGGTCTGAATCTATAAGTCCGCGTGCGGGCCCTTTCTATGTGGGCCAGACATAAGGCCTGACTTCATTCTTTTTTTTATTTTTTTATTAATAGAAATTCATTCCTTCTCCATGTTTTCATATTAGCCCTTAAAGTTCCTTTTCTTTTGATTTTGTCCCTGATTTTTTTATATCTATTTGTTTTGTTTTAATTCATTTCTCAAATTTTCTTTTGTCTCCAATTACATCTTCCTTTTAATTTTTTTTGTCTATCAAATTTGGTCCTCATTATTTTGATTTTATTTAAGACAGATTTTTTAATTTGTTTTCTTTTTCAATTTCACCCCTTTATTTTTTTCTCTTTACATATTTGATGCTCATTCTTCTTCTTCTTTTTGCTCTTTTTGTTTTTTTATTTTTTTTGCTTTGATTAGTTTTTTTTTTAATTTTATCATTTAGCATTAAATTGGTTGACAAATGAAATTTTTAATTGGACTTAGGTTTTCAATTTCACGAGTTACGGATTTAGAATATTAACATAGGTTTAAACGATTCGCCTAAATCAATTGGTATGAGTTTAAATAGTTAATTTACTATTTTTTCTCCCTTAATTATTGTAGATTGGCTATTTTATAATTGATTGAAGTTATTATTATCTTTTTTATACTTTTTTTTTAAGTTAAGTTTCTATAATGCTTATAAATGCAAAACAACACTTAAGTTGGCCTGATATTTTTTTTTTAAATCACTTTTAAAGCTTGACTTCAAGTGAGGGGCAATTTGATCTTTTACTTAATATCAATAATAATAATAAAAAAATTATTTTTTATTAGTTTCATCTATCAATATTTAGTTAGTTGAGAAATAGATTTCGTGAATGATATTTTTTTGTTTTGTTTAGAGTTATCACGATTTCAAACAAACATCTATTTTTATTATTGATGCTTAGTTTTGCAAGCATTTAATTTATATTATATAATTAAATAAAAATTATTTTAAAAAAATTATTAAACCAAGTTAAATTCGTGAACCGGGTTACATGTGATTGGGTTCATCCAATATGTCATCGTCTCAATATTTTTTTAAAATCTTCTTGGTTTTTTTGATAAGTTGATATATGCTTTTACTGGTCATTCAAGTTTTCTTTAAACTCATTACATCAACCAATTCACATTGTGTTAGCTCTTATATGATTTGGTTAAAAACGCACGTCATGCAAGGAAACAAGTCAAGGAATTTCAAGATTTAGCCGCTTACCCGGGTTTAATAGCATTGTCAAAAAATTCCCACACTCTCAGTGTTTTTTTATGTTTTAAAAAAAGTTGGTCCAAGTATGCGGGCCGATGAACTAGTTACTATTTAGTTCGAAAGTATACTTACCCATCTAGATCAAAAACATAACATATATTTTAGTTTTTTCACATAGGTTTAATATATCTGTATTCAATTGATTGGAATTGAAAATCTCAAAGGCTATGCATCGCTTTTCACGATCCAACCATGCGTTTTAAAATTTTTAATTTTTTCTAAAAAGGTTTTTATGTTTTGAATCGTTTTGATGTGCTGATTTCAAAAATAATTTTTAAAAAATAAAAAATATATTATTTTAATATATTTTAAAATAAAAAATATTTTTTAAAATAACCACAACTACATTCCTAAATATACCTTAATTTTGTAAAATATTTTTGACCACTATACTATTTTCTAAAACAATTCCAAATATGAAGCCTCACCTATTCCTTTACCTGCTGCTTACCTGAACAACAACAACTACGACTACGTATGTAACGTACTGCCATCGCATCACAACCGCAGAATAATTCTCCAACGCAACGCGTTTTCATTTTCAAATTTTCATTTGTTTTAATAAAATAAAATAAAAGATTCTGAAATTTGGACAAAAGCCACTCCCATCTCCAAACAAACATCGTGCAGACAGTGTAATTTGAGGGACCCATGTCCCCCCCCTCTCTCTCCTCACCAATCAAATAACTCGGCTGGATCTCCCTAATCCCTCCCTTCTAATTTTCTAACCTCGCCATTTCTTGCAACTCCAACCAATACTATCCGATGAGTTGGAAAATTCCATTTCAAATTAAACTACGTAGAATGTATGCTTTTTTTTAAAAAAATACTTTTATATTTAAAATAATATTAAAGTAACTTTTTTATATTTTTAACATAATCACTGAAAAAACATTAAAAAATATTAATTTAATAATTTTTCCAAATAAAAACACTTTTAAATAAGAGTAGAAGCTCTTCCAAACACCCAATAATAAACTCGGTCCACCTGGATTTTTAGGCTGTAATGTCTGGTTTATATATATATATATAAATAAAGAAAGAAAGACATTGATTTGTATCCCATCTATAGGTAGGTAGGGTCCGCTATTATGCCAGAGCATTCATATGTCATTAAGAGTAACGTGATACCATTTGTCTCATGAAATTTCTTTCTTAAAACGTAAGGGGTTCAGTTCAGTTCAGTTCATGTTCATCATTCTGAATTCTGATTGATTCGAAACCGAGAATGGTCTGTGTCGAAAAAATGGAACAAAGCTAACTACATGTCTGTGCTCTTGGTAACTACCTAGTTAGGTCCTTTTTTTTTTTTTTTTTTTTTTTTACCACAAAAGCACAAGGAGAAAAGCTATGCAACTAATCGATGTTCCCTTTTTTCCTCCTCTTTTTGGAAAAGAAAAGTAGTGGTCAACTAGATTGCCTTGTCGTTTCTTCACCTAGACTGAGACGGTGCCAACACGTCCTCTCCAGCTCTAGGTAGATAAACAATGACAATAAATTTATATTTTTTTATTAGACTTTAATCGTGTTTTTAACAATTTATTTATTTAGTTTTAAATTAACTTTTTAACTCTTTTTTTAAATTATTCTGATGGATTAATATAAAAATAAATTTTTAAATAAAAAAATATTTTAAAAATCAATAATGATAAAGCCCCATTGACACTACTTCAACTCACACGCAAAGAAAATAGGCTGGAAACATTTGGGTCTCCACTCACAATAACATTTCTCATTTCTCTTCCTGTTTTGTACAGACGTGCCAGCATGTTATGATTTCAAATTCGTCTGAAACAACTATTTTTTTAAGCACCCAGCAGCAGCGGCGCTAACCTCTAAATTAAATGTTAATTAGTACTGGTTAAATGAATAAAAATTTGAACTCAAATGGATTAGATTAGGGTTTGGTACTGTTAAAATGAATAAACAATTGAACATTAAGAGGGGAAAAAAGGTGGGGTGGCAAGTAAAAAGAGCGAAACTACAGCAATGAAAAGGCTAAAACAAGGGCTTTATAAAACAAAGTATAGGGAGATGGGAAAGGGCACACTGTCCAGCGTATCTCATATGACTCCAACTCTCTCCTTCATGTGACTTGCTTCTCTTCATACAGGCAAGCATCAATGTCATCTCCTCCTCGCTTATTCTTGATTCTTTTCTTGCTTGTTTCCACTTCCTCTTTCCTCTTCCAGATCTCCTCTGCAGCCCATGAAGATGAAGATCATGATATAGACGTAGATCCAAACCTCAAGTTTGAGAACCCTAGGATCCGCAGAGCCTACATTGCCTTGCAGTCATGGAAACAAGCCATCTATTCAGACCCCCTCAACTTCACGGCCAACTGGAAGGGCTCAGACGTGTGCTCTTACATGGGGATCTTTTGTGCTCCATCTCCCCAGAACAAGAAAGTAAGGGTGGTGGCTGGCATTGACCTCAACCATGCTGACATTGCTGGCTACCTCCCTACCGAGCTCGGCCTTCTTACCGATCTGGCACTCTTCCACATCAACTCCAACAGATTCTGTGGAGTGGTGCCCAATAGTTTCAGCAAAATGAAGCTTCTACATGAGCTGGACCTTAGCAATAATCGGTTTGTGGGCAAATTTCCGAAGGTTGTGCTCTCACTGCCTTCCCTCAAGTACTTGGATCTGCGCTTCAACGAGTTTGAAGGTTCTGTGCCCTCCCAGCTCTTTGACAAGCCTCTTGATGCTATCTTCTTGAACGACAACAGGTTCCAGTTTGGCATCCCAGAGAATCTTGGGAACTCTCCTGTTTCTGTTCTTGTCTTTGCGAACAACAACCTTGGTGGGTGCATTCCAGGCAGCATCGGAAAGATGGGCAAAACCCTGAACGAGATCATTCTCATGAACGACAATCTCACTGGATGCTTGCCTCCCCAGATCGGGATGCTCAAGGAAGTAACTGTTTTTGACGTGAGCTTCAATCATCTTCAAGGCTCTCTCCCTTCCAGCATTGGAAACATGAAGAGTGTTGAGCAACTTGACATTGCACACAACAGTTTCACAGGTGCTATACCTGCCAGTGTTTGCCAGTTGCCTAATTTGCAAAACTTCACCTTTTCTTTCAACTATTTCACTGGCGAAGCTCCTAGCTGTGCTGCTATCGGAGGCGTCTCCAATGGTACCCAGAATTGCATTCCTGGAAAGACAAATCAGAGATCAGCCAAGCAATGTTCTTCTGAAGCTGCACGCCCTGTTGACTGCAGCAAGTTCAAATGCGGTGGCGGTGGTGGCGGAGGTGGAAGTGGCTCTCCATTAACACCACCACCACGGTCGTGGAGAGGTTCTCCAGTTAGAAGGCCAGCACCAAATCCTGCACCCATTAGAAAGCCATTCTTTGCATCACCACCACCACCACCACCCACTTCCAAGTCTTCACCTTCCACCAGATCACACCCCCCACCACCTCCTACAAGGTCTTTCCATCCGCCGCCATCTCCACATTTTGCATCCCCACCACCGCCTAGTAAAAAAGTATCGCCCAGAACACATCTTCCACCACCACCGCCTCCACCCCCATCTCCACCTCCACCTGTAGAACAACAGCCACCAACTTATCACCATATACCGCCACCACCATCTCCTCCTCCTCCACCCAGCCATTACCATTCAAATCATCCAGCACCGCCACCTATCGAAAAAGTCTCACCCGGTACTCATTACCATGTACCACCACCCCCGCCTTCCCATCAATACCAAGCACCACCGCCACCAAAGCAGTCAGCTGAAGTTCCAGCACCAAGTTACCACCCTAACTCTCCACCACCACCCCCGCCTTCCTGTCAGTACCAAGCACCACCGCCACCAAAGCAGTCAGCCGAAGTTCCAGCACCAAGTTACCACACTAACTCTCCGCCACCACCCCCTCCACCAACTAATGGATATACACATTCTCCTCCTCCAACCCAGCCTACAGCTCCAGTTCCATCACCAGTAGAGTATTACCCACCTAAAGCAGCTTCTAGTCCACCTCCACCTCCATTGTATCAGACGCCACCATCACCAAGTTACCACACTAACTCTCCACCACCACCCCCTCCACCAACGAATGGATATACACATTCTCCTCCTCCAACCCAGCCTACAGCTCCAGTTCCATCACCAGTAGAGTATTACCCACCTAAAGCAGCTTCTAGTCCACCTCCACCTCCACCTCCATTGTATCAGACGCCACCATCACCGCCGCCGCCTTCAGAAGAACCATGGCATCCCCTACCACCTCCACCATCAACTGGGTGTATCACTCCAGAATCGCCGCCGCCGCCATCACCTACACCAAGCTATCAGCACCCACACCCGCCGCCGCCGCCACCTACCCCAAGCTACCACCACCCGCAATCACCATCTCCACCACCACCACCACCTATGTCAAGCTATGAACACCCACAATCACCTCCACCACCGCCACCTGTGCCAAGCTATCATCATCCGCAATCACCTCCACCTCCCCCTCATCAACAACAATGGCATTATCCACCATCAATATCCCATCAACAAAGTCCTCCGCCACCTCCCCATAATTCATATGCACCACCACCACCACCACCACCGCCGACTCCATCGCCGCCGCCGCCAGCAATTGAGAACACAGTTCCACTTCCACCGATTGTAGGAGTATCGTATGCATCTCCTCCTCCCCCAACAATTCCCTACTACTAAGTGGCAGGTTGCAGGCAGGCATGAGATGATATATTACAAGGATTAATGGCACGGTTTCTAATTTTTTTTTCTTCTAATATTGTTGCACAAGGAGAAGGATGATTAAGAAGATGTGAGTCACAGGTGAGTCGGTCATGTTGAGAAATATTCTTTTGCGTCTACAACATTGACAAATCATCCATCGGTTCCACCCACGCGTTTCGTGTTTTTGCTGAAGCAATTGCTATAATTCTTTTTTTTTTTTTAATTTGATTTTCTGATTTTTTTTTTATTTTCGAAGAACAAACTAAATTGATCAAGTTGTAGCAATTAATAACATATTATTGTATAAGTTTCTGTTAATTTTGTATCCATAATTTGTATTAATTGATTCTCATCATGCTCCATGATTTTAGTTTTCTGTGCATGCACGGGGCATTCATAGCAGGAGGAGACTAGCAATAGCTAACTAATTATATGTTTATTATAAAAAAAACTAATTATATATTATTTGTTTTTGTGTTTAAAATTATTTTAAGTAAATTTTAAAAGTGTATTTTATTTTAAAATTTATTAAATTAATATTTTTTTAGTATTTTTTAATTTTTTAGATGTTGAAATAAAAAATAAAAAAAAAATCTTTTATGTTTTTACGAGCAAAAAATACATTATATCACAATATTAATAAATTATATGAGAGTATAAGAGTGTAGTAGTGATTACTTTTTAAAAATTTTTTTTATTTAAAAATATCAAAATAATTTTTTTATTTTAATTTTTTTTTAATATTAGCATAAAAAATAATTTAAAATGTTTTCCGGAATCAAAGAGTTTTTAATACACACTAAAAATTTTGTGTTTGCGTTTGATATCTCAATAAAAGATATTTTTCAAAATATTTTTTTATTAAAATATTTTTTAATTTTTTTTTTAATTAAAATTATTAAAAAATATAGAAAAACTAATTTAATATTTTTTTCAATTCTAGAAGCAGAACATACCGTGCTCTAAAACGCTCAATAATAATTGTAGTAGGTGCTCGTTATTGATTATCATAGCTGGAGAACAGAATTTACGGTTCATAAATATTTGCAGTATATTTCTCATCTTCAGTTGTCTACTGGGAGTCTGGAGGGAGCTGGTACTGTATCTACATCCTCCATTTCTTTCATGTTTAATATTTAGCTTAGCATAAACCATTTTGGCTATTATTTAAAAAGGAGTAGTGATCGGAGAGATTTGTGGGATCGATCAATATTAAGCAGATGTTGAGTTGTTCGTATAATCTCAATTCTTTAAATGACATCGTTTCGGGATGCTATTCAAAAGATTTCAACAAGAACAACGCTGATCTTGATTAAGATTTCTGGAATTGGACTTGCGAATCTTGAAGGGAAATCACTCATTTAATGCATGAAGCTACTAAGATTCTTGGCAGGAGACAGGCATGCATGAGCGTATTTATGTAGAGGACCTACTTCGAAAATGGAGCGTGGCAATTTCAGATTTCCTCATAAATGCTCCTGCTGTTCTGCATCAAAGCAAAGCTTTCAATTAGATTTTGGGGCTGGGACGGGACCCTCTGTGCATTTCCTTCAAACCGAAGCGAATATGCAGAAGGGACGGTTCCTGACTTCATAATAATAATATCTGCAGCATTGCATTCAAGTTGTTTTCCTGGACAGGCAGAGAGATTAAAGAGCATTGATAAATACTGGTAGGATGAGCAATAATACATTACAAAAAATATAAAAAATAAAAAGCTATATAACATACACCAGTACTCCCTCCAACCTCTCTGCAAGAGATTTAACCTTGTTGGAAAAGAAAAAAACATTTACCAGAAACGTCCAGATTATAG
>Ga0307517_10006150_pt1 | contig 17883 bp, 18 predicted proteins | sample 23_EM_MG_FD_194515 | JGI IMG/M metagenome (GOLD analysis project Ga0307517, IMG submission 194515) | Populus trichocarpa ectomycorrhiza microbial communities from riparian zone in the Pacific Northwest, United States - 23_EM | ecosystem: Host-associated > Plants > Roots > Unclassified | place... | reverse complement strand
TACCTGAGCTTGGTTGTAACTTGTGACAGGTGCTGCTCGTAAAAATTCACCCTTGGCCCATTGGTTCAATGGAGGCGTAAGTTGGCAGTTCGCCTAAAATTCATTGTTGTTATCACTAGTATTCGTTGACCTATTAGCAAGCTCGGCATGTCCAGTATGAGTCAATGACTCTTGCAGCAACGTCTTACCACTATGGATGGGCCTTGCCGCATAACGAACGACAGTTCAACGTTCAACTGTCGTACCGAATCCAATGTCTTGAAAAAATAGAGTCAACATGCTTTACATTGACCAACCGATCGGTGTTTTTCCCATGGCGAGCTTCTGGTCGACACCTCCCAAAAAGCAGCAGCGGTCCCGTCGTCTTTCCATCTGGGCTGACTTGTGAGTTGCCGCATATTTAGTGATTTCAAATTCTCTTAGCTATGGTGGTCACTATGGACCGACTTTCGAAGCTCATTTCCTTCGTCAGAATGCCGCCATTAAGGGTGGACTCATCAAGGGCGATGGGCATAAAACTTAATCTGAAATTCTTGGCATTGGAAATGGTTTAATGGTAACCCCCAAGTTTTTTTTTTTTGGTCGGTTGTGTGACTTTTTCGCTGCAGGATCCCCTTGTTGAGTTATCCTACTTACGCTACGAACTAGAGGCTTACGAACTTGAATGACTGATCCAGGTTCAAGTTGATCAACTTCAGACGAATTCTCGTCATAATACAAGAGGGAACCTACAAAGTTGCAGAACAAGCAGCTGGTCTATACAAGGGTGCTGGCATATTTTATTATCTTCGTGTTTATGGCGCAGGGCATGAAGCGCCCACATGCACTGTATGACATCGATTACTACATCTTTTTCTGATATAGACATTCGCAGTACGGGAATCTTCAGCGTGGTCAAGCTGCTTTGCAATTCTTTAATCAAGTAACCTTTGGAAATGCCATGGCTCTGTTCGACTCGCAAATAACTAGCTACATACCAACAGGGGATGAAAAACTATCCTTTTTAATCTATCCCCTTAACTCTAATAATTTATTAACCACATCTGTTACTTGCGTGTGCATAACCTATGCCCACAGGAACCATGTTCCTGAGACGCATTCAGTTGAGAAAGCGCTCTCAGACCATTGGCAATGGATATAACTATCCAAAGGTTTGTTTGGATGGTATAGTCGCAGTTTTTTTCGTGTTTCCTTGTTGGATTCCGGCATTTCGTCACTTTGTGAAGACGGTATGTAAAAAAGATCTTTATAGAGAGTTACTAAATGGGCAGATGCATAAAGAGGGATGTTGCTAACCGTCTTCAAGAATGCCTACTAGTTCAAAGTACTTCTCGACGATGGGCAGTGCCTCTACTTGTCGCGGATTATGGTTCTCGGGATAAATAGAGACTTGGGTCGTAAGCGGAGCTTTGAGTTCCTGTAAACGAGAATCAAACAGAACAACTTTCTGAGTACCCCTTGAGCAACTAATTAATGGATAAGGAAGGAGATAGAACTGTTGTCGACGAACGGGGGTGTCCTGGGGGATATACAAGCGAGGGCACGTTGGATTATATTAAGATAAGAGGAAAGAGTCGCCGAGGTGCTTCCAAGGGTCAGTCATTCGCACATGTATGTCGCAGATGGGTGCTCACTCGGTGTGGCCATTGGAATTTGAAAAGAAAAATCTGGACGGCTCAACAAGAATGAAAGCATCGGGAAAACCATTTTTTGTGGGCGTGTTTTCCATGTTGCTAGAATTAGGTGCACAGAGAATGGACAGTAACATACAGAGATGAGTTGCAGAGGGAGGATAGCTGAGGTAAGAACAAGATCTCAGCAAACTGAGATCTCGAGAACTGAAGGGTCATTACAAAATATCAATCTTTGATGAGAGATCAGTTATTTTTCCATGACTCGGGCGAGATATGAGCCAAGCGTCGTTGAAGCGGAGTAAATCTGTCTGGAAATCCAACCTGGAAGGATGTATGATGTTGGTTTTGCATTGAAGGGACAAAGCCAGATGTAATGGTGCGGATGGGTGATATTGGCCTGATACCAGCAGTGTCGAGAAATGCGGAAGGCCCTTTGGTGCAGTCGGAGGAAATATTGAAGGCGCAGACAAGTTCATGATCGCGTCACTGTCACAAACATATGTCACTTTTCGATTACTTTTCTGTGGAAGCCATTCTCGCCGAGAACCAAAAAGTACAATGCACATTCAAACAAGGAATTCCCGGGATGGGACATATCGGGGGCGGATCAGAGCGCGATGTATGTCTTTCAGTTGCCAGTTGGACTCTCGTCAAACACCGCACAGATTGCGCCCTCTAGCAAAATACAAATTCCAATATGGCTTGCGTACACTATTATTTATTCGTCCGTCAGCCTTTCGGTGTCTGAAATATCGATTTATTCATGACCACGATAGTGACTGGGCAGAATTCAACATCCCATCAGCGTTTGGATCCCGAGTACGCAACGCGCTGAAAGCAGAACCATGCAGTGTTCGCCTGTCAAATCTTGTGGGAGCTGGAAACCTTTGGTACGGTTTTGGAAGGACGATCATGGATATGTGTGCATGCATTCCGCAATTTTTTTCTGCTAAGCAATTGATATTCTCACAGTCTCAGCGAAGAACAAGCAAATGATATGTCAGAGTTGTTGATGAAGGCGAGTTGGATTTATCTCATAAGTATTGTCTGCTTAATTCAGCTCAGGCTTTCAAAGGTCGTCTCCTTGAAATAATTGACCAAGCTCAGCACTTTGCAACCTTGGGTCATGGAGGATTATTGGGAAGCACTGCACAGGCATTTCGGGAAGGGCTGGACACCACAGAACGAGAGCGTAAGGGAATTATTCCATCAATAATGCTCCTTCTAACTCAAGCATCCCTAGTCTTTTCGTTGGCCCAAGAGAGCGCTAAATTCACAAAAAGGTGGTACGAAGAGAGTGAGCGCACACGACAATGAACCTCCCTCCCCTTCACTGAATCTTCTTTTCCTGCTGTGCAGGTGTACTTTGAACCCGAAGCTCGGCAATAAACCTGGAGGCAGAAGTGAGCGAATGGTTATGATAGCCATAGATTAAAATATTGCACCATTTGACACTCGCCCATAAGCAAAGTTCTATCGTCATCAGGACGAGGACGTGGATGTTGCCAGACGTTAAAATGGCAAGGGTGATGAATATGAGGAGTAATAGTAGAAATGTGCAGTCGACAACGATCAGGAAAGTGGGGTGAAGGGAAGATCCTGGTGTCAGGATGTTGGAAAGAAAAGGAAAAGCATCGGAGGTGTCCTGGTCCTGAGGCATCCTAATGCAGGACAGAAATAGAATGCCATCAATCTTTTGTCACCAACCGTCCAGTTACAATGGCTTTTCTTCCTGGCTTCGTTTTTTCAGGTTTACGGAGGCTTCCTGCAAAGTGTCGGGTATCACGTAGTACACCTCCGGCTCGTCTTTTCTCAGTCTCGCCTTGCAGAAAGGCAGCAGAAATACCAACTGCCCCAAAGGAAGTTCTGGAAGGCCTCAAGGATTCACCGACATTTCAGAAGATCTCAAAGAGTCCAGCAGCCTTGTCTGCTATCCAGAAGCTTGCAGGGGTAATGCAAAACTTGGCAGGTACTTTCTGTCCTCTCATCTGCGAAATGCGGTGTTAAAAGACCCTACAGGAATTGACCTTGGAACCAAGCCATCCATGTTCCAGATGATGAAATTGGCCACGAATTCGGAATTCAAAGAGGCATCGAAAAATGTTTTTCAAGAATTTCGAAACGCAGGTGTCGACCTTACTTCAAAGGTAATGTGGCTCTTATTTTGTGATTATCTCTTCCTCACGACTGTGGCCAGGATGTTATGGAAGAATTACAGTCCATTGCAAAGGCCGTGGTTACAACCCCAAAAGCCTGAGTGCTGAGTACAAGTACTAGCCCTGAGTTTTAGTTGTGTTTGTTTTTATTCGAGGAAATTGAGTATACATATGTAATTGAATTGGTCTGGTGATCTGATCACTCAGAAATGGCTATCATTTCTTCTGTATCAGCCCAAGAGCGACCTTTGCCTCAAGTTACGTTCTGTTCTGTTGAATACCCAGGATATGTTCAAGAATCTTCTGTCCCTATTGCGGTCCAGAGGATAGGAGGACAATCGAAGCTTGACAACGCCTTTCGGCGTAGCGCTCAGAAAAAAGACACCATATTGGAATTATCCTTCCGCCTCAATGACCCATTTGCACACCCAATCCCTGGCGACGTCGTTCCGGCGAACAATCTTCTGCTCAAAGTCGTCAAACGAAAACGGAGGTCATGTACCGTTGCGGGTACAGATAGGTCTATCTGCGAATTCACGGCTGAGATAGTGGGCATTGTTTCAAAAACTGCCAGATTTCGAAGCGCGTATTTGTTTCCCACTTTCTCTCCCAGGTCGCTGAAGTTGACTCAGGTATGGCGGACTATCAGTATCTTCCTGACATAAACGATCCCGTCACCAAGCTACGAATAGCAATGAGCCATATGGACGGTAAGAATTCATTAAATGTTAATCACAGTGACTGACCGCAATTTAGTGGATGGATTGCGTTCCTATACCATCCCTACTGAACCATTCAATATCCAAGTGCCTCCCTCCACACATGCAGTTGATACGAACCTTGATCCTGAGCTGGACATGTCACTGGACCGGCTGGAAGGACCATCATACGTGAGGGGTCTGAGGGCCTTCCCTCCGCCGTTGTTCAGTCGGCAGGGTATCCCTCAAGGATACAAGTGTGTGATGGCATTCAATGCAAAATTCACGTTAAAATCTTTTTTAAGCTTCAGGGCAAATACGGCATCCGTAATAACTACTACAACCGACGAGGAAACTGGAGAGGAGCGAAAGCGGATGATTAATAGGATGCGTTGGAAGGGTTATGGGCCAGCTTCGGTCATGTTTTCTGATAGTCAGGTACGATTGAATATGTGTTTCGACCACTTAAATCTCATTAACCCTACGCAGGTGCCTGACAAACCTCCCCAAGCAGTGGAGAATGAAAGAGGTCAAGTAAGCGACAAGATGTATAAGAAGCTTGAGGATGTAAGCTCAAGTTTTTGTCTGTCAACTTTATTGACTGACAGCCTCCCACTATCAGCTTTTCAAAGAAAGAGCTGTTTGGACGCGGATGTCCCTGCTTAACCAATTTTCTGCATTGGAAACAAGAGAAATCGTGAAGTAGGATCTTGGACAAAGTTTTTCTCCCTTGCTCATTCATACCACCGCCACAGCTCCAAAATACTCCTTCCTTTGTGTTGTTACGTCTTTCAAGATGGGCCTTGGCGGGATACACTGATCAGGTTTTCTTATGACCCACGAAGAGTCCCAGAGTCTCGGTTGTAAGCCAAAATTTGTTGCCACGCACGTTGCTCTCAGCAGGTCCCGTTTCACTAGGTATCAGCGAATATACTTTCGTAACTCCAACCACCCAATTTCGAGACCGTCCGTCACAACTAGGCGCCAGAACCGACTTGCACATCGTAATTTGGATAAAGACGTCGAACGAAGGTAAGTCTTGTTAAAGTGAAGCAAGATTCCTGCTTATATGGTGAAAAGATTATCACATATGTTCGACGGCAAGACGTTGACGAAGGAAACTGCAGCATTTCAAATTTGCGACATTACAGATCCTATGTTGAAGAGCATGATCGACGATCCAGAAGCACTGCGCGAAAGTTGCGATGTTAGTGTCGAACCTCTTTTGACCAGTTTAACAAGCTGAAGTTGCGAATAGGAGAGGGACGGTTGGTATACTGCTCATGCATTTGAGCAGATCAAGATTGTTTTGCGACATAAATTTTTTTCTCTGCTGGAAGGGCACCCCGCCACAGACGACGATTGTCGTGCGTTGCTGACTACGAACGAGGGATCAGCAAAGGCTGCAACTGCTCACAGGGGCTCCAAGCTCAGACCAGGGAAGCATAACATGGCGAAAGGGGCTTTACGTCCAGAAGATGCGGCTGTAAGTGTTGAGGCGGAAGTTCACAATGCATACCCTGACAAAATTTACGTAGGCATTGCGTCTGAGGGCTACATTGGATCGAAATATCAAATCAAATCAATCCCGTTCATAGGAATGCGAATATTTGATGTATTGGTGCATACTGAGTTCCCTCGAGTCGTACTATAGAAGGAGGGTCTAGATTGGGGCGAACGCCTCATACGCTAACTCATCGTGAATTGGTTTTCGCTTCTGCACGGGCTTTATTCTGCAGTTTGTCATTAGCCGCTGGTCAACACTACAGAGGAAGGCAAACATACAGATGCAGCAAGGGCAAACCGCGAGTTGCGACGGAACTATCATATAATGAATAGAGCAAATGGGATAAAAAGAGAGGTATCAGACCTTAGGGTCAACCTGCAGAAAGTTCATCAATTGCAGTTGAGTCCAATGCCAATACATGTACGTACACCTTTCAATGACCGAGAATGCGTCCGCTTGGGTTTCTTGATACCATTACGATGAGCTTTTTTGATTTGATTGTGGTTTGTGTGACTAATGTAGAATTAAACGTATGCATATTACTTTGAAAATGAAACATACTTCTTTGATTTTGCCATAACGATTCCAAATGTTGTCGCAGTGAACAAGAGTGGTCGCACAGCCACCGTGGCTGAAATGAACTGTACAGTTGGTTTTCCTCTCACAAATAAAAGTCCTTTGCAGAAAAGGTGATATAATTTATGTGAATAATAGTATACAGATGGTCATGATCTATGCAATGGGGTGGCGACAAGAATAACAAATACCCGAATTAAATCATTTCGCAGGTGAGACGGTCCTGGTTGTTACCAAGCATTGTTAATAAGCCCAGAATCAAGGTTCAACGATGTCAAACCTATCCCAGTCTTTATCCAAAGCCATGCGCATGGCGTCTGTTGCTGCGAGGTGGAAGGGCAGACCCTTGTGTCCGCCTGTACCATCCAGTTTCCACCTTGCTTTGGAGAGGACGGACAACTCGTAATAGTTGCGCGTCACATCTTCGAGGAGCTGCTTGTCGTCGAGGATTTCAGACGCAGACTGGGATGGTGTAGGAGAAAGGTAGGGGGCTGAGTGGTATGTTCGCAGCAGGTGGATATGGATCATCGAATTGTTAGAGGCAATGGCTGAGTCATGAAGATGAGGAATCCGAACTAAGATAGAGGATGAGTGGGGAAGCAGCGGCATTGCGTGTCTTTCCGTTTCAGAAGGCGGTCTGCTCAGACTTGAAGGCAACTTCGCGCATTGAGGAACGTTGACATTAGAAGTTTGTATTGGTTGAAGGTAGGGTGATGTGACATTTAGGTGGGGTATCAGGGATTCTGGAATAAATGATTGCTCCGATACCAGATGGCTTTGTGAAGGAGAAAGGGAGATCGGCATGCGGACCTTCGGGAAAATTGCATAAGTCGTGGAAGAGACGTCAGTAAAGAAGACCGGTTGCTTCGCAGAAATAATTGATGACCGCATAGGATTAAGAAGGTTTGGTTTCGAGGGAAGGAAAAACCAAGGTGCGTCGGGAATAACACAGACAAGACTGTGGTGCAAAGGAGTTTGCTCCCGTGATGGAAGGACATTAAGACTCAGATACGCAGTCCAGGCTTCATTTAAATGGTCAGCAAAGGATGGTGACATGCGATGGAGACCTTACCTTCCATCTCAGGCAGCGAAAAACCCCCGAGCTTAGCAAAAACAACTCTCCACTCGATATTGGTTTTCTTTGCAAATTGCATTGCGAAGTCCCATACCTTCTTAACCGCATACTCTTCGTCAGAGTGTTCTGTCTCGCCTTCATGTTCAGGAGGGTGAGTGAGCCATACCCCCAGATCATAGTTCTCCCCTCTTTGGTCAACGCAGCAAGCGATGATCCACTTCCCACATGGCGTCAGGTGGTATGCAACATGCAGAAGAGTATATCGATCCATGACATCCAAGGATATATGGGCCGCTTTTAAAAAGGAAACCTTGCTGTGTATGGGTCGTGCTAGAGTGAATGAGGGCGCCATAGAGTAGACGCGGGTGTCGCCTTTTCTATCATCGAAAGTGTCGACACGCCGAAGTCTAAGGCGGTCGACTGGAACCAAAATCCTGTTGTAAACTGAAGCCGATAGAGTATCGAGGGTGGAGTCGTATGCTGGTGTCTTTGAAAGGCCAGCACATATGTATTGTTCTGGGATAAACTCAAAGAGAATCTGGCATGCATGATAGTTTGCCAACACCTTCTTGGAGATGGATAATATCTGGCGTAACACAGGTGAAGAAAGGCTCAGAATGCTAATCGGCAAAACAAAAAATACGACAGTCGTGGGTCTCGGAGCCGTCAAACTTGATATAAAGGTTCCCAGGGATTTACGGAAGGTTGCATCGAAACGTAATGGGACGAGACCGTTGCTGGATGAAATTGTTGGCTGACCGGATGTCACAACTCCGTAATGCTTCGCCTATTGCTAAGTCGGTTGTGTACATTAGAAGGAATCAGGTTTCGTACCTGATAAGAATTTATAAAACTAGCCAGCCAATTTTCCATAAGTGGTTGATGTCGTGCATTTTCTTCGAACATAACATATGCGGTCACATTCTTTTGGCCGCCTTTCGGACTCAAACCAAGTTTTTCCCAGAAGCGGAGAGCGGGTGGCAAGACCTGGATGACAGCTTCACCCTTTCCGATCGACATCATAGGTGCTTCCATTGGGTGCAGAGTTGACTTGGATCCAGCCGTAATCATATTGGTATTAGACGCGGTATCCGTTAACCCAAATAGCTCGGCCACAGTTGAAGGTGCTTCTAAGCCTGGTATGCAGTCCAACAAGTTTTGAACAGCTTTAATATCGGTTGACCAAACCCCACCCACACTGCCTACTCCAACCATATTCGCCTTCCAACATTCGGCCCACAGAGGATTCTCCACAACCTCGACAGCAACAGTAGATACCACAGCTTCTAGAGAACGCGATCTTTCGGATGCTGCTCCCATCGTGGCAGCGGGCGAAACGGGCGTTGGGACTGAGGGAGTGGGGTTATGTGTGGAGGTGAGATTGAGGGGACGGATTGCGGCACCAGGCGGACGAAGCGGTACACTTAACGAGAGAAGATGTGAATGTTGAAAGTGAGCACTAAGAAGGGTGGGTCCTAATGGCAGGTATGAGGGAGTAGGAGTTGTTGGTCGTGAAGGGGTTGTGTTATCACTCTCTTCAGCATCAGCGCCTTCCTCGACAGAATCAGCATCAGATTCTTCATTTTCGTGTATCAAGCCCTCTCCGCGATTCCAGTCTTCTCGAGCAATGGTCCAGAATGGCTTTTTTGATGGAGGGTTATCAGATTTAGAACCCTTGGAGGGCATCTTGCGTTTAACACCAATCAATTTTCTGACAAGGCCGATCCTGGGATCCGTGACAGCATTATACTCGAATCTCCACCCTCCGCTCAAGCCAGATCGAGTTGTGGACGCCGGCAGGGATATAGAGGTCCCGTCTGCCGGGCCTTCTTCTAGTGGAGGACTAGGCAGCGCGAACTTGCCAACAGCATATTTATCATCAGCCTCGCGGTGATATGCTGAGAAGGGGATCGGCTCGAAAAGGCCGACGCCGATGCGTGATAGACCATCAGCAATAGCTATGGGTCGCTCAAGGGGTGAGTCAAGTTCTAGGTGTACAGTTGGAGTCGAAGGCGGTGAATGGCTTTCCGGTATGGGGCCTATGGATGCAGGGAGTCCAGGTGGTCCAGAATCAATATGATTGGCGGGCGGGCGAGGTGTGAAATTGTCCTTGAAACCACATGGAGTATATAATTGAGAAGTCGACTTGAGGTCGGGAAGGTCACTCATGTGAGGGGGCGACATCTTGGAACCAATTACACTTCTTAGTAAGGGTGTGGATAAGAGTGTACCGGATCTTCCGGCAGAACGAGCGTGTAAGTTGGGAGACTGCCGCGGTGCTGGGTTAGGCCTAGATGGCTGGTCGAAGAAGCTAAAATCATCATCTGTAAAAGCACCTTCGAGCTCAATGCCGGCTGTGGCAATCGTTGTATTTTCTATGCCACTGAATGGTGTTATCGTCGCTCCAGCCGACGAAGCGTTGGGTACCGAACCGACGTCTAAGCTAAAATCCAATCCGATATCATTCATGACGAAATCCATGTTGTCCATGTCCATGTCAAGATAAGCGCCCTTTGGCTGTGACCAAGTCGCATCCATATCGTATGCCTCAAATGACGCACCCTCTGACCCCGGAGGTTGTTCAGTGGCGACTTGGATCATGATAGCCGACGGAACCGATTTTACTTCAGTAGGCAGCTCGGTTTGAGGGGGAGATGGGTAGAAGGTTTGTATAGCAGCAGATGATGGCTTAAGCTGGGGGGTGGATAGTCCAGGAGAGCTTGGGGGCAGCGAAACAGATGGAAGAGCGGAAGAGAGTGTCGAAGAAAAGGACATGGACTGTTCGATTGATTCCGTTGCCACCGTCACTGGCGTCATGGGGGGTATTCGAGTAATCTTCGGGGATGATACTGTCCCGACTTCCCTTTCACGCCTGAGCTTTTCCCGTTCCCGCTCTCTTTCGCGCGCGACTGCATCAATGTAGTCACCAACTTCGGCAGTGGCCCGTTCCAGATCATTAGGCGATAGAGTTAAAGCACGAAACGAATTAAATGATTCAGAAGGCGTCGATGAAATAAATGAAGGTTGGGAAGCGTGAATTGAGGTTGAAACCGAATTGAAATCTGGGGAAGAACGAAGCCGAGAAGCTTGTGGAGATGGTTGAAGTGGTGCAGGTAAGTCGGGGATATAATCCAGGGAGCCACGGGAAGTGAGTGGGAGACATAAGAGACATAGCTTTGTTGGATATATTATTGTCAGACCTTTGTCTTCCCCTTGCTTATTCTCTACCTTAATCCAGCCAATGATAAATGTTGGTGAGCGGTAGAGGGACGCTGACGAGTTGTCCCATTCACCGGCGCCCAATCCCTGAAGGACTAAATGGAATTGTTTAGTCAGACCAGCTGTCGGGCCTGAGTAACAGGCAAGGAAATAGGCAGGAGTCCCAAAAGGAAGAAGGGTGATGGGTGTTCCTGCAGGCAAAGGAAGAGAAGGGGATATGTCCAAGAAAGGAGTTGACAAAAGCATTGGATGGATAACAAGTTGAGATGGAATTCCATCCGACGTGTACGAAAAGTGAATTTGCAAGTGGCAAAATACCAACGATCTGGGAATGGTTAATGAGCAGTCATCTATAAATAAATAGTGAACAAGAACGCACCGTGTGATTGCCTTATATTCCCAGCCACAAGGAGAGGAGATCTGGCTCATTAGAAAGCCGCTTTTGAATCGCTTGATATGCCTTTGGGAGAACGAAGGTTTCTTGGATGCAGAATCGACCATGTCTTGGATCAAACGAGACCTGAGGGCGTCGAAAAAGTGAACAATGAGGATACGCTTGTCGTCATCGGGGAATAAGCTGGCCAGAAATCAGAAGAGCCGGGGATTCAAATCCTGAGTAAACTCACGCTGAAGTATTGGGTGGTGAAAAAGATGACATTTCTTGGACTGGGAAGTTGTTGTCTGAGTCAGGTATTTCGCTAACGAAGATATACATTACGCACTCGTTAGTCCATCATAGCTGACATGACGAAAGACATCAGCGGTAGATGAAGATGAACTTTCCAACTTGAACAAAAATATATGTGGGTCATGGCCAATGGAAACGCTTGTTAAGATGGACGATTGAATGGGAAAAGTGGCATAGCGAGACAAGATAGATCGACGAGCGAGTTCAATGGCGTCAACAGATGCAGACTTGAGCAGTGCATAGCAAATGGTTGGGTTCGGCGGGAGGGACATCCTGGAAACTAGTAGGGCATCTTGCACTGATAGTCTGGATGGCACATAGGACGCCGCTGACGGTGGAGGGCGGTCTGTGGCTGCTCGAGCAGCCATAGGCGTTGGCAGATGAGAAGGATGAGGCCGGAGAAAGCCGAAGTCTATTTTCTGCCAAAATAGTGTTCTCTCACCAACTCTGACTTCCACGGCAATCATGCTACAAAGCTCAAGACCTGCCTCTGCTTCAACACGACCCCCGGTGTCTCCTCTGCCGCGTCAGACATACCAGGTCAACACCCAGACAAAGGTTTTGGACACAGTCCAGGGCAGGATTCTCTGCATTGCTGACATTCGCGGGCGTCTTTCAGCCCTCAATGACCTAGCTCGTGATGCAAACGCGAAAGCCATAATCCACACTGGTGATTTTGGCTTTTTTGGTGGGTCACATCGCGCCTGTGTAGTAATCACTCTGAATATGTTGCAGAGGCCAATAGCTTGGAGAGGATTAGCGACCGAACTTTGCGTCACCTTACAATGTATTCTCCCCTTATCCCGTCTGCTCAGCGAACGCATCTCTTGTCCCCGGAAAATCCTCCTGCAGTAATCAGGTCCACTGTAAATATCGAACTTCTTTCAGAATTCCCTCTACTGCTCGCAGGACAACTCAAACTCCAGGTTCCCGTCTTCACTGTGTGGGGCGCCTGTGAAGATGTTATAATTCTGGAAAAAATTCGGTCAAGCGCCTACTCTATCGAGAACCTTCACGTCATCGACGAAGCAACCACTCGTTGTTTGGATGTTGGTGGCGTTAAACTTCGTTTACTCGGCCTTGGTGGAGCCCTTGTTTCTCATAAACTTTTCGACAACGGTGATGGTAATGCCACTATTGCTGGTGGGCAGGGCACCATGTGGACCACCGCTCTTCAAATTGGTGAACTCGTTGACACTGCTCAGCGCGTCTTTGATCAGTCCGAAACTCGTCTCCTCGTCACGCATGCCAGCCCTGGCAGGGAAGGGATCATCTCTCAGTTGGCACTCGTCTGCAAAGCCGATTTGACCATTTCCGCTGGTCTTCATTTTCGTTATGCTACGTCTTACAACGAATTCAGCATACAGGGAGACTTCGAGGGATTTAGGCACAAAATGCTACTCGGAAAGGAAGGGTTCGACAAGGTTTGGGAGAGCGTCAAGAGTCAGGTGGATGCTGTGATCGATGAACATCAACGCGTCCTTCTTGACAAATTCTTGAGCGTAGTTGAAAGACTTCCGACAACGCAGCCGTCTTCGGGCCCAGGATCTGCGGCAACTGGAGAGGAACCTGCATGGAAGAATTGTTGGAATTGGAACCTTTGTGATGCTGCATATGGTTCGCTGGTGTTGGATGTCAAAGAAGGGCGTGTAAGCGCTGAACTCAAAAGCCAAGGTACATAATTAAAACACGTTTGAGATTGTTTCTCATCCCTCTTGAAGGTTTTAACTATGCCTATCGTCGATCTGCTACCGTTTCGGCTACTCCGAATTCAACAACCTCCGCTCTACCCCCTACACATGCCATTAATACCAACAGTCAACCACCCACAAAGGTCGTGACACCCGTTCCAGACAAGCCCGCTCCTCAGCCGGGTAGCAAGCTGAATACACCATCGTCTGTAAATGGGACTTTGGGTCAAACCGAGAAAGACAGTCCTTCGTCGGCTGCACATAAAGTAAATGGCTCCTTAAGCGATAAAGAAAAGGCAAAGAGGAAGGACAAAAAGGATATTAAGAAAGACAAGGCAGAGAATAGCACCCCGGCAACTCCCGAACCTACCAGTGGTGTTCCTGCGACTGGAGGACCATCAGCCGTGTTGTCAGGGTCGACTCCGGAGGTCTTGAAGGACTTCTCAGCGGATGATTCAAAGAGCCCTGGGGATGGGAGCACCGGAACGCGTACGCCTAAGTATGGCAAAGCCCCGCGACATCCCTGGACTATTTTCATGCGTATGACTTCTCAAGTGCAAGTTACCGAAGCAGAGATTAGAGACTTCTTTGGTGAAGCGAAGGATGGAATCACTCGTGTAAACTTCCCTCACAGTTTTCCCGGCAAAGCCAAGCTGGTCTATGTTGAATTTGGAGATGAAGAGGCCTTGAAAGCTGGCTTGGACAAACATGCAGAGGTGTGTATGGCTTGAATGTACAATTTACATGATTTACAAACCCCATCATCAGATGCTTAAGGACATAGTCCCTGAAGTGAAACAAGCCGTGGACCGTGAGCATCGTGGTGAACAACCATACAGAGGATTCAGAGGGCGAGGTCGTGGTGGAGCTGGTGGATTTGCAGCCAGGGGCTTGTCAGCCGCTGGGTTGACGAAAGGAGGTCATAGGGGTAATGGGGACGTTAATAGAGGTGATTCCAACGCTGCGTCGTAAAATTCAGATTCTCTTAATCACAACGGGTGGGCTACTCGTTGTCCTGCTTCTACCTAGAGGCAGTTATACTTTCATTGAGCCTTTATCAACTCTTACTTTGGGAAAGTTTATTCGTACCTTGTTTTCTATGATATTTACCTTTCCACAGCTGCAAGTGCATTCTTTCATTGCTACCCTGCATAACAGTGTAGAAATTGAGACGAGAATGCTGAGTTTTGTAATTCATGAAGTATTCATTACACATGTCTTAACCCCATTGTCGTCGGGGGATCAATCAAGTTTGAAATAGCTAACATCCGACAGAATGCCTCTGTCTGAGGATTTTTATACCATGGTGCTAGAAAGGCAATTAATAGGGTGGTCTGTGCTCCCAGCTGCGACTTACGTTGCCTGTACCGGTTGGCTCCCTCTTGACCTGGGCCTGGCGCGGTCATAGCAAAGCTCTGTTGATCAGCCACTAAGATCTCGCCATCTTGATTGGTCTTGATATTCTTGTCGACCCACTCTCGTTCTTTGGCGACGAGTGCTCTTGCTTCTGATTCTTCTGGGAATGGACGTTGATGTTTGGATGTGGAAAACCATGGATGAAGAGCACGGGTAATTGCGAGCCACGCTGGATCAAAAGCCAGGGTTGTTTTATCGTTTTTTCCATCGTGCCGTCTAGCTGGAGTTTCGACATCGACCACCTGATTGTGGATAAGAGCGCATAACGATCGGACAACAACGACATACCTCAAGAAACTGGCGCTTCGGCAAGCACTTGTCAAGAGCAAGAAATGTGGTCTGTGCACGTTGAGGTCCAGCACAAGCATCCATGGTTTGCTCTTCTTTAATTGGCACCTCGTTATGTATACCTAGCTCGGAATGGCCTGCATTTGTTGGAAATTCGTCGACCTCTATCATTACTTCCTCTGGATTTCGCGCAACCGTTGCATTCAGAGATGGCGGGTCGTGGAAGATATTCGCTTGATATCGCGTGTGCAGATGGGCGGAAAACCACCATTCTGGACGTAATGTGCGAAGAAGACCCATTAACGGAGGCGATCCAAGTGTACCTTTCTCAATGTCGTGTCTGAGAAAGGTTTTTCGTCGTAGTAAGTCATCCAAATCCCCATACCGTTCGACAGATTGAGGCCAGTCATGAGAAAGAAATATCTGAGCCGAAGGAAGCTGTCGCAAGATGAAACGACAAAAGACAGGAGTTGAAGACTCCTCACCAATGATAATCTACGAACATTATATTCGCGGATGTGGTAGATACTACGCATGGCATCGGAATCATACGGGACTCTCTCGTAGTGCCCTATCAGAGCTGTGATGTTATCATGGCTGGAGAAGTAAAATGGCTCACCTAAGGAAAAGTGACGAGAATTGAAAATACCCGATGATCCAGTAATCCGCATCCCATTCACCAATACAGACCCTGCACATCCTAAAAAGTAGATATTTGGAGCAAGCCATCCACCATAATACCTTCGCTGGTCAAGATTTCCACATCCCGAAAGGAATCTAACACTCACAATTCGGACATGTAATTTGAGGCTTCGTGATTTCCTCCAATTACGATTGTAAGAATGGGAGCACTTCTTTCGCCAGTATAGTACTTGTAAAAGTTCTGGATAACCTTATATTTGTTGGGAACCGCCATACATTGGAGATCTTGGTAATTTCGAACGGCTTGAAAGTCTCCACAGATTAGAAGAAGATCAACCTTGTAAGTATGCCGTTCCTCGAGTTGCTGGACATGGTGATAGATGGCTTCCAGTTCTCCGTGACAGCAGCCCTCTACGGCGATCTGCAGAAAATATCAGAGTAACTCCAACTCGTCATGAAAAACTTTCCTTCATTCTCTTCTGGTTGGTCAAGGCTGACGACAGTAATCTGCGTGGGGTGATGAGGGACAACATTGACAGTGAGACATTCCTTACCACGACTGTCATGAACACCGCTTTACGGTCACTTTGGTTTGGTAACAAGCCCTCTCTCCGACAAGCCAGGTTTGTTCTTTGCTGCTACTATGTTCCCTTAAAGTTGATTTTGTTTAACAGGAGTTCAATGCTATTTTTCCAACCAAGTTCCTTCGGACCTCATGCATCCCGGTGTTTTTCCTCCTCCAGACATATTTCCATCCAGTACCACCCACCAAGAAGTCCACAATTTCTGAGTTTCCTTGACGAAATTCCCAAAAAAACAGTATTTTACGGTATCATTGGCTTAAACTCGGCAGTGTTTGTCTTTTGGTTTCTCGCAGCAGAGAAATTTGTAAGTTCCCTGCTTATATTAGCCTGTTAATTGCTAAGAAAATCAGAAACAACAGCAGGATCCTTTTGCTCTTATCTGGTTGGAACAAAATTTCACTAACAGTTGGAAAAATCTTACTTCTGGAAGATTGTAAGTCTCGATCTGGTTAAATACACCTGGTGCAAAATTGACGCTCTTCTGTACCAGTTGGACACCTTTGACAGCCTGTTTCTCTCACAGGGACATATCACACATCTTCTTGAACGGTTTTACTTTTTTTTTTATGGCAGAGCCTGTTCTCCAAATTTTGGGTAGTAAACATTTCATTTTTCTCTATCTTGGAGGTGAGTATAATGATAATCAATTTATGGTGAACACCCAATATTCCGATGGATCTAGGAGGAATCTTTGCATCTTTTACCAGTATCTTCTATGCACGCTGGACTGACAAGGGCAATTACTCATCTCATGGTGCTAGTGGTAAGACTCAGAATTGTATTTGTTCTCTTTCTGACTGTTTGTTATTGAAAGGTGCAATTTACTCTATTGTTTCACTGCTTGCATGTGTGGCCCCCAAAATGACTTTTCAACTCTACGGAATCATTCCCATTCCAGCATGGTTAGCTGTAGGAGGCCTTTTTGCATATGATTTCTATTCAACCATGTCTAGAAAGGTTTGAAGTCTCACTATAAAGAGTTGCTGTCTGATCTAATGTTTATAGGCTGGAAAAACAGACAATGTGGGTCATCTTGGAGGACTTTCAGCTGGAATTGTATACTTTTTGTGTAGACGTTTTAGATTATTTTGACAAGTATAAATAACTCTGTCAAGGGAACGCGGATCAGAAAAAAAGACCCAGTTGATTTCACCTGCTGAAAGCTAGGCCTAATACCTATCATCAGGAAAACTTAAGTCCACTTAACGAGTCTGAAGGCACCGAAATCCTTAAAATGACTGATTTTGCTTAAAATTTAAGGGATGGTAAGTATACAGATATTTGTAAGTATATCTAAGTAGTTTAAGTAGTGTAAGCCCAAAAGTAGTTTAAGTCATGCAAGCACAAAGGAGTGTAAGTGGTTTAAGAAAAGTAAGGTAATAAAGAGCATACTGATCCTTCGATGCAAATGGAGATGCTTTTGAGCAGGTTTCCCCTCCCATCACAACAAAAAAGCACACGAACATGCTGGAGAGAATTGCTCCCCTCCATCGTGTCAAAATAAAAAGCCCAGACATGACAGAGGAAGGGATTGCCCCCTCGGTTGTATCGAAAACCCACACAGACACTGATGTGCTGACAGTGGCGCTGATGCGACTCCTAACGGACTAGCCATGAATTTGCCGATTTTACATGATATTTCCTGTATAAGTTACAAAGATTATAAAAGATCTAAGTAATGAAGTACACACTATAAGGTATTGAGTATG
>Ga0307517_10006147_pt1 | contig 17886 bp, 18 predicted proteins | sample 23_EM_MG_FD_194515 | JGI IMG/M metagenome (GOLD analysis project Ga0307517, IMG submission 194515) | Populus trichocarpa ectomycorrhiza microbial communities from riparian zone in the Pacific Northwest, United States - 23_EM | ecosystem: Host-associated > Plants > Roots > Unclassified | place... | reverse complement strand
CTCACTGCTCCAGCTTGTTTGCCCTTTCCTCCTCATTGACGTCACCCGGAAGGATAGGTTCGGAGAGCGATTCAGAAAGCGGTTTGACCCTGAGCGCCAACAATTCTATGGCATGTTCATTCACCTCGGTTTGCTAAAATTACCGTAAGCACTGAGAATCGTATGTGCAGGAAGGAGGTCATACCTCGCAATTGTCGAGAATAAAGCAGAGAGATCTCGCGATCGATTTGAGCGGACTGAAGGCACTTGTGGAATCTCTCACCCCACGGAGCAATTCGGCCGTGACAGACGTAGTAGACTCCGAGTAGTTCGATTTCTTCTCATCCGCGGCAGCGCTCGGTTCGAGGGCCTCATCGGGACGGGCAACTTCTGGAACTTCCGGTCCGTGGTCAGGAAGAACGGATGTGCCTACATCGTCAGAAGTTGACAGAAGGAACGATCAGAGGCAGCGACCAAAATGACCACGTTCACGTACTATCGGGCTTCCCGTCGTGCGAGATCGAAGGAGTGGATGGAGAGGAATAGATTCCCTCAAGCCCTCCATCACTTCCCACCGCAGCCTGGACGTCTGGGTACGGGTCTGAATGACTCTGGCTGACTTCCCCTCCATCGACGTCTGCCTCTCCCCCTTCTTGACCGTCATCGCTTCCACGCACTGGCACAGATTCTGGTCCATCTGGCTAAGGAGGACGATCCGTCGAAGGGGCACGCTCTCCAGCAGCGTCGGCCCTATCGCCTTCCCGGTCGTAGCTTTCGCCCGCCACAACGTGAGGCCCTGGTCGTGGAGGTAGACTCGTTGAGCCAGCCCCCTCCCCGCCGGGATTGGCCCCCGTTACGTTCGGTTTTCCCCCAGCTAGTCGGTACTTGAATCTTTTCTTCATTTTAGAAAGCGAGCCTCGAATGTCATCCATGGCGATGTTGGATCAGCGTGTTGGGTGATGGTGCGGTAGATGGTGGTACGATAGTGGATGGTTGGCCTCGTGGCTTTGATTCGGTTCCATGCCAGCGTTCAGCGCTTCAGCGCGGGTGCAATGCCGCATTCAATGCGCCATCCTGTAGGTGTCCCCGTGATTTCCCTCCGCTGACGACGCTTTCATTTATTGTTCTCCATTCCCACATAGATAAGTACCTGCAACGAGCGGTTTTGTGCCGCAGTATCAGTCCCTTTCGCCCAAGTTCTTCCTCGCATCAGGTTTTCTTGTCAGTTTTCTACATCTATATACGGTTCATGGCTGACCAGTACGCGCACCGCTCTGATTCCAAGTCCACTTTGTCACCGCTGAGCTCAACATCGGATGGATTCGACCAATCCCTCCTCAATCTTGAGTTCAGATGCATCTCCCTCGTCGCTATCGCTCTTGCCCCCCTCCAGGGATGGCACAGCGTTGGTATCCTTCTTCCCATCATTGCATGCAAATCATGGGAGAAGGCGTCTAAATCTGCCATACAGAAGTGCACATTACTTTCTACATTGGACTCTGGACAGCTAGGAAGGCACCAAAAGGACTACGGGCAAGATCTGTTACGTTGAGAGGTTACAGAGGCCGGGGAGGGCCATCTAGGTAAATGCCGTGGTTTTGAGTGGATTTTTGTTCTTGGAGTCGGCCTCGCAAGGCTCTGGGGATTTCGCAACTCGGTTCGTTCCCTCATCGCCTGTCTGCCCTCCGATCGGCCCGCCTCGTTAGAACTCAATGCATGGCAGCAGACGAACGTTCGTACCGATCAACCTTACGTTCAGATTCCTTTTCCTCTTCTCAACTAACACGAGAGGTGAGCCGACGCCTGTTACACCCCTTCATCAACTTGTTTCACCAGCTATCGACGTCCACAGGCCCTAGCATCAACGTTCAGACCAGTACCGCTCCCGGATGTCGTCCCACGGCCCTCAGACGTGTTCCACCTGGAAGAGGGAGATCTCGTCCGACAATGCATTCCCTGAGGGATCTCCCCCGCTACGTTTTTAACCGATACCTCGCCTAACGCGATCAAGATCGTCCAAGATGTTCGCTCTTCTGGAACCTGGCGTTGTCTGGATCGAATTTGGACATCTGTTGTAGGTCTCGTCTGGAATGACACTAGAGTGGGGGGATTGGAGAGATGATTGAATGTGAGCGTAGTAATGATCCTGAGGCAATGAAGTAGTGGCCCCGAAGAGCCGCGTTTGGGGTTTCTAGAGACCCAACCCGCTCAGATTAGATTCGACCACGCTCACCCTCACATCGAACACGCCAGGTCGCAGGTGGTCAATAACGTATATCTTTCGGGTCGCGCGGCGCACCTGCACGCCGAGATTTTGTATGACCACAACAGGCTTGAACAAGCGACATCTGAGGCATTGTGTCTTATTGGTGCGCTCGAGAAACTTGGTGTTATAGAGTGGGTGGGGGAAATCTAGGGTCACTACTCCTCCAGAAAGTTGGAGCGGGAATAAACAACTCGGTCACCTCTAATGGATCGGAGACGGCATGTCAGGTTCGTGTTTAGAGCAGGTCATTGAATCCGAATGATAGCATCGACGACTTCCCCTAGTTCTTCAGTTTTACCCCTCCACGAGTCACCAAAACCTTGTCCCTTCACCCGTCTCTCGTTGTGTTCCCCAACATCGCCACCATCCCTATACTTCCCTCTCTTTTGTCTCCGCCCTCGTTAGAGACCTACGTTGTGGTGTCTGAAACCAAGAGTCATGTGTGACTTGCTGACGAGTTCGTCGAAGCTGAGGCGGGAAGTGCCCTAGTTTTGTGGATCCTGTCTCACATCCGAGAGTGTAATCGTCATTGTTGCCGCAAGACCAAACCTACGCATACAATCTTGAATTTGAGGAGCAGAGCATTACAAAAGCTGTATGCTCACCTTCCCATCTCTGTCGAAGAGCAGGATGTACAAAAACACGGCAGCGACTAACGTGATCCCCTTTCGGTGACGCCGCACCGGAGGATCGCTCCAAGGTGATCTGGTCCAAATCCGAGGGATCCATCATCCCCGTATCCCCGGACAAAAGGCGTGGGAGAAGTGTCGCACGGCGGACGCCCTCGTGAGTTGCTAACGGAGACGACTTGCAACTGCCGAGGATGCCTCGTGAGGGAGGGAGCACCAGTTCGCCCCCTGACTCATTTGGGTGCACGGGGGTTTGTTTCGCGCGACACAGACTTTTTAATCCCCGTTTGGAAGTTCCCTCCTGAGCGATGACGCGCTCAGTAGAGCCTTTTCTCGGGGGACGGCGTGTTGTGGGCACAGGAGCCATAGTTTAGATGAAAGGTTGTGATGGTAGGTGCAACGGGGTGAAAGGGTTAAGAGATAGAGGGTTTGGAGGGCGGTGCTAACCACTCAAACCTAGGCAGTTGGTTGGCATGCGCTGAATGTGAGTCGGCGTGAGTCGGCGTGCCATTATCTCCGGTAAAGGGCGGCTGGAAGAGAGGGAGCGGCAAGTTCCGATTTCAGTGTTCGATCAAGTCCGTCCCTCATTTCAACGTCCAACGTCGCCTTCCAACCAGAAACGGAGTGCGCCCGTATCCGTAGACTGTCAGACACCCGAGTCCGCCACCGACTGTCAGCCCCCCCCACCATAAAACAGGACGCTGTCTCCGCGACCTTCACCACACCACACCTCCGTCTCCGCGGGACATTCAATCTCGTTCCGATTCGATGATGGTCGATCCGCTCGGATGCTGGTGAGAGCGTCTGTTCGTGTGGAACTTTGTGCGACTCATTCCCATTGATGGTTCAGATTCCGGTTCCGTGGATTAGCCGTCGTACTCTCCTTTGGAAACGTCCGCCCTTTCACATCGTTTCGAGTGTTGGAAGCGTCTAAACCACGACACAGCCTTCGTACGCCCCTCAAGTATTTAGAGAGGAAGTTTTCACAAGACGGGATCCCCTACCAGTCCAGTCCCTCAATTCTCTCGACATGCAGCGCTCTGCTCTCATCATCGCCCTCTTCTCCCTCTTCGCCTTCTGTCAGTATTTTTCGCGCGTTATTTCTTGACGTGGGCTGATCAGGATCATTTTTTCCGTCGCAGTTTCTCCCGTACTCGCGAGTCCTTTCCCCGTGCAGGCTGTCAGGGAAGTGAAGGGAGCTACCGTCGAGCTCAGCGCTCGTCATGTCCCTGCGGACCTCAAGATCCTCCACCGCGAGGTTACCACCGGCACTGGGTCGGGCATTACCTTGAACATTCTTGCCCGGGAGCATCAAACGTCCGAAGACCATGCGCAAGAAGTGCGTGTCCCCCTCTCATTGCGTGTATGCGTCTAACCTACCGACAACGATCACAGACGACCGGCGAGACGAACGTTGCGAGAGGCACCCAAGACTTCGGACCAAGAATCTGCAGAGGACGAATGTGTATCTAAACCTGGTCGCTCTGACTTACCCTGATCTAACACGCAGATACCCCCACAACTGATCTTCACATCCGACGAGCCCGAACTAAGTCACGCTCAAGATTTTCCCCCACCCTCAGACCATTCCTTTATCTGCATAAATTATTTCCTCGGCTGCACGCATTCTGGTGACCGGCCGCCTTCTTGAATAAACTACAACCCGTACGTGATCGTAGAACGCTCGCTTCACCGTCGTCATACCGTAGGCTGTCGAGAGTCGAAGCCCAGGCTTGGTCGGACTCATTGCACGGGGCCACGTTCCACGCTCCCCATATGGAGAGACTCAGATCAAGCTTTGTCACTTGCGCACGGACTCTTGTACGGTTCATCGTTATACGGTTGTCTATTTGACATGTATCCTTTATGGACTCCGTATCACACCTCTGTAGCATCACCCCTTATCCGACGTCTACACCCGGTCCCCTTTCCCGACTTCCTTACCATCCTCCATCCTCGGTAGCATACTCTGCACGCTCTCGACCGCACCTTGTAGTAACCACCCTTCTCCCAATCGCAGTTTATAGGAGACGCGCCATACTCTGGAGTAAGGTGGTTGGAACAACGGTAATCTTGTATGCTGAATGGTCGTACTTGAAAATGACGACGGAGGAAAGGAGTCAAGTCTTGGGCTTCGCTGGCCTGTTTGAAAGGCTAAGTGACTTGCATTATCACCAAGGGGATAAACGGAGCGCAGTAGGGAACACTCGCCTAGGATCCACTCGGGGGAACTCCAAAAATTCAATCGAGCTGAAGGCCTAACAAGACAGCCCCATCCTATTCTCAGTATCCCTGCTTGACGTATGGAGGGGCAGGGGAAAGGGATACTGGTGAGTTCAATAACTCACTTGGAACCTCGACCATTATAGGAGAACACCTCGCGCAACCGTTCGTAGAAACCTAGGAAAAAAACTGGCTTTCCTCAGCATCGCAATAAATCCCCGCAATAGCGACCCGGGGGGAGGATCGGGTCGCTAGAGCGATGCTGGTGAGTTCCTCGTGAACTCACCTCGAGAGTTGTCCAGGTCCGGGGTTTGTAGCTGCGCTTCAAGAGGATCCAGAGCCAGTCAACCCCTCGGTGTTGGCAGCCGAGGGTACGTGTTGGAGAGGGCGGATCGATACCGGTGAATTCCTCGGCCAAAGAGCCAACGGGGGGCGTCAGGAGAAGACATTCAACAAGAACAGAGGGTGGTTGGCTGTCGAGGGGAGACACAGAGTAGTTGAGAGGAGAGTAGGGGAGCCACGAGAGCGGGGACGAACAGCAGGATGCCAGAAGCCGGGAGAGGGAACGACAGATACGAGGATGAGGTCGAGAGAGGAAATCGGGGAGAGAGGAAGAGCCGTTGCTGGGTCGTTTGGCGGCGAGCAGCCAAGGTTATATATGCAAACAGAACAGGGGGGGTTCGTGAAAGTCGGGGAAATATGACGAAAGAGATGACACGGTCGGGACGGTTCCGAACACAGGGAACCAGCGGAAAGGACGAGCAGTTCAACCCGGACGCGAACGATCACCTGACGCGAAATCCTGCATACCAGGGTATTAGGAAGGGGAGGGTCATGTACGGGGGAGACAAGCACCCTATCTTGCGTTCCTGGATGTGGTCGTTGGTTTGAAGCGTATCGAATGCCAGCGTTCCCGCATGAGTCGCCTTGGTACTAGGTTTGCATCTAGTAGTCGACCTTCGTTCACGTTCCCTCGTCAGTGAACTCTGGGCATATCATTCATAAGAGCGCCCCTTCGATTGCAGGACTATTGACGCGACGCAATCCGTCGAAGGAAGCGCCGCTGTGGCGTCATGATTTCATCCGATCTTGGGGGAACACCCTCTGTGTTCGTCCGGTTCGGTTCGTGCTAGCGACCGATCCATTCAGGCTCGTTCTAAACGTTGTGGAACGCTGTATCGTCCCCTACATTCAAGGATTTCCATCCCAGGGAGGTGGACAGGTTGTAGCCAAGTTTAGCTTAGGTTTAAGAGGTTCGAATATCAATCTTGTATGAACTTTTTCCGCTTTCACTTCGGTCATGTCCCTTCAATTCCACCTCGTAAGTATCGATATGTTTTCTTTGTTTCCAAATCTCGAGAGCCCGCTCATCCTATACCCTCCATGGACACCGGATATATGCGCCGGTTTGTGTCTGTTTTACCACGTCCACAAGCTGATCCAATTGTTTGCCAAACGGTCGCGGAAGGCCTCAATTAATCAAACAGGGCCAGACTGGGCCGGAGCCGTTGGCTTGGTCTGGTCGAGGGATTTCCAAGGGCCACTGATCATCACGGTGAAGAGCCAGGGTTGTTTCCGCAAGCGCGAATCAGCTGGGGTTATCCGGCCCGATCGAAAACCCTTTCGACTCTTTCTCATTTCGCCCGTTCGTCGTCCTCTTGTTCCTCTCCACTTACGCTTTGTAACGGCGATACACCCCCGAAGGACATGCAAATCCGACGAGAAATGTGCCGAACTACGCCTCGAAGACCGCCACTGCGATGGGCGGGATCCTGTGCAGGACGTTGCTGAATTAAAGATCAGCCATGGCCAGCGCGTCCTGGGAACATGAGCCACTCCGGCCAGACGGAACCTACTTACAAATCCCTCTACTCTCTTGCATCGGCACTGATTATCGCCAATTTCGTTTCATCTTTGCCATGCCGTCGTAAAATGGTCCCTTCCCCGCCGCGCTCCCGCGTGTCCCCTTTACGGATCGTCGTTCCGCATATTGAACGTGACCGCGTTCATGGTTCTATGGGCCATGACCATGGTGTGTGCGATGGAGTGGCCAGGGTTCCTTTGTACGTCTCAGGGCCTTCAATCGTATACCGTGCGTGATTCGGCAGTAGTCTGGCCATGCTCATGGTGTTTATAATGCGTCTCGTTCCCCAGCTTTCCCCCCACAGCTCGTCCTGCTCCCCACCTCCCACCACAGAGTATCTCGAGCCCCTCGGACCTGAGCTTACCACCTATCATCATCCCCCGTGTTCGGCCACTTCCTACTTCTCATTGACCACCGCCACCTCTTCCTCACTTTCTGAACTCTCACAATGACTTTCTACACCAACAACACCGTCGAGATGATGATGGTCCTCAATTCCTTCGGCCCGCGATTCGATCCCCAGTCTATTCCTTCATACAGCGACTGGGTCGCCAATACCACCTTCGACCCGTTCGGTCCTGATCCCCTCACTCCCACCTCATACCTCACATATCCCGACCCTGGAACCCCCTTTCACCTCCAAACTAGGAATGAATCCCGTGTCGATCCTGGTCATGCGTCTTCGCAGGGAGACATGACGCATAACTTCTCTCAAGAAGTAAGCTCTGATCCACCTTCGGAGGATTGCGAATTGGAAATTGACGCAATAATATCACAGAGATCCCGATTCCCCTTCGCACAGACTCAGTGGGTTGAACACCCCACCGACGCGAACGTGAGCCGGATCCCGGCGACTCGCGTTCCTCGCTCCCCCGTTGGCCGATTGCAAACTCCAACCCCGATCAAGGCCACCTCCAAAAAGGTCCAGCGAGTTGTTGGACCGCGACCTCTCCGGGTTCAACACGCACCCCATGTCAGGCGAGAGCCTACCATAGTTGTTCCAAAACCGGCGTATCCCCTTCCAACATGGCTGACCCACTTCGAAGACCACGAGGAGGAACTCCTTGCCGAGTTCTGTCCTCCTTCAGGTGATTCATCACCTTCGACTGCGACCTTCCCCGCCATCGTTAGGATTGAACTCCCTTCCGAGCACATCCCCGAGTGCCCCCCTCTCGACACGGCCCCGCTGTTGGGATTCGCGAACTTGGGTTCCCCCGACATCGAGGCAGGGGGTCGGTTTCCCGAGGAAGGTGAAGACTTTGACGAGGACTACGACCGTTGCGAGCTCGACATCGACTCGGACTTCGGGTCGGACTATGTGTCGATGTTTGGGTCTGGAGTGTTAGCCCCGGAAAATCATGGGGCTGGCACCTTCGACTGGCCGACTCCGTACCAGGGTCCAGTCGCAGATGGGGAAGGACTCTTGCATGAGGGCGCGAGCACGCTCCTCGATTTCCCTCAATCCCATCCTTTACACCCGTCCCCCGATCCCCGTGTCGCCCCTGATCCGCTCGGTCTCGCGGTGCGACCGCTAAACTCCCTTCCGTGGTCGGTTTTCACAAATTCGTTGACTCGTGCACCGATCAACGACGCGGATCGATCTCTCACGGAGATGGAGGAGGGTTTACGGGCTGGGTCCGGGTCCGGGTCGGTTTCCGAACCGTGCGAGGGAGAGGTGGAAGGGTGGTATGATCGGTTCGATCTGACCGGTTACACCTTTCCAGTTCCGCCTCAGCAGCCACACAGTCCTCGTGTGGTTGTTGAATTCGAAGCTCCGCCCCTGGTGCACACGGCAGCGATCCCCTTGCCACATACGGAGGAGGATGGAGATGCGGAACTGGACATCGTCATAGTTTCGAGGAACTCGGGGTTTGAGTGGTGAACTGGAAACCGTGTTGCGTGAAAAGGAAGATGGCGTGCGTTGATTCTTAGTCGTCTCCATAAGTAATCGGTTGGCTAGTTGTACAATGTTTCGGTTTATTTTCTGTAGGTATACAATCATAAATCGGCTTCCTCTGTGGCCAGTGGTCCACAGGATAAAGCATTTTGACCCGTTGTGATCATGGAGAAAATCAATCCGATTTAACACACGAAGTAACAAATATATTCCAGAGATATAAGGACAAGTCCTTCTCAAGCATCTCATCAGTGTCTACCCCGTCCTCTTTCCACAACTTCAACTCGGGCACTGATTCCAGCAAATCCCAAGGCCGCAACTGCGGTGTCTATGTAGAGATGGGAGGGAGAGAAGAAAAAACAGGGTGGTGATAGTGGCCGCCACTGGAGAGAAACCAAGATGGTGGCTGGGGCCTGCAGGAGAATGTATTGCGGGACCCGCGATGAAGCGCGCTGTGCGCTGGCACAGAATCAAAGCCACGAGGCCAATCATCCACTATCGCACCACCATCTATCGCACTACCATCTATCGCACTACCATCTATCGCACTACCATCTATCGCACCATCACCTACGCCGATCCAACGTCAACATGGACGACATACGAGGTTCACTCTCCAAAATGAAGAAGAAAATCAAACACCGACTAACAGGGAGAAAACGCAAGCCGGACGGAACGGATCCCGATGAGGAGAGGGCTGATTCAACGAGTTCGCTTCCCCAACCAGAGCCTCACATCGTAGCGGGCGAACAGCAAGAGCCCCACGTCGTCGTGAGCGAAAGTTACAACCGAGAGGGAGGTGGAGCCAACGTAGCTGGAGAGCGAGTTTTTTCGACGGATCGAACCCTTCAGCCAGACGGGCCAGAATCGACGCCAGTGCGTGGGAGTGATAACGGTCAAGAAGGTGGAGAGGTGGACATTGATGAAGGGGAAATCAATCAGGGGCATTCGCAACCGCACTCAGACGTTGATCCTGCGATGGGAAGTGGGTGCAGTGGAGAAGCTGAGCGAGTCTATCCCTTTTCATCCACTCCTTCGATCCCGCACAGCGGGGAGTCCGATAGTATGTGAACGTGGTTATCTCCGTTGCCATGTCTGATCGTTTCTCCAGACAACGCTGCCCCCACTGTTCCTGACCGTGCACCAGAAGTTTCCCGCCCTGACAAGGGTGCTGAACCAAGTACTGCCGCGAACGAGAACGAGAAAAAATCGAGCTGGAAATCTACTGCCTCTGCCACGGCCAAATTGCTCCTCCGTGGGGTGAGAGACTCCGCGGATGCTTTCGGTCCGCTCAAATCTGTCGCTGGTGGTCTCTGCTTCATCCTGGAAAATTGCGAGGTATGACCCTCCTGCATCCACCATCCACGATGCTTACAGCTGCCCTAGCGAGCGAAGGCAAATAAACAAGCGATAGAATCGTTGGCACCCCGGGTCAAGGCGCTCGCCGAATTGCTCTGCGCACCGGTTTCAAAGGGTGATGTTAGGGAGCGAGAAAGAAGGGCGAAACTAGAACAGTGAGTCCCCCCCAATAGCTCGTGTCGAGTGCCGAGTCTGATGTATGGGGCCACTAGGCAATTGGAAGACGTTCGTCAAGATATAGCCCTCCTGGCAGAACAAGGGAAAGTTGAAGGCTTTTTCAACAACGTCGGGAATATGGATAAGCTTAACGGTCTGGTTGAGGATGTTCGAGATGTGATTATGGAGTATCAGGTATGTATCCACGAGTCATCCGTTTCCGGTTCTGACGTTTGCATCAGACTTCGTTACAGCAAGATATCTATGACAAAAGTTGCCGACTCATCGTGAGTGTCACCCTCCCTTGCCCTTCGTCCTCGCGGGCTAACCGATGGACAGGAATCAGCAGATCTCGCCCTTCTCGACAGGATGCCCCATATACCGGATGCCGATTACCGCTGTGGGAACAGGCAGGGGTGTTTGAGGGGGACAAGAAAGGATGTTCTCTTGGAGATCGAACACTGGCTAGCGGGCGAACAAGGCCAGCGCGTTTTCTGGTTGAATGGTCTAGCTGGGACAGGAAAATCAACCATCGCCCAAACATTCGCCGAAACGATCTTCGCGGACGGAATGCTCGGGGCCAGCTTCTTCTGCTCACGGGACTTCGCAGGCCGGAGCAACCTTCAAGCGATCTTCCCAACACTTGCCTTCCAGCTTGCATATCAGTACCCACTCTTCCGGAAGGAGTTGCTCCAGGTTTTGATAGCGCGCCCTAATGTCGGACGGGAGTCACTCTGCTCGCAGATGGAGAAACTTATTATTGGTCCACTCAAAGCTACAGGCATTCCAACTCTCATTATTATCGACGCCCTTGACGAGTGCAAGGACGAAGAGCCTGCATCCGCCGTCCTATCAATACTCTCCCGTTACATCAACGAGATCCCCAAAGTCAAGTTCTTCATCACAGGACGCCCCGAAACGCGAATTCGTTCTGGATTCCGCTTGAAGTCGCTTATTCCCATCACAGAAGTCCTCAAGCTCCACGAGGTCAAGCCTGAGTCAGTAGACAAGGATATTGAGCTGTTCTTCCGGACGGAGTTAACCAGCCTTACCGAAAACCGAAGCGACTGGAGCTCGTCAGGGGATTGGCCAAGCCCATCCGATATCAAGATTCTCTGCGAAAAGGCGGCCGGATTCTTCATCTATGCCTCAACGGTTGTCAAGTTCGTTGCCTCCGAAAACAACATGCCCACCGAAAGGCTCGCCCTCATCACATCACTTCCGCAAAGCACTACTGAGGAAGGAAGGACTGGAGTTGACCAACTCTACATCGCGGTCCTCGAGCAGGCTTTCCGTGGTGTCGACACGGATAACAGCCAGCGCTGTTCCCATTTCCAGGCTGTTGTGGGGACAGTTTTACTCCTCTTCAACCCCCTCTCGGTTAAGGGTCTTTCGGGACTCTTGAAGAAGCATACATCATATATCCGCAACACCATGCGCCCCCTCCATTCTCTTCTACTTGTCCCAGAAAATGCAGAGGGCCCAATTCTTACTTTCCATAAATCACTTCCTGACTTCCTCATGGATCCAGAAAGATGCAAAGACAAACGGTTTTTGGTGGAACCCACAGTTCATCATAGAGATATCTTTTTCTCATGCCTCACCATAATGGGGGAAAGGTTGAAGAGGAATATCTGCAACCTGGAGGACTATACTGTTCTCAGTGAGCTCAAAGATCTCCCTGCTTGCCAGATGGACAATATTGGGGACACTCTGGAATATGCATGCTGCTTCTGGACAAAACACCTCTTAGAAATCCCTGGCAATGGTTCTCATGCTATAGAAGTGCAAAAAGCAATTGATAGTTTTTTTACAGCATATTTGCTGTATTGGATTGAAGTCCTTGCACTCACAGGGAACCTCAGCATTGGTGTTCATGCCCTGAATGATGTTGAGCAATGGTATGTTTTGGTGAGTGTAGTTGAAACTGTTTGTTGAGACCTGTGTTCATATTCCTTCAGGCAGGAGTTTCATGCAAGTGGGTCAATGACAGCCAACGTTTTCTGTTGGAACACTTTGACACAATCTACAACTCTCCTTCTCACATCTACCACTCTGCCCTTCCATTTTCCCCTTCCTCATCCTGGCTTCAAGAGTGTTACAGTACAGAACTCCTACCCACAGTCAAGGTGGTTAAGGGGCTTCCAACTGAATGGGGAAAGTGTTCCTGTACAGTGTTGTTAGGAAGCCAACCATGGGCACTCTCATGCTGGGATAACACCATTGCAATTGGATCCACAAGTGGGGACATTGTTATCCTCAATGCAATTATAGGCAGCCAAACAGCTGTTCTTTCTGGGCACACTGGTTGGGTGAGGGACCTTGCCTTCTCATCAGATGGGGGATTACTTGTATCTGGAAGTGATGATAGTACTGTCAAGCTCTGGGATATCCAAACTGGTGGTGTTATCAAAACCTTCTCTGGATGCAAAGACTGGGTCCGTTCTGTTTCCATCTCAGCAGACTGCACCATGATTGCTTCAGGGGATGATTATGGGGAAATTTCCCTATGGAACATTCAGACAGGGGAGTGCCATCAAATTATAAAGCATGAGCACTATGCATTCCATGTTAGATTCTCTCCCATACACCCTCAGCACCTCATATCTGTATCCAATAATCAAGTCTGGTGGTGGGATATAAATGGTTATGAAATTGCACCTCCCTATGATGGTTCTTATATTGCCTTCTCCTCAGATGGTACCCTATGTGTCTCATGTCATAAGGGGGTTATTACAGTTCGAAACTCTGATTCTAGAGCAGTTGTGGCCAAATTTAGTGTGGCTAGTGATCATATCAGACACTGCTGTTTCTCTCCTAATGGCAAGCTTGTTGCAGTTGCTGCTGGGAACATTGCCTATATCTGGGATATCACCAGTTTAGATCCTCACCTTCTTGAGACTTTCATTGGTCACACCAAAGAAATCACCTCCCTTGCATTTTCCTCCCCCTCCTCCCTCATCTCAACATCTAAGGACCAGTTAGTCAAGTTCTGGCAGATTGGCAGCTCATCAACAGATCCAGCTGTACTTGATCCAACATTCACACCCCTTACTTCAACTCAAATCAAGTCTACTACTCTACAAGCAAAAGATGGTATTACTATTACAAGTGATGCTGATGGGGTGGTAAGGGTCTGGGACATCTCAACTGGTCTCTGTAAGGTATCTTACCAAACTCCAGTCAAGGACCTCAACAAGAGAGATGTTCACCTGGTTGATGGGAGGTTGATCGCTTTCTGGTATGCAGACCAGAAACTTCATGTCTGGGATGCTGAGAAAGGGGAACTCCTTAAAACACTGGATATACCTTCAGACGACTTTGATGACCTCAGGATATCAGAAGATGGATCCAAGGTCTTCCTCATCTTGGGTTTCTCAATTCAAGTTTGGTCAATATGGACAGGACAGGTTATGGGTGGTGCACAACCAGGTATTTTTGGGGGAAATTTTATTGCCATAGATGGCCTAAGAGTCTGGATCAGTTTCCCTGGGGTAGCAGAACCCCTGGGATGGGACTTTGGGATCACAGGATCACCTCCTGTTATGTTATCCAGGACATCTAGGGGCAAGCTCCACCCAAATGGTACTCTGTTATGGGACTCCAGTCTATTTAGGCTCAAGGATATAGTATCTGGGAAGGTGGTCTTGTGGTTGCCTAAGAGGATTTGGAACTATATTGATGTACAATGGAATGACAAGTATCTGGTTGCTTCTTATAGATCTGGAGAAGTGTTGGTCCTGGACTTCAGCCAGTACTTCTTCAGTAGAGATCTATAATACATGTACTTCTTCTACCCACTTCTCAAATTCTATATATCAAATACCTCATTGCTGATTGAGCACAGCACTTGCACTTATTCTGTACAACTCAAACCATATGGCTGACTAAATAGGTATGGGGAGGTTGTTCATATAACAAGTGCACACAGTGAGGAGATCCACAAGGTAATGTATTGAGAGTGGAGAGACCCTGAGCTGAACAAAGAAAAGCTCCATGGGCACTAAGTGACGAACACAATGGCAAAATAACGCAAGTACAGGGAGAGATGGGTGAGAGTGTACTAGCTATTGACAGAGTGACCGGGGAAACCCTATCCTGTTGAAGATTGTTAACCTTTGTCCTGAAGGAAATATCGGACGGGTCAGCGGACCACGCTTTGTACCGCGTCAACGGGTTCTCGGCCTTCCTCAACTCTGCGGAGTCTATATTCGTCCTCCAGGATGACGTTCTTCGTAACCGTCCCCACCCACAACTGCACCAGAACTATGGAGTCTTGGGATCTTGGACTCGCGGTTGGGCGTCGGCAGCCCCTCTTGGATAACGAGGCTAGACGCGAGAAGGGAAGAAATGGTCAACTCGATCGACAGGACTGTACCGAGACGCGTCTCCGCGTTCTCCGCCGCAACAGCGATTTACCCCAGAGCGAGTAAGCTCCCAGACGGAGCAGCCGCCGGCTCGATGACCCCTGCGGCGCGGCGGTAAAAGGACGGTGCGTGATGCGCGATAGAGGCGACGCAACTCAAGACCCCCACGGCGCCCGCCAATAGACGCCGTAATCCAGGTCCAGCCGCATTGATTTAGTGGAGGCGGTAAATCGGGAGCTAATCAGCGGAGGGATTCGATTCGCATGTGCGCGACCCCGCCACCTTGGAGTCGAGGGCCGATTCAACGGTCCGCGGGTTCAAACCAAGCCGGAGAACCGATCCACCGGGTTCAGCCGTATCTCCGTGATGGCTTCTAATAAGCGTTGGTTTCGGATCCCTCTTAATTGAGCGCCTGTGGATCGCCCTCCCTCCTCCCAGGGACCCTGTGGGAGCCCTGGTTGGAGCGATGAACGTACGTCGCGCACCACTTGATGGCAGACGCAGCTGTGACAGATGGAGCGATTTCCAGGGCAATCACTCCAGTGCTGAGACTTCCCAGAAAGATCTCGTGCGTGCGTGACATAGAGAAAATTTCTGAACAGACGAACCAGAATCAATATCGGATTCAACGGCGTTGACAGATCGGCGTTAACAATGACGGATTGGTCAACGCCCTTGATTGTGTTCAGACCGTTTCTATTCTCGGCTGTGGTTCTCCGGGGTTGCGTTCGTTCCGGCGGAAGTGTCAGGCAAGCGACGCAAAGCCAAGTTGGAGCAACGCGATACGTACTGATGACCACCGGGCCAGACGGACACCGGGCTGTCTGTATGTAATCAGAGGATGGGAAGCTTCCGTTCCTCGTTTTTATCTCGGTCATGTCCCTGCTATAAAGTCGACGCCCTGCCTCTTTTCATCTCCGCTGGGACCCCACGTTCTTCCAGCGACGCCCCCCCATTCAGTCTTTCCCCTCCCAGCCATGGCGTCCACCCAAGACCACGCCCCAGTCATCCAGGAACTTTCCGAGAGGCGCCAGCAGCAGGATCCCCAGTCCAGCCAAACCGAACAGCCAACCAAACCGTCTCCTACGAAAAGCCGTGACCCAACCGATTCACCTCGGCCGACTACGTCAGAGACTCTGCGGGAGCCCTCCCCTCCCCGCTTTTCCCAGTTGCTCGATACTCTGCCGGAGGGTTCGGAGCCTAGTCCATCCAGGAGGGGCCTCTCGACGACAACCGGCACGACCACGCTTGTGAACCACCCTGGCGTCGTCAGTAACCCTGGTCACACCACCGGCACACCCGCGAATGTCACTGTGGGTGGCGCGCAAAGCACTTCCGTGGTTCACGATCGGAACCCGCACCAGTCCACTTCCTATGCTCCGGATCGGCGCCCGGCCAACTTTTACGACCAAGTCCGGGGGGAAAGCGCAGTCCAGGTCCACCTTTCGGATGATGGTGAACACGACAATAGGATCCCTATAAGCCGACACAGCCTCCCTCGGCCTCGACCCGTCTTTGCTCTTGGACAAGATCGGGGTGTGGGCGGAAATGGTATCGGGAACGGATCCAGAGTGTCCCAGAGGGGAGTTTCTGGTACGGATTGGCATTTGGATCCTCAGGAATCAGATCAACCGGTAAGTCTGGTCTTGGTAGAAGAGGCAATTGTATTTACGTCCCTGATGCCCATCTTCCAGCGAGCGCAAACGGTTGGGGGGAGGATCAAGCCAACCCTCGATGCGGCAATAGTCGAGCGAGACAAGTACAAGAAACGAGGTGCGTCACATTCTCCAAGAAACAACCACGTGCATTTTTCTTATCTTTACTACAGCCCGTCAACAAAGCCTGATGATCAATGGTGCCATTGGAGGCCAGGTAATCGTTGGTGCCCTCACTACCGGAGTTGCTGCTGCGTCGACAAATGTGACATTCTCCCATCCAGTTGTCTTCGAATCTCGCAGTGTTGACGCTCTGATTGACAGATCGGGCCTGCCGTCGCCATTCTTGGTGGAATTTCCACCGCGCTAGCTTCCTACCTCGCCAAAGTGAGGGGGTCCGGCGAACCAGAATTTTCCACCCTTCGATCGAGGGAGCTGAGTACCTTCATCCGCGAGGTCCAGGCTTTCACGATGGACCATGGTTTGTCATCTATCCAATCGGCACACTCGACATGTCCGTTCATTCCTCTGTCACAGGTCACAAACTCGGCTCGGAGTTTGACATGCAGATCGCAATGTACCGAGAGCGATTCGAGCTGATCATCAAGACTGAAGGAGAAGACTCGACCAGCGGGACAGCTTACGCCTCACATCCTCGCCCCAATCAGCCCGCAAACTTCCACCCTGGGAATCAACAGATGATGAATGGGAGCTTCGGCGGGAGGCAATTCCAGGCCATGCCACCTCAACCAGACGCCGGAGGGTATGGACAGCCGAACGAGAAACAGATGTGGAAGAACGAGAAGGCCCTGAGTGGGATGGTTTGATAATTCATTCGTCTGCCATACTATCCAAGGGTTTGATCCACGTTGCATGCTTCCCTCCCTACTCGACGGCTTTTCATTTACGTTTTTCACCACTCATTAGGCATTGTCCTCGAGTTCCTACCTTCCACGCGTTCCAGACTGACGCTGTCCTCTCCTTACTGTTAATACCGTTGTAATACTTATACCATGCAGATGTGCACGGCTACGCGCCCTGCTGTCTCGTGTTTTACCTTACCAGATACCCCTCCATCGGCTTTGAGTTGATCTCCTGTTCGCTTGAAATCCGGTCGGAAATCGCCGACGCCACTATGACAAGCTTGTTCACCGTCCAGCTCGCTCGGTGTGTCATCGCAAGGCACACGCGACGCGGGGCTCGGATGTGAGCCTATTTCCTCCTGGGAGTGACCACGACGTCCCCTGAATCGTCAGGGATGAAGGAATCGCCGGATGGTGGATCGGGAGCTTTATGTGTCCATTCAAGGGTTCGTCCCCGTTGTTATCCGGGTTTCTATACAGACTGTTCATGAGACTCGCAGGGTACTCAGAGTCTACTCATTTCTTATCTAATTCGGTTTGCTTGCAGGTAAAGCGTTAGGCTGCCACACGTTGAATAAACGTGTGCGCCTTCCACCGCACGTCTTTGTGCCTCTCTCTCTCTCTCTCT
>Ga0307517_10006146_pt1 | contig 17889 bp, 7 predicted proteins | sample 23_EM_MG_FD_194515 | JGI IMG/M metagenome (GOLD analysis project Ga0307517, IMG submission 194515) | Populus trichocarpa ectomycorrhiza microbial communities from riparian zone in the Pacific Northwest, United States - 23_EM | ecosystem: Host-associated > Plants > Roots > Unclassified | place... | reverse complement strand
CCAGCCACTACATCGTTAAAAACACCATTAAATGAAATATCCTTCGATAATGAATTTATAGATATTTAAATTAGATCATTTCATTAACAAAATTAGGAGATATATAGATTTAGAAATTTCTTGATATAAATTAAAATTTTGAAATTTTGTGTTGATTACTTGTAGGAAATTTGTTTAAAGAACATGGTTAGTGGCCACATTTGATGCAAAATTAAAAATGAAGTTTAAATTTGTTTTAGGTTAAAACTTTGTTGGAATTTAATCTTCAACACATGTTCTTTAACATAAAACATTAACATGATTTAAAGAAATTATGATGAATAAAAAATTGATCTCAAAGAATCTTGATTGATGTTTTGGTGAAACCTAAAACCCTATTAAAAATTTTATCTTACATTGAAAAGAGACAAAACTTTCTTAATGTTTATATAATGTATAGTTTAAGAGTTAAGATTGAGCCAAAAAACAATTAAGTTTTTAGAGTGGAGATAACCTAAACAAAATGAGTTTTGAGCTTAAACTTATATTCACTTGCTCGCCTGACTCGACTTGTGCTAAAACCTGAATTTTGGTGAAATATTTTTAGGCAAGAAGAGATTAATTTTTTCCCACTTAAATTTGAGTTTTGTTAGGGTGAATGAAAAGTTATATCTAGTAAATAATTTTTTTTTGTTTTAATAAAAATAATAATAGTGACTTATGAATTGACTTGACAACCCATCTTTCTTTTGATCCATAAGCGAAATGCTTTCTCTATTTAGAATGAATTGTGTTGTTCAGCCAAGTTCCACTGCTCAACATCCATTCCAATTTTAAAGAAAACCTAGCTTGAGTTAGGTTTTAAGTTAATGGATCACCTGACAGTGCCAACTATGCTATTCTATATATGATACTAGTGAAATTGAAATGATCTTCAGAACAAATTCTAGCTGCCTAATAACTTCCACAAACTGGCGAAAAATTGGAAAGTGGAAAACAAACATAATCTGATGGTCAGCTGCTCATTGATTCATTGAACAAACTGTTCTCATTTTCGAACAAACTGTTTTCTCATTTTCCAACTATTACACAGGGGAAGCTATAACTTTCACAGAAGAAAATGGTAAGTTGAAAAATGATTCCTCAATTCCATGAAGTATGATTTCTATTTGAAAAATACAGCACAGTAGAAATGGATAATACGAATCTCTCGATTCATTCCTCGTACACATGCTCGTTCATGCAAGAATACTTGCCAGCATACGTTGGATGTAACCCATCCCTGTTGAACATAGTCATGAATCACGATTTGATGGGTCGGGTGGCACATAACCACTGCCTTGGGGTCTCAAGATCATCATTTGTGGTTGTCGGAACATGCCAACTACCATTTTCTGACTCCTGTGTTCACAAAACCATCATACACCAAAATCTCTTGAAAGCTCCCATATAATGATGAAAAAGGTTAGCATGAATGCAGACTCATGGTTGAACATCGCACCTGAATAACAATTGAGTAAGGGGGAGGCATCTGCAAAGCAATTCCAGATCGCGATACTGAGAGTCGAACCTGCAAATATTTCCAAGAAAGATGAGTCCCTATATAATACATGGCATTATCAATTTCTTCTAATACTGAATATAGTGGAATACATTTTTTATTTTTGAAATTCGATTAATCACATTCTTGGGTGAATTTAAAATGGACACTCCAAGAAAACTTTGGCACATTCTGAAATGTCATTTCATGCAATGTAAGGCAACTATTAGATCATATGATATTCAGTAGCCCTTAAGCAATGTGAGGTAAAAATGCACTTAGGCAAAGAGTGTATAAGATCAATGAATTCATTGAAAAACTTGGAAGCCCATAAATGTACAACATCATGGACGTATCACCAGAAAGTACATCGTTTAGAAAACGCTCAAGAAAAAGCAAAACAAGGAGGTTTCACCTACTTCTCAATCAGAGAAAAGCTTAGTTTTGTAAATCTGTGAACCAACACAACATAAAGCATATATATACACCACATGCATCTGAAAGAGTTGAAATACCTGATGCTTTTCCTTCCATCTTGGAAAAAAGGAAGTCCCTAGCAACTGGAACAAGTGGTCCCTCATTTCATCATTTGTCACCAACAAACACTTATAGCAAACAGCAGCATATAACCAGTACCTGTAAATAAACATGGCACAAATACAGCAAAGGAACTACAAAGGAGAAAGTGCCAAACAACAACCACGTAGATTGCTAGGATGCACCTTAGCATTTGGTTGTGACACTTGGCAAGTCCTATCATACAAGGCCATAACAATTGTTTAAAAAGATGATGGTTTGCAAAGATTCTAGCGTTTATACTCAACTACCAAATAACTGAAATCGTAGTATACATAAGAGGTCGGTATCTTTCCTACTCCCAAAACCTATGGCATGCAGCAGAAACAGCAACTCCACTTGTTCCGACAGGCCCAGAGGTCACCTCTAGAACAATTTGAATTAATGCAAAAATTTGATCCTTTGGTAATCCAATCAACAAAAGTGATTAGCTTGCAGGGAATCCTAAATTAAAATATGATTTCTAATAACACTGGATAAAATTTCATTCATCTTGTATGCAATGTTGAAAGAATAATTCTCTTAGATCCTCACACATCAAGGCAATTTTCTTGCTTCTTTGTCCTGAAAACATTGAGCATTACTTTTCTTTTTCCAGCAACCAAATTGGACATCCAATGGTAATTCTAACACGTTGTTGGTTAGTTGAGAGTTTTGAAAGAGAAGAATTGCAAGAACTTCTGGTACTGTGCCATAAGTGTAGACCTTCAATATTTTTGGATGGAGAGTTATGCAAGACTTTTAACCAATCACATAGCACTGAGACATGTATTATGAGATAAAATATGATTTTGTTTTGCTTCACTTGGTGTAATTTTGTGGAAGCTTTTAGGAGCAATTACTTATACAGCGACAGGAGTGCACTTATTTTATGATTTTGGGATTTAGACTGTCTTCATTGTAAATTTCATAGCAAAGAACTTGCAAAACAGGGCAAGTTCGTATGAATACAACAGTCATATATTTCATGAAATGCACACTCACCAATCATCATTGGAACCAGCCGGAGTAACATAAAGAGCACCAGAATTTTTCCACCTCTCTAACAACTTCTTGTTATAAGGACTCTGAGCTGGACCCCCAGTTACACGACTTTTATGCAAAATAACGAGTGGCAATTTCTTGGATGGACTCATGTCGTGTAATCGATGTACAACAGAATTAAGCTACAATCCAAAAGAAGCATTCAGCGTCCCATCAGCATATCTTGCTATAAAGATATTAAGAGATGTAGTCTCATAAGAGTTACTCAACAGGCAACTTACCTGGGAGAAGCTGAAAGTCTGTTGATTGATAAGACTCAAATTAGCTCCATCTACAACTGCATCAAATGGACCATGCCGCTGAAGCCAATCCTGAATCAGTTCATTACGTAAGTCAGTTAATAGCTTATTGGCAATTATTTTATGTGTTATTAGCCTTAAGCATACAGACAAGGCGGTATCTACCATTGTTTATTCATTAAAAATTCAGTGACCAAAAAGTTATGGAGTACGTTGAGATTTGAGATTTTGATGGGAAGAAGAATACGATCATAAACAAACTAGTGATATACCAATGATCACATAGACCCATCCAACAAATTCTCATAATGTTGAGCGTATTTTGATTAAAGTTCTCATATGGAGACTCTTTTCCATGCTCAAGCAGTGGCGACAGAGAAACCAAGAGCTTTAAATTGATCAATTATTTAGTGACCCTTATGTTACAGAAGGAATTGTCTCGCACCTGGAACCGAATAAAATCAGCCTTAACCTCTCTTCCCAAAGCCAACTTAGATAATGAGATAGCAAAGTCCTCCGTCTCTCTTGGATCAATATCAATACAAGCAAGCCTCTCACCACAAGAACCACAAACACCCTCCTTGTCCATTTGAGTCCTGACCACTCTCCACTGCCCACATCCTAACCACCCTTGTCCATGCCAACCTCCTCCTCCTCTCGCAACTCCTTCCTTCACCTTTCTCACATCCCAATTCTCCTTCCCAGTTTTTGCAGCATGTTTGGACTTAAACCAATCTTCAATAATCCCTACAGTTGACTCTGTGGCCTGCCTTACAGAGGTTCGCAACCGATGCAGCAACTCATACACCTTGTCAGCATTGTTTACATCAGCACTAACTTTCAGAAGAGCAGAAAGCTCAGGTTCTTCAGCCACAACCCCATATTCAATCATATGTGCATCAACTTCATAAGCTTTATCAGCCATCCCTTTCTTACAAAACCCAAACAACGGCGGACCATAAGACCTCAACTTCGGCAGAATACCAAAACCCTTCATTTGCTTAACCAAATCAAAAGCCATTTCTGGATCTTCCATTGCAGAAGCCAACCTTGCTGCATTTGTAAACGTAGCCTCATTGGGAGGAACTTTATCGATAATCATCTGCTGAAATATCTCGAAACCCTGTTTTCTCAAATCACTTACATTTTCACCTCCATTTTGAGAGCACAGATAAAGCAACACATTATAATGGTGTTGATTAAGCTCAACCCCATTTTTCCTCGCCTCATCATACAACCTAAGCCCTTCAACAACATCACCACGCTTTGAACACGTATCTAGCTTAAACTTAAGCACTCCCTCTGGTGCCTCTCGTCGTGCTTTCTTTTTCTCCCTTAAAGACATTACATTACCACCAACAGCTTTCTCATTTCTCCGTGATGTCCCGGAGATTGCCAAGTTGCAAAATTTAGCTTTTTTATTCACAAACAAATCATGTGCACCAATAAAGTTTGAATCTTTTATGGGTTTTCCAAATAAATAACTGTGATTACAATGAATTGGGCTGTTCTTAAACAATGAAAGAGCATGGGTTTTCTTAGTAAAGTAAGAAAAAAGATTTGGTGAGGTTTTTGCAATAAAAGAAGGAACAAAAATAGTGCTTCTTCTACAGAGCAGCATTACTAACAGATACTGATAATTCCTCTTTCAAATTATTTTCCTAACAAGCAATAATAATTATATACTAAATCAGAAATAAAAAAATACATGAAATTAACAAAAAAATTATATATAAAAAAATATTTTTAGCAGGCAAAGTTTCTCCCTTTTTTAGCAGAAAAAACATTAAAGTTTCAATTTTGATGCAATACTTAGAAAGTAAGTGATTTGAGAGAAAGAGAAAACCTTGAGGTTTTGGGATTCTTTGAAATCCTTGACTTTGGAGGGACATAGCCAAAACCCTAAGAATTGGGGGTTTAGTGCAGGAGAAGAAGGCGGTAATTGGATGAATCCGGATCCGGGTGATAACCCAGAAGGGCAAACAATGTGGGTTTTGTGTGTTTTGGCCCATGTTTAATCCCTATGGGTTATGGGTTATGGAATGATGGGTTTATTCCTTTTCTTTTAATAATTTGACCCAAAAGGTTTTGTTTTTTTTTCTGTAAATATATTATATGAATTTAATGGCAAATGTAATTTCTTGGGAAATCTTTTGCACAGAAAAAATATTTATTTTTTATTTTTTTGAACATTAAAATATACAGGAACTCAAATAGAAAAAATTAAAGCAGGGAAGCTATTTTTATAAAATATAGGTACTAAATTATAAGATATAGATAATATAAGAGTTCATTCTTTATGAGTTCTTTTTTAGTACTTTATACTCAGTCCATTGATCTCCCTTTTGAATATGGCCCCATGGACTTGGACATCATCCTATCCTCAAAATCGAAGTGGAACTCTCATCTAGAATCGGTATTTTGTTTCATGTGTTCTCTCACTAAATTAGTCACCCCTTCATTTTATGTCTGTGGAAACCATGCCTTTTTTTACTTTTATTTTGAGTTGCATGTTAGAATTGATGAATCCCCTGCACTATAGAGTCTAGAGGAGGATCTCGCACATTCAACGACTCTGAACCTTCTTCCAGTAGATTTCTATGGTGATTTTCGTGTACATGTTGCTGCTCTCTCTGCATGCAATTAGCAAAGAAAAATGGCATATGCTTCTTGTTGAAGAAGGGTGTTTCTGTCACAAAAATCAGTGTTCCCACTCAATGCACTGATTTGTAAAATAGGCATTACCATTCTTTTCTATACAGCCGAATAAAATTGGGTGATAAAAATCTCAGTTCATGCAAAAATACTTGCAAGCTTCGACAGTGGATGAATCCTATCAAACCCGTGACCAGAATCTTGGTCTGGTTTTAATAACTTTGCTGTCTGCCATGCCAGTCACTTTACCGGTTGATCTAGCTATCATCCTACTCTAGATTTCTTGGATGAATATCAACATCACAAACTAAACCCTTTAACCAAAATCATTGATCTGTATAATAGTTTCCGTTCTCTTCTTTTCATGGAAGAATCTTGGTCCGCCCCTATCTGAAAAATAGCCGAAGAAGATGCTGACTAATTCCTCGTTCCAATCATTGCAAAATTGAAGAGATGGTATACCATATATGCACAGCAAGAGGAGACAATATGGAAAGACAGATTCATAGAGACCACCTGCCTTAATGCTTGAAGGTAAATACAGTAAGTACTGCTTTATGATATTGTACAGAGGCCAAAACAAAGCTAGGTGGCTAAGGGATTCACAGTTCAAAGAAGAAAAAGAATATATGAGACCAGAAAGGTAATCCAGAGGATCAAAAAGGAAAATAAATAAGACAGACAGAACATGATGCGTACAAGAAAAGGAGGAAATAAAGATATAAACAGTTGAAGGTGGAAAAACCAAGTAACAAGATGAGAATCTAGAGAGCTGCAGATGGCAACTGCTTAAGCACCATTCCCCCTCTGATTCGAGTTCATCCAGCAACTGATGTTCTCAGAGTCCATGATCCTCAACTTGCTCAAAAAAGTTATATGTTCTAGTTAAGGGAAACTAAGGCTGTTCGATGAGGCTAACTACAGGCAAAGGCGGATTCTTTGCTCTTCCCTCTCTTCGCCGGTTATTGTTGAGGATTGACTGTCTCTTTCTGCAGTCCGTTTCTTATAAGGCACAAACCCTTTCGTGCACTTTTCATTGAATGCTTTTGATCCAGATGAGGCTGATTTCTTCTTTGGCTTAAGCTCCAAAAATGGAGATGGCTCTTTTTCCTCGTAAGAAAATTGGTGACTTTCAGTCTCAGCATCCATAATTTTATCAACATTTTCCCCTTCATTCACTGATCCGGAGTTGGAACCAGTCCAAGATACTTCCTTGTGAATCTCTTTATCTTGGACTTCATCTCCATTTGAATCTAAATTTTCCACCGCAGGCTCATGCTTGTGAAATGGTATGAAAGGAAATGGCATGCCTTCATAAGAACCCCACCAAGGCATTAGAGCAGCAGAGTCGTTTTCTGTGGGACTTGAGTTTTCCTTTTTAAATTGTATTTGATATAATGCTCCATGAGATCCATGAGGCAGCGGGCTCCAAGTGGATTCCTCATTCCTGGACTGCAATTTTGCAGCTGTGATGTTCAGTGTTAATGGTTGCACAAGTTTCTCTTCAGTGGCATCTGGCAGCGACAATTTAGAAGTCCCCATGTTTGGATAAGATGGTTTATGGCATTCTGTGACTAATAGTGTCCTTCCAAAGAGCTTGAGAGTAATGGGTTCTTCAGAAGAGACATTTTCTTTGGGAAATGAGTCAAGTTTCTGGACCTTAAAGAAAATAGAAAAAAACATTTAGGACAACCTGAGAACTTTTAGACATCATAAGCAGAGTAAAAACCTGATTTCCTTTGAAGGGGTTTGCCAATACCTTGGGAAATTGCTCGTCAGGAGCTGAGCTAGCAGTTGGTGGTGATGGAGATCCATTGTCTTCAGGTGACGAATCAACATGACGCACACCACCAGCAGATGAAACTGGTGATAAGCTATGGCTTGGCATGTCTGAGTCAGTGGAACCAAGGGCATCTGAACCAACCGCAGACAATACCGATGTAGGAGATTGGTTTTCTTGTTCTGAAATGGAAAAATTTGGAGATGAAGACCTTAGCGGATTCTCAAGAATTAGAAGATCTCTTTCCAGCGGATGTGCCAATTTGCGAGGGTAAGGATGCATAGGTTTTCTTTTTGGTCTGGGAGGAGGAATTTCAATTGGTTCCTCTGAGCTAGTGTTGCTGCCACCAGATTCACGCGCAACCTGCCTCAAATAAAAAGATAGTGTAAGAGAAACATTAAGCATGAAAAATGAACCCATCAAAGATCACTCGCACTCCGGGGGCTCGTTGAAAATCCAACTTACTTTAATTGAGGGTATTTATATATTATGGTAGTAGAGAGCAGAAGTTGGAATAAGAGCAGTAAACCTTAGAGAAGAATTTCTGAGCATGGCTTCGAATCTGAACTGCAGTCTTTGTGCCTAAATGCTCTGCCAAACAAAACACACAATTATTTAGATTCACAAGTCACGGAAGAAATAAACTTAATTAAGAAACTTGACAACAAATTATACCTTCAATCCGTCTCCAAGCACGGCCGTAAAGCTTTAGAGCATCAAGGAACTTCTTATGCTCTTCCTCTGTCCATCTCTCTCTTTGTTTCGTAATTGTGTAAGGTTTCCTCGCCTAATTAAAGTAAAAACAACAATAGAATGAGTATCGAGTAATATTTGTGAATGGAATAAGATCAATCATAATTCATATCCAACATGTTAAGAATAGAACCTTGGGAGAGTAATCACTCCCACAAGAGAACTGCCCCTTTAGTTGGTGGTCAGTTGCCTTCTGTAGTGTAGCACTCGGTAAAATTCCATTGCCTGCTGGGAGAACCAGATTTGATCGAGTCCCTCCACACTGATCCTGCATCAAATTGTGGGAAACAAAGTCATCAGAAAGATATTCCCGCTTCCACCACTACCAGCCCCATCACACTAATCTCCATTCACTAATTGAACTAAGTATACAATTCTTTTAACTTCCAAACAATTCAATATCCATTTAAATTCATTACTTAAGCAGATACAGTAAAATTCAACAAGAAGAATCAAATGATCATCATATTTCATAGAAATCTAAACTAAAATACAACTAAAGTAACAATTACAATGTGCTTATGCTGCTTTCTGTTGCGAGAAAATAAGGCAAGAACTGTATTCATAAATAATAACAGGCCAAATGTTCACCAAAGCAAAACCTACCTGAAACTTCCATATCACACTCCCCATAAAACTACACTCGTAAAGAAACTTGCTTGTGTAATTATATAGACCGACAAAAGACACATCAACATGAACCATAAATCTTGCCACTTGCCACAAATAGTCCCTTTCAGACCACACAAGTTCTTACAACATGAATCTTTTTACACTTTAGGTATCGAGACCAGAGCTTTAACACAAGTATTCATTACATGATCACACTTTAGATCCATCTTTCCTTAACTTCAGTAAATGAATTCTTGCAAACAGCCACAAAAACAAAAAAGCAAAAAAAAAAATCATTTTTTCTTCGCAACTCTTTTGAATTACAAGATTTTAAAAGCAACCCTCAAAATTTAGCAATTTCATGCACTGATCCAACAAAAATAAACAAGAAAGTTAAATAAACTTAATTTTCATACCTGAATAGCCATAGCTGAAAAAACCACTCAAAATACCCTTCTTAAAGAAACTCTTACAGTACCCTTCTTGATGATATCTTCCTCAAACTCATAAACTAACATAATAACACCAAAAAATATATCTCTCCACTTTCACTTATTCTCTGACACAAACAAAAAACGCAACCTGACCCTTCAAAGCAATGAAGTCAAAGCTTAATATTCTAACAAAAACCTAGAAAGATTGAAGCTTTTGGCTTCAACCAAGCTAAAAAAAGAAACCCAAAAGAACTAAACAAGCAACAAAGTTAGAGAAGTGAAGAAACAGGGAAAGAAACAGGGAGAGAGAGTGAGATAGAGAGAGAGAGAAAGGTGAGCGTCTGCCTGTCTATTTGGCTTGTGATGAAAAAAAAAACAAGAGAGAGAGAGAGAGAGAGAGAGGAAGGAAGGACGCCACGTCAGAAGTATTTTTTTATTTTTTATTTTCTTAAGATAGAAAGCTTTAAGATAGGAAAGCTCGGGAATTCAATGGAATCTTGTGGCTCACGTCAAAAGAGCAGCTGGACACGTGGCATCTGGGTTTTTGTTTGTGTCTTCCCTTTTTATTAGGCAAGCATGTTTAATTCGGTGGAGAAAAACATGGAGGCCAGTTTTTTCTTTTATTTTTATTTTTATTTTTTATGGATAATTAAGCAATTCCTTTTATTATATAAACTTGCACTTGGTCTTGTCCACCTCTCTATTAGCCACAAATATTTTTAGATTTTTATTTTTTTCCATTGCCTTATGGAGTATATATGTTGTTTAATTTCCTTAGGAATAGAGAAGAAAAGGGGGAAGAAGAAAAGGTAATAGTGATTCTAGATGCTCTTTGCTTGTTGATGATAAGATTAAATAGTTCTTGCCTCTTGAGAAAATTCAGTTCACTTTGGCTTGCTATTAGGGTTTGTGAGGAGGACAAAATTACTTGTTACTTGTGGGTGAAAAAAATTTATGAATAACTTTTTTTAATAAATTGAAAGTAATTTATTTTGATGTTAATAAAATCATAAATTGAAAGTATATATATATATAACTATAGAAGTTAAATATTATAAATTTCACATTAATAATACCTATTATTTTAGTTCTCTTTCAATTTTAGTTTTAACTAGACAAATATTAATTGAAGTCAATTGTGTTTGTGTTTTAGTTTTAACATGTTTTTTAAATTGTTTTTTATTTAAAAATTATTAAATTAATTTTTTAATGTATTTTTCAACTACTTTGATCTGCTGGCCATATAAATAAAATACTTTAAAAAATATTTTAATAAATTTTTAATTGAAAAATGTTTTGGACCGCGGTATCAAAAACACACTTAGTTTTTGATTAATTTATTTTTTAAAAAAATAATTAATTCAAATAATAAATGACAAACAAATCTAGGGAATTGAGAGGATGAGTTTTCCATAATTCCAGCTCTTTTCCATTTTTATTTTATTTTTTGCCAATAGTTTTGTTCCTATTTCCCCTTCTTAATTAGTACTAGAAAATGCAAGAAGAACAAAAAGATGATACTGACTTTATCGAGCTTTCATGAACATGGAAAAGCACCACGTTGGGGAGGCAGTAGGCATCACAAACCCTTCTGTGATTGGTCTAAATTAGCCAGTACATTACCTGTCGTTCATACCTCGTGCTGTCACTTGTCAGTGGATCGCGATTGCTAGAGAAACATTCAATTCATTATCATCAATGAAAAGATATTTATTTTTTTCAATACAATAAATATTATTCCAATATTGTCGGTTCACTTTCCAATAAAAAAAATGCAAAGAATATTTTTTTTATTAAAATATAATAAAAAAAATTTTGTTTTATAGTATCATTTGGGTGCTTGTAAGAACATAAAAACAACTGGAATTTTATTAAATTAATTGAGAAAGAAATTAACCAATAAAGTTACACTTTATTAATTGAATTAATATTAAAATAAAATTTAATTTACAATAATTTCAAGTAAAACATTTAACAACTTAAACTCAATCTAGTTTAATAACTATATAAAAAAAACCTTAAAAGTTTGGCTTAGTAATTAAAAATGCAAAACAAAAAAAATGTACCTATTAAAAATCTAAAAAAATTAAAACTCAATTCATGTCACATGATTATGATTTAAATTTAACTGAATTATATCAAATTGATTTAAATTAAACTTGATTAGGATTTAAATTGTAAATTTATTATTTAGATCAAATTTAATAATTATTGTAAAAAAGACAGCTGTGATAGAGGAAAGCTTAGCTTAAAGATGCAAAAACAAACAAATTTTGTTTATCAAAAAAATCCGAATTGATATTTTGTGACGAGGAAAAAGATTAAAATATCTACAACTTGTTTTTAAAATAATAAAGAAAGGAAAAAAAACAATGTGCGTGACCATGAGAGAGAGAGAGGGGGGGGGTTAGCCAAGAGTTGTGGATTAAAAAAGAGCCAGGTGACTTACTTTTGCACTTTTTGCCACGCAAGCACCACTGGCCGCCCTTGCTTATCAACAATGCCACGTGTATTTTCTAAGGAGAAGAGAGAGAAGAAAAGCGGATACACATCACTGCTTAGCCACTCATTTTTAAAAAAAATTCTCAAAAATTAATATCCACGAGTTTTGTTTTTAAGCTTTGAGAGTTTCTTGTTGGGAGGAAAGGATGACCTCATTTTGAAGTGTAGAGTGAACTTTTTGCCTTTTCAACCATCTTAGATCCATCATGATCTCATATGATGCACTCATTTGACTATGTCCTTCAATTTTATTTTTTTTCTAAAACCTAAAAGTATTGGGTTTTGAACATGGATATTATCCTATCTTATTTAGGATTTAATCTGAAAAAATATGTTAATTGAGTTACTAGATTAATCTATAAAAAAAAAATTGAATTATTGAGACACTAGGTTAAATTATGGGGTCATTAGATCGATGTATATTAATATATTTTTAAGAAAATTACTTTGTTTTGTTTAAAAAAATAAGTTCTAGTTCGGTCAAATTTGGATTGGATTTGATCAAGGTAGTAATTATTTTATTTAAATTAAAATTTATTTAGAGTCAACCTTGAATTATAAAATTTATGAGACGAAACAAGAACAAATTTAATAGCTATGTTTAAAAAAAATTGGAAAAGTTTCATAAGTGCATGTGCATGATGATGAACCACTCTCTTCCATTATACAATTCTTTTTTTTTTTTTTCGTTTTTAAGCTATGCTTAAGTTTAAATATTAAAAAGTAATAAAAAAAACTTTAAAAATATACGGGAATCAAAAGATTTATGAGATTATTTAATGGTTTCATGTTAAAATCTCAATCTAATGACTCCTAATGTTATTGAATTCATTTGTTATTTATATTTTTTTTATAAAAAATTATATATTATTTACATTATTTTAAAACTCAAACTAGAATGGAGAGTTAAAAATCCAAGTAAATCTAATGATTTAATCAATCTTGCTTGACTTAGTCTAAGCATAGTTTTGAACTTGATCTAAGTTAACGCTGTCAAGCTATGACTGGATAGCTGTCCCAATTAGGATTATAAAACTATAATTCTGCAATATTTCATTGAAAAGGGAGATCCCATTTCATTTTTATCTGAAAGAGGTGGCCGACATTGAAAATCTAATTGGACAGCTCCTTTTGCTTTTTACAGATGTCTATGACAGCACAACTATATCAAATCAAAGTATCTTTACCATTACAAAAAAAGGAGAAAGATAACGTTTGGTGTCCATCTATCTATAATTACAAGTACGATAATATTTTTATTCTCTCTACGTCATATATATATATTGAATTATTGAGTGGTGTTTTTTTTATGAATTAATTACTAAAGTGTTTATCTTGTATTGGGCGAGCTTGCTTTTTATGCTATTATTTTGGTTTGCAATTTATTTATTTTTTTGTCATAGATATACTATATCCAATCGAAATAAAATCTTATTTCAGTATGAGAAAAGAACTGGCCTATTAATTAATTATTGTCAAATGAAAGTAAATTATTAAATAGTTGGACAGTTTAACTATTTGTTTTCCTACACAAAAATTAAATCTAATCTCTTCGTAGTTGAGTTGACTAGAGTAGAGTTTATCTACATTCCAAAATTTAAAATTTTCTTATCACTAATTTTAAATACGAAGATTTTTATTTGGCAATTTAGTTTCATTTAGAAAAAAAAATTCAAAGTTATTGTTGGAAAATTTGTTAAAACATTGTTAATGAGTATATTTAAGGTCAAATTAAAATTGGATCTATTTAGTTTTTTAAGTTAAAATTTTGTTGAAATTTAATATCCAACATAAGTTCTTTAACATAGAATATTAAAATGATTTAAATAAATTATGATAAATGAGAAATTAACCTCAAATAACTCTTGGTTGACATGTTATGATGAAATTCAAGACGCTCTAAAGAAACTCTATCATGTATAAGAAAAAAAACTAAATTTTCATGGTATTTATAAAATGAAGAGTTAGAAAGATAAAATTTGGCTTAAAATACATATTTTTTATAATGAATTTTAAAAATTAAAAGGTTTAATAATAAAATATTTTCTTAGAGAAGCTGTTAATAGAAGAGTTATAATCTTTAATAGAAAGTCAAACATATATTATTGAGAGGTAAATTCAATATTATTTTCTTAAAAGAAAAATTGACTGATCAATAAATACGCTAGATTTTACCAACAAAAATAAAAGAAATATACTAAATCAAAAAAATAATATAAACTTTTATTTATAACATCTTCAGATTTTTCATGAGCCGGATGATGTTTTCCATCTCTATTATTATTTACATGTCGAGAAAAAAATATTTTCATATCCTTTCATCAGATAAATAATTGTACCGTCCTTGTGATTTTGGTATCCTCCACGTACATCTTTAGAAACCAAGCACTTGCTTAGATCATGGTTAAGTAAAATTCAAACCTTCAAGGGGTTTCAACCACTTCTACTCCTAACTAGCACAAAGTCATTCTAACCATAGTTTTGAAAAAAAAATGATTTTTTTTAGTTATAATATTTTAATGTTAAAAATAAAAAAATATTATATTAATATATCACCAAACTAAATATATATATAAAAAAACAATCTCTATCGAACATAAAAAAAAGCTCAAAATCCATGCTTGTGGAAGAGCTTGGAAGAGACTAGCATGATGCATCTTAATATCTGCCTTTGAGTTGTCCCATTCACCTAGGAGATTCTAAACTCCTGTGGCCATTAGCCTTGATGGCAATACATGTTCCTGTTAAAGCAAAAATAAGGATAACATGAAGGAGAAAATTAGGTCGGGGGAGAAGAAGGTGAGCCATCCAAAATAAAATAAAAAAAGCAAATGAGAAAAAAATAAAAATAAAAAAAAATATATATATAATGATAAAAGCAAATGTTTCGTTTTCTTTTTCCTTGTTAAACCACGTCGACCTTAATGAGAAGATATATATAAGGATTTTAAAATAAGATGTGAGCAACTAGCTAATTAATATGTAGATAATAAAGTCAAAATATTGATATCAAGATGCTCAATTTCTATAGAAAATTAGAAATCAATAATAATAATATAAAAGAAGAAAAGGGAGTCAAAATTCAATAAAGGGAGAATTGAAAATTTGACAATCACAGCAAAGAGAAAATACTGTAAGCCACAAATTCATGATGTTGACCAAACATGACCCACACACACCACCATTCAACCAACCAACCAACCAAGCAAAGAGGGTGTAGATAAATCAAGACCAGAACAGTGATGGCTAACATGGCAGAAGCATTTTGCATGGAACCAACCAGTAATAAATATTTCTTGGCATTGGATGGAGAAGGAATATATAAGAGAGGAATATCTTAGAGAAAGATCTTAGCCACTCATTTCAATGTTGATTGAATTCTTCTTCCCCGATGTTATGTTAGGTGACACCTCCTTCCTTCTGCTTAAATTGCTCCATTGTATCTGCCCCTTTTCTTTTCCTTTCCTTTTACCTTTAAGAGCTTTTCTCTCATGCAACTATCACATAGTACCAGTCTTAGGCTTTGTGTTGACATATGTTACACATGCACATCAATGTTTTGACGGATACCGTCTCATTATTAAACTTAGTTTGGCCTAGCAAGTTAATCTGAAATTTAATTTGATTAATTTATAATTAATATAATTAATTTAAATTAAATTTTTTATTAAAAAAAATCATTCCAGCTATTTAAAAAAAAATATTAAAATAAAACGGTTTTAAATTAACTAAAATCAACTTGAGTTACATTACCTAGTCAATAACCTAAACTGTAATTTAAGTTATATATTGAATCGGGTTTAATAAATTGATTTTTTTGGAAACATGAGTTGGGCCATGTTTCCAAACTTGTCTAAAAAAAAATCTTTCTACCATACATATGGGATGGAGGAGGAAATAACCCAAACTTAAACATGTTCCATTACAATTCTAGCTTTTTTATTTAGTTATTAATTATTTATTATCCTACTACAAGAATAGACTATGTTTTTTTGTAAACGATTTTAAGTACATCATCCGTATCGTTAGGGCAATTGATCACCAAGATTTATGAATCTATAATCAATGAGCATGTATTTATATATCAATTAATGTTAGAAATGCCGTTTATATACATACATTAATTAATAGATTGAAACACTGAAATCCCAAAACAAATAAATCTAACAAAAACGTTTGAGAGTTAAGACTTGACGAGACTCGATCGAGACACTAGGATTGGCCTGTACATAGCCTAGTCTCACAGTGGATTAGGGTTTCAAATCCAACCACATGCAAAATGATAAAATATAAACCCTCAAAATATTATTTTGTATTTAACTCTCTATGTTTTAACATTTAAGAGGAGACAAGACACATAGTTTGCAACGAAATAATTTCATTTTTATATTCAATTTAGTTAAATTTTAAAATTCTAGTTCAGGTGAATCGGCTTATGCTCATCCCAGCCGTACTCAAGTTGTAAAAGTATGTAACTTGTCCAGCCTAACGAGGCTCGATGCGAAGAATATATCGGCTCAGGGATCTATTTCAGCCCATTGAACAATAAAAACAGCTGCCTTGAAATCCTGTACATATGTAGATCATTAGGGGCCAAGTTCATGTTGAAAAGAAGAATTGAAAACTGAAAAGCATTCTCCACCCTTCAATCCTACAAGTGAAACGGAGAAGACGAGAAGGTTTCCTCTTTTTTGAGGCTCACAAAGGGTTATTGGTGTGAAATCCATGGATCAAATTGCCATGTAACCTTCTGAAAATTGGTTTGAGCTTTGATTTGTATACACCAAAGAGCAACAAGGGAAATTGTCTCTTGTCTAGATCTCTTAATAAAGTAGTCATTCACTTGCAAGAAAGACATCTCATCGAACAACTGAAACCCAAATTTCACCAAACGTAGGTTAACTTTGCACTTTCCTATACATGTGCGTGTATCTTCCTTCCTTAATTAGGTTCGGTGTGATAGGTTTATTATTATTTTTTTTAACGTACTTAATGCACAAAACATCACCATCAAAACCAAGTTTCCACGCTTTTCTCTGTTTTTTCCATGTGAAAGCCATAAAAAAAAGCCCACCTTGTTTGTTATGTTATGAAGTATAATGATTATTATTTTTTAAAATATTTTTCATTTAGAAATATATTAAAATAATATATATTTTTTATTTTTTAAAAATTATTTTTAACATCAGCGCATTAAAATGATCTAAAAATACTAAAAAAAATATTAATTAAAAAAAATAAAAAAATTTCAAATTTTTTCAAAAACATTTTTAAAACACAAAAATAAATAGAATTTTAACCACAATTCTAATATACATTCAATAAAACAACAATACACCTTCAAGATTATAGAAAAAAATAATAAAGATTATATAATTATTAATATAGTTATTATTAGATCCGAGATGCAACTTAACCTTAATTAGAGTTTCAAATCATTAGCTGGTTGGGTAAATTCATAAGTTATTAGATCAATTTAAATTTATTATTTTTATTTAGATGATATCGTTTTGTTTTGTTTTTTTTTTAATTTTTTATTTTTATACCGAGTTGGATCCGCATACCAAATATGATTGAATTTAATAACTGTGATGATTAAACATCAATTTTTTTTTAATTTTTTTTTATAATGGCTTGTCTTTTCAGGAACTCAATGTAATGCCTCTTTAATTTATCTCTTGTGCTCTTGTACCATGGACTTATGAAGAGCAAAGTTCTGATTTTAATATTTTTATTTGGTGAGATACATAGTTGACTTATTGCCAACCCTCTCAA